>Ga0157371_10005577_pt1 | contig 10575 bp, 8 predicted proteins | sample C45metaG_FD_113462 | JGI IMG/M metagenome (GOLD analysis project Ga0157371, IMG submission 113462) | Corn rhizosphere microbial communities from Kellogg Biological Station, Michigan, USA - C4-5 metaG | ecosystem: Host-associated > Plants > Roots > Rhizosphere > Soil | place: USA: Michigan... | reverse complement strand
TGTAAAGTTTGCAGTAGAGATAAAATCTTTAAACAGTAAGTTCCTGGAACTGAATTTAAAACTACCCAGGGCTTTCTCGGATAAGGAGTTATTGCTGCGTAATATCTGCAGCAAAGAAATTGAACGTGGAAAAGTAAGCGTTTCTATAAACATAGAACGCAGTGAAGAAAACTTAAAAGGTGCAACTATTAATGCTGCCTTATTGAGCAAGTATTACAAACAGCTTGAAGAAATCAATATCCAGTTAGGGGCCAATTCTAACAACCTTTTACAGGCGGTTCTTAATTTCCCTGAGGTAATCAGTTATTCTGACGAAGATGTTAATGAAAATGACTGGGACATTTTAAACAATACGTTTATTAAGGCCCTTGAAAGTTTTAATCAATTCAGACTTGCCGAGGGTGTTGTTTTAAAGACTGATCTTGAATTGAGGATTAAAAATATTCTTCAGTTCTTTTCCGAAATTGAAGTTTTGGAACCGCTTAGAATTCCTCAGATCAGAAGCAGATTAAATCAGTTTCTTGAAGATAATGTGGGAAAGATAAACGTAGATCAGAACCGTTTAGAGCAAGAGTTAATCTATTATATTGATAAACTTGATATTACCGAAGAAAAGATTCGCCTAAGAAGTCATTGTGATTACTTTATTGAAACCTTAAAAAGCAAAGATGCAAATGGGAAAAAACTTGGTTTTATTTCTCAGGAAATAGGTAGAGAGATCAATACCATGGGTGCAAAGGCTAACGATGCGCAAATACAGCAGTTGGTTGTGGGTATGAAGGAAGAGCTCGAAAAAATAAAGGAACAACTATTAAATGTTTTGTAAGCCATTGGCTGAAAAACGACAACACAAAAATGAAACAAGGTAAACTTATCATATTTTCTGCACCATCGGGAGCCGGAAAAACAACAATTGTAAAACACTTACTTAAAAAATTTCCTTCACTAAGTTTTTCTATCTCTGCAACAACACGCCAGTTACGTGGAGATGAGAGAAATGACAAGGATTATTATTTTATCTCTAAAGAAGATTTTCTGCACAAAGTTGCTCATCAGGAATTTGTAGAATTTGAAGAAGTTTATAACGGTACTTTTTATGGCACTTTAAGGTCTGAAATTGAACGCATCTGGAATGATGGCAAACATGTGATATTTGACATTGATGTAGAGGGTGGATTGCGCCTAAAGCGCAAGTATGAAGATGATGCCTTAGCTATCTTTGTTCAACCGCCTTCTTTACAAGTGCTAAAAGAACGTTTGAGCGGCAGGGGTACTGATAGCGCCGAAAAACTACAGGAACGTTTTATAAAGGCTGAAAAAGAGCTTGGCTATGCAGATAAATTTGATGTTATCTTAAAAAACTACGAATTAGATACCGCATGTGCCGAAGCTGAAAAACTTGTTGGAGATTTTATCAATAGCTAAATCATGAAAACAGGGTTATTCTTTGGTTCATTTAACCCCATACATACCGGACATCTGGTAATTGCTAATTATATGGCAAGCTTTACGGGGCTAAAGGAAGTTTGGTTAGTGGTTTCGCCTCATAACCCACTGAAGAATAAAAACGGTCTGACTAATATGTATGACCGATTGGAGATGGCCAAGCTAGCGACCGAAAACTCAGAAAAAATCAGGGTTAGCGACATCGAATTTGCCCTTCCGCAACCTTCTTATACCATTGATACGTTGACTTATTTACAGGAAAAGTATCCTGGGAAAGAATTTGTATTAATAATGGGAGCAGATAATTTGGTTTCCCTTAAAAAATGGAAAAATTACGAGGTTCTTTTAAAGAACTATCAGATATATGTATATCCCAGACCTGGTATAGATATTGGTGAATGGGAAAATCACCCTTCAATTGTTATTACTGAAACTCCACAGATGGATATTTCATCTACTTTTATTCGCAAGGGGATTAAAGAGGGCAAAAATGTTCAATATTTTACCCCCGACAATGTTCTTGCTTTTATAGAAAGCAAAAATATGTATCGTTAAACCTGACGGTACAGCAAAAAGATTGTAGGCTTTTTATGTAAATCTATTCGTTCTTTCCTCCACAATGCAATTGGCATTGTTTTAATGTATTCTTCATCTGATGTAATATTGCTGGCAACACTAAGTAATGTTTGCGGTTGGCAACTCTTTAATACATCTTCAAATAAATGATTATTCCTGAAAGGCGTCTCTATAAAAATTTGGGTCTGTTTATTTTTATCTGCTAATTGTTCCAGTTCTTTAATTTTCTTCCCTCTTTCTACTTTATCAATTGGTAAATAGCCATGGAAAGTAAAACTTTGTCCGTTAAAGCCAGAGGCCATTAATGCCAGTAAAATAGAACTTGGACCAACAAGAGGAACTACTTTAATACCTCTTTTATGTGCTTCTGCAACTATATCAGCTCCCGGATCTGCAACACCAGGACACCCGGCTTCGCTCATTAAACCAACGTCTTTCCCTGTCATTAGTTCCTTAAAATATGGGACAAAGGAGTCGTTGCGTTTATGTTTACCATAATCATGAATTACAAGATCACTCTGAGGTACTTTTATTCCAGCTTCCTTCAAAAACTTACGCGCTGTTTTCTCATTTTCAACAATGTAGGTATTTATGGAATTGATGGTATCTACAAGAAAGCTTGTAAAAGATTTATGGGCTGCGTTTTCTGCCAGAGGTACTGGAATAAGAAATAAGGTGCCTTTTGTCATAGATTTTGTTTTGCTTACAAAAGAAGAAAATAATTTGCTGGAAAGCGCATTTGGTGAAGTAAATATTATAAGCAAAGGGTAATCTTCCATCTGAATATAGCCGCTTGCAAATTATTTTTCGTAATTTGTTTAAATGGAAAACCGATTATACATTGGCCTAAATAATACTTAAACCAATAAAATTACGCCATACCTCATAATCGTAATGTAATATTTCTTAAACAGATTAAACTTTTTAGATTATTTGGAACTCAAATTGATAGATAAAGATCGTTAGGTAAATTTAAAAACACACACTATGAAAAACATCATCAAATTACCGGCTATTGTGCTGGGGCTTATGCTCCTCTTAACCGGGACCGCACAGCGGGTTATGGCACAAGACGAGGATATCTCCTTGCAATCTTTTTACGACGAATTATCGCCTTATGGCACTTGGATTCAGGATTCTCAATATGGCTATGTTTGGCGACCAGATGTAGAACAAGCAGACTTCAGACCGTATTATTCGAATGGCCGATGGGTTATGACAGAATATGGTAACACATGGGTTTCTGATTACGACTGGGGATGGGCTCCTTTCCATTATGGAAGATGGGTTTATAACCGCTACAGCCAATGGGTATGGATTCCCGATACCGTATGGGGTCCGGCATGGGTAAGCTGGAGAAGCGGTGGCGGCTATTATGGATGGGCTCCTATGGGTCCTGGCATGAATATTAATGTTAACATCAATATTCCGGATCTTTGGTGGGTATTTGTTCCTCAAAGAAATATCTATTATAGCAACTTCCCACGTTACTATTCGCGTAGAAACGTAACTATCATTCACAATACAACTATCATCAATAATGTTTATTCAAGAAACAGCCGTAATTATTATACTGGCCCAAGGGCAGATGACATCAGACGCTCGACCAGACAGGCAGTTCCTGTTTATAACATAGATAGAAGCAGCAGACCCGGCAGAAGTAGTATTAGCGGAAACAAAGTTGAAATCTACAGGCCAAATGGCAGAAGTAGCAGAGAAACTAATGCCGGAAATGTAGCTCCAAGAAATCCGGTTCGTGGCGAAGGGTATGCAAGTCCTAGAACTGACCGCAGCAGCAATGATAGAAGTAATGTTGATGGAAGAGTAACTAATGGTAGGGTATCAAGAGATGGTAGCCAACCAACTGACAACAGAACAAATGAGGGCACAAGAGTAAACAGCCGTCCTGAAAGAGTACAGCAAGAAAACACTTCTCCTTCTCAAAGACCTGCTCATTCCACAAGAGAGAATCAGGCTCAACCGAGACAGGAAGCTCAACCTCAGCAACAAAGACAGGAGCCGGTTCAACAGCCAAGACAAGAAAGGATTCAGTCGCAACCTAGACAAGAAGCGCAGCCTAGGCAAGAGCCGGTTCAACAACCTAGGCAAGAAAGACCTCAGCCTAGACAAGAACAACCTAGGCAAGAACAGACCAGACCTCAGCCTCAACCTCAAAGATCTGAAAGGGTTGAGCAAAGCAGGCCTTCCAGAGGATCTGAAAGCCGAGGAAATGGGGGCGGCGGAAGAGAAAATAACTCCTCTTCAAGATCATCCAGAAGCGGAAGAGGCTAGATAAATGTTATAAAGAAAAGCCGGCATAAATGTGCCGGCTTTTCCTTTTACACATTCCACACTTTTTTTTCCTTATCTTTGCAGCCTTTTATCAAGCACAACACGCTTAAACTCTTTATGATTAACCCGGAAATAGAAAAACGAAAAACATTTGCCATTATCAGTCACCCCGATGCAGGTAAAACTACATTAACAGAGAAATTTTTACTTTTTGGAGGGGCTATTAATACTGCCGGGGCAGTTAAACGGAATAAAGCAAATCAAAGCAATACCTCCGATTTTATGGAAATAGAAAAGCAACGTGGAATATCCGTAGCTACTTCTGTAATGGGATTTGAGTATAGCAACAAGCGCATCAATATATTAGATACCCCTGGTCACAAAGACTTTGCTGAGGATACTTATCGTACCCTATCGGCAGTTGACAGTGTTATTCTGGTAGTAGACTGTGTAAAGGGTGTTGAAGAACAAACTGAAAAGTTAATGGCTGTGTGCCGGATGCGTAATACCCCTGTGATCATCTTTATTAATAAGATGGATCGTGAGGGTAAGGATGCATTTGATCTGCTTGATGAAATTGAGAATAAACTTAACATCAGCTTATGCCCTCTTTCCTGGCCTATTGGGCAAGGACATACTTTTAAAGGGGTTTATAGCATTTACAATAATCACCTGAACCTATTTGAACCAGATAAGACTAAGATTAGCGAGCCTGTTATTGAAGTAAGCGATCTGAACGATGAAAACCTGGGTAAGTTTTTAAAGCCGAAGGAGCTTGATGGCTTAAAAGGTGACTTAGAACTGGTAGAAGGCGTTTATGGTAAGCTTGACAAAAGCATGTACACCGAAGGTTTGCTTGCTCCTGTATTTTTTGGAAGTGCTATTAACAACTTTGGTATAAAAGAGCTTTTAGACACTTTTGTTCAGATTGCCCCAAGCCCTAGAAGCCGGGAAGCTGAACAGCGTGAGGTTCTGGTTAATGAAAAGAACTTTTCAGGCTTTGTTTTTAAGATCCATGCTAACTTAGACCCTAAACACCGTGACCGTATTGCCTTTTTAAGAATATGTTCAGGAAAATTTGAGCGTAATAAATTTTACTTCCATACCAGACAAGGTAAAAAACTAAAATTCTCTAACCCAATGGACTTTATGGCCAATGAGAAGAGCATTGTAGAAGAGGCTTGGCCAGGTGATGTCGTAGGATTATATGATAGTGGCAATTTCAAAATTGGCGATACCCTTACAGAAGGAGAACAATTGCAGTTTAAGGGCATTCCCAGCTTCTCTCCTGAAATATTTAAGGAAGTTGAGAATAGAGACCCTCTGCGCACTAAACAGCTGGAAAAAGGCATACAACAGCTTACCGAAGAAGGCGTTGCTCAGCTATTTATACAACAACCTGGAAACAGAAAAATAATAGGTGCTGTTGGAGAGCTTCAATTTGAAGTTATTGCCTTCAGACTTGAGCATGAATATGGTGCTAAAGCATATTTCAGAACCTTAAGCTATGGCAGATCAAACTGGGTAACATCTAAAGACAAGAAGAAATTAGAGGAGTTCCTAAAACGTAAGCAACAGCATATTGGTCAAGATAAAGATGGCAACCCCGTTTTCCTTGCAGATAATGAATTCATGATCAATATGACCATGAGGGATTATCCGGATATCGAATTTCACAAAACTTCGGAATTCAAATAGCTTTTATTTTAACTTTCCTAGCGCGGCTTTAATTCTCGGTAACATATCTTTAATATCCTGCAAAGAGCATCCACCAACAGAAGCTCTGAACCAGGCCATTGATTCGTCGTTTCCAAAAGCCGAAAAAGGGACCAGCGCTGCCTGAGCTTCTTTAATTAAGTAGAAATTTACGTCTGCACTGTTTTTAATCAAGTCTCCGGATGGTGTTGTTTTACCTATGTAATCGATTTTAAGCGTCAAATAAATAGCTCCCATCGGAATTACAGAATCCACATTAAAGCCTTCTGATTTTAATTGCTGAAAGCCATTATGAAGCTCATCCAGACTTATTTGAACTTGCTCTTTAAACGAGCCCAGGAAAAGATCAACAAGATTGTTGTTTTTAAAGTACTTAGCTACCGCTACTTGCTCTGCCTTAGGTGCCCATGCACCAATATGACCTAACAATGCCTTCATTTTACTGATAATAACTTCCGGACCAAAAGCCCATCCTACCCTAACACCTGTGGCAGAAAGGCATTTAGAAATTCCATCTATATAGATTACATACCCTTTTAGTTCTGGACGTAAACTTACCGGATTAACATGTGTGCGGCCAAAGGTTAGTAAAGAGTAGATCTGGTCGTATAGGATATATAGGGGCTTTTCGTTTGCTCCTCTTGATTTGTTTTCTTCAATCACCACTTCACAGATCTCTTCAAGCTGCTCCTGAGTAAACATTGTACCGGTAGGATTTAATGGAGAACAGAGCGCAAGTAACGTTGCTCCTTTTAAATGTGGCCTTAACTGATCTGCAGTGGGCATAAAGTTATTCTCTACCGTAGTTACTACAGCTATACCTTTTGCTGATGAAAGGTGACAATAATGATTATTATTCCATGATGGTGCAGGATAAATCACCTTATCGCCAGGATCAATTAAAGCGAGGTAAGTGGCATAGATCAAGGGTCTTGAACCTCCTGCAATTAAAATATCAGATACAGCATAGTTCAATGAATACCTGTCCTTTAAAATGTCTACTACCGTTTCGCGAAGGGGTAAGATACCATCAGCAGGCGGATAATTGGTATGGTTATGATGGTAAGCATCAATAATCTCGTCTTTAAGTTCAGCAGGGATTGGAAAAATCGAAGGATCAAAATCTCCAATGGTCAGGTTTGCAATCTGCGCTCCTTTTCGCTTCATATCATTAACCTCGTTACCAATTTTAATGATTTCAGAGCCTATAAGGGTGTTTGCTAATACTGATACATTCATTTCTTATGCTTTATTTATAGTTAAGATAGCAATTGCTGAATAGCTTCTTTGGTTTTTTCAAATTTAAACTGAGACAGGATCTCGTCCATCATGTCTTCAATATCACTATTGCATAGGTTGCCAATGCTTCCCTCATGAGTATGGTGTATTTCTGTGCCAGGTATAAATGTTCCGTTCTCTATTGACTCACCTACGATTTTATAGGCCTCTCTGAAAGGAGTCCCTTTTAATGCCAATTCATTTACCACTTCTACACTAAACAAGTATGCATACTTTTTATCAGCCAATATATTGTCTTTAACAGTGATGTTTTGCAACATGAAAGTGGTCATCTCCAAACACTCGTTTAATGAGGTAATTGCAGGAAATAGATTTTCCTTTAATAATTGAAGATCTCTATGGTATCCCGAAGGAAGATTGGTGATCATCATAGCAATTTCGTTTGGCAAAGCCTGTATCTTATTGCAGCGAGAACGAATCAGTTCAAACACATCAGGGTTTTTCTTATGAGGCATGATGCTAGATCCGGTGGTTAGTTCATCAGGGAAGCTAATGAAACCAAAGTTCTGGTTAATGAATAAGCAAACATCCATAGCCATTTTAGCTAATGATGCTGCTACAGATGACATGGCCTGTGCCAGAATGCGTTCAGTTTTCCCTCTACCCATTTGAGCGTACACTACATTATAATTTAGCCTTTCGAAGCCTAATAATTCAGTAGTCATTGTTCTGTTTAATGGGAAAGAAGAACCATATCCTGCTGCAGATCCTAAAGGGTTTTTATTACAGATCTTCCATGCCGCCAGCATTAATTCCATATCATCAACCAAGCTTTCAGCATATGCGCCAAACCACAATCCAAAAGAAGATGGCATTGCTATCTGCAAGTGGGTATAACCTGGTAAAAGTTTATCTTTATGCGTGTTGCTTAATTCCAGTAGCTGGCCAAATAAAACAGAAGTGTTGCCAACCATTTCTTCGATGCAGCTTCTAAAGAAAAGTTTAAGATCAACTAAGACCTGGTCATTACGAGATCTACCGCTATGGATCTTTTTACCCGCATCTCCAATTCGTTGGGTAAGCAGCCATTCTACCTGAGAATGTACATCTTCTACCGTATCATCAATAGTAAATTTACCGGCTTCAATATCGGCATAGATATTTTTAAGTTCTTTTTGAATTGCCTTAAGCTCATCCGCGGTAAGTAATCCTATACTTTCAAGCATTTCAACATGTGCAAGGGAACCAAGCACATCAAAAGCAGCCATTTGCAAATCCAATTCCCTGTCTTTACCGACGGTAAAGGTTTCAATATCTTTATTTACGTTTACGTTTTTTTGCCAGATCTTCATTATAATCTATTATAGATACCAAAAATACAATTATTTGCCCTTTATTACCGGCTTAAGCATTTCAATATAAAGCTCAATCCCCTCGGCAATCTCGTTTACATAAACGTATTCATCAGCCATATGAGAACGTGCTGAATCGCCAGGACCAACCTTTACTGAAGGGATACTCAACAAAGCCTGATCTGAAGTTGTTGGAGATCCGTAAGTTGTTCTTCCAAGTGCAATGCCCGACTGAACCAACGGATGTTCTTTATCTATTGATGATGGTTTTAATCTTATAGATCTTGGAGTTACTTCACAATCTACATTGGTACGGATAATTTTTAATACCTCTTCATTGGTATAGGCATCTGTTACGCGGACATCTACAGTAAAAGTACATGTAGCCGGAACAACATTATGCTGAGAGCCGGCATTGATGATTGTAACCGACATTTTTAACGGACCAAATACCTCAGAGATTTTAGAAAAGCGGTAGTTTCTGAACCACTCAATATCTTTAAGGGCTTTATAAATTGCATTGTCTCCTTCCTCACGTGCAGCATGTCCCGCTTTTCCCGTTGAAGTACAGTCTAATACTAACAACCCACGTTCAGCAATTGCAAGATTCATTTGCGTAGGCTCCCCTACTATCGCAAATTCCAGTTCACCTAAATCAGGGAGTACACATTCCAAACCGTTGTTACCTGAAATTTCTTCTTCGGCCGTTGTAGCCAAACAAATGTTATAGCTCAATTCTTCCTGATTATAAAAGTAGAGAAATGTTGCAATAAGCGATACCAGGCATCCTCCTGCATCATTACTTCCCAACCCGTATAATTTGCCGTCTTCAATAGCTGCATCATAAGGATCACGCGTATAGCCTGAATTTGGCTTTACGGTATCATGATGAGAATTTAAAAGCAAGGTAGGTTTACGCTTATCAAAGTGCTTATTATATGCCCAGATGTTATTAAGCTTCCGGTAAGTTTTTATATCACGTTGCTGCAAAAACTGTTCAATCGCATCAGCCGTCTTATCTTCCTCTTTACTAAAAGACTGAATGCCTATTAGCTCTTTTAACAATTCTAAACTATCTTTTTGCAGTTGTTCTATCATAAGTAATTATTCTTTAGTGTATAAAGCCCCGGCTTTGATTGCCGATAACTTAATACCTTTAATTAAAGATGAGCTGAAGCCATTATGCTCCATCTCGTTTAATCCTGCTATTGTACACCCTTTAGGGGAAGTAACTTTATCGATTTCCTGTTCAGGGTGTGACTGCATTTGCAATAGCAGATCCGCAGCACCTTTTGCCGTTTGCACAGCCATTTTTAATGCTTCATCGGCATGGAAGCCAATTTCTACTCCACCCTGTGAAGCTGCTCTTATTGCACGTAAGAAAAAGGCAATTCCACAGGCACATAGTGCAGTTGCAGAAGTCATCAGGTCCTCGTTAATTTTAACAACAGCCCCAACAGTTTCAAACATTCTAACGACCTCATCTACGTTCTCTTTAGACGCATTATCGGTGGCCACACAAGTCATGGATTGGCCTATAGCTATAGCTGTATTTGGCATTGCCCTTACAACCTGTACAGCATCTCCCAGTTTATTTCTGATATCAATACAGCTTACACCTGATGCAACAGAAATGAAAACCTGTTTCTTTGGATCAACAGCTGGGCGTATTTGATCTAATAATTGATTCAATTGCTGAGGCAAAACCGCCAGAACAATAATATCAGCCGCAGCAACTACGGCAGCATTTTCGCCGCTAACCATAAATCCCTGATCAGAAAATGCAGTTAAATTAGAAACATTGCGCCTAGTCAAAGTAATCTGACCGGGTTCTGCATAACTCGCCTTAACTAGCCCTTTGGCTAAAGAGACACCAATATTTCCGCTTCCTAAAATGGCAATACTGCCTTTAAACTGGTTCATAATTATCTGATTAATCGGGTTCCGAAATTCT
>Ga0157371_10005576_pt1 | contig 10576 bp, 8 predicted proteins | sample C45metaG_FD_113462 | JGI IMG/M metagenome (GOLD analysis project Ga0157371, IMG submission 113462) | Corn rhizosphere microbial communities from Kellogg Biological Station, Michigan, USA - C4-5 metaG | ecosystem: Host-associated > Plants > Roots > Rhizosphere > Soil | place: USA: Michigan... | reverse complement strand
TCCTTGCGCACCTTGGCATCCAGGGCGCCGAAGGGTTCGTCGAGCAGCAGGATCTTGGGCTCCACCGCCAGGGCGCGGGCCAGGGCGATGCGCTGGCGCTGGCCGCCGGAGAGTTGCTCGGGGTAGCGGTCGGCCAGCCAGTCGAGCTGCACCATGTTCAGCAGTTCGTGCACCTTGCCGGCGATCTGCGCCTCGCTCGGCCGCTCGCGGCGCGGCTTCATGCGCAGGCCGAAGGCGACGTTGTCGAACACCGTCATGTGGCGGAACAGCGCGTAGTGCTGGAAGACGAAACCGACGTTGCGGTCGCGCACGTCGCGCCCGGAAACGTCTTCGCCATGGAAGCCGATATTGCCGGTGTCCGGTGCTTCCAGGCCGGCGATGATGCGCAGCAGGGTGGTCTTGCCGCAACCGGAGGGGCCGAGCAGGGCGACCAGCTCGCCACTTTCGATGTGCAGATTGATGTCCTTGAGCGCCTGGAAGGCGCCGAAACGCTTGTTGATACCCTGGATCTCGATGCTCATGGCGCCTTATTCCTCATCACGGTGCTGCAGTTGGCGGCTCAGGCGACTCTCGCTCCACTGCCGCAGCAGCAGGATCACCAGGGCCATCAGCAGCAGCAGGATCGCCACGCTGAAGGCGGCGACGATGTTGTATTCGTTGTAGAGAATCTCGATATGCAGCGGCAGGGTATTGGTCAGGCCGCGGATGTGGCCGGAGACCACCGACACCGCGCCGAACTCGCCCATGGCCCGCGCGGTGCAGAGCACCACGCCATAGATCAGCGCCCACTTCACATTGGGCAGGGTCACGTGCCAGAACAGCTGCCAGCCACTGGCGCCCAGCAGGCGTGCGGCTTCCTCCTCCTGGGTGCCCTGTTCCTGCATCAGCGGGATCAGTTCGCGGGCCACATAGGGAAAGGTGACGAAGATCGTCGCCAGGACGATGCCGGGCACCGCGAAGACGATCTGTACGTCGACGCTTTGCAGATAGGGTCCCATCAATCCCTGGGCGCCGAACAGCAGCACATAGATGAGACCGGCGATCACCGGCGAGACCGAGAAGGGCAGGTCGATCAGGGTGATCAGCAAGCTCTTGCCGGTGAACTCGAACTTGGTCACGCACCAGGCCGCGGCCAGGCCGAAGGCCAGGTTCAAGGGCACCGAGATCGCCGTGGCGAACAGCGTCAGCTTGAGTGCCGAAATCGCATCCGGTTCGCTGATGGCATCCCAGAAGGCGCCGATGCCATTGGCCAGGCCCTGGCTCAGTACCATGTACAGCGGCAGTACCAGGATCAGCAGGAAGATCAGCCAGGCGCTGGCGATCAAGGCGATGGCCACCAGCGTGCGCTGCTTGTTGGCGCGCGCATCCGCTTTGGTTGAAGTCATGAGGCTCATGCGGGCGTCCTTAGATGTTGGGCTGGATGCGGCGCTGCAGGATGTTGATCAGCAGCAGCATGACGAAGGACACCAGCAGCATGAACACGCCGATGCCGGTCGCCCCCGTGTAGTCGTACTGGTCCAGCTTGGAGACGATGAGCAACGGCAGGATCTCGGTCTTGAACGGGATGTTGCCGGCGATGAACACCACCGAGCCGTACTCGCCCACGCCGCGGGCGAAGGCCAGGGCGAAACCGGTCAGCCAGGCTGGCAGCAGGGTCGGCACCAGCACATAGCGGAACACCTGCCAGGGGCGGGCGCCCAGGCAGGTGGCGGCTTCCTCGATCTCCTTGGGGATGTCCGCCAGCACGGGCTGCAGGGTGCGCACCACGAAGGGCAGGGTGACGAAAATCAGCGCCAGGGTGATGCCGATGGGGGTATAGGCGATCTTGAAGGGAAACAGCGAGCCGATCATGCCATTGGGCGCATAGAGCGCGGTCAGGGCGATGCCGGCCACCGCGGTGGGCAGGGCGAAGGGCAGGTCGACCATGGCGTCGATCAGCTTGCGCCCGGGAAACTCGTAGCGCACCAGCACCCAGGCCAGCAGGGTGCCGAGGATGCCATTGATGAAAGCGGCGAGCAGGGCGGTGCCAAAGGACAGCTGCAACGCGGCCAGCACCTGGCGGCCGGTGATCAGCGCCCAGAATTGCCCCAGGCTCAACTGGCTGGCATGGAGGAACATCGCGCCCAGCGGGATCAGCACGATCAGCGCGAGGTAGGTCAGGGAGAAGCCCAGGGTCAACCCGAAGCCGGGTATGACCGGGGAAAGGCGGCGAGACATGAGGCGTCCTTCTGCAAGGCGCCCCGGCGATGCATTCGCCAGGGCGCAGAGGGGTGGAACGATACCTGTTCCGGGCCGGTCAGCGTGAGCCGTCCCGGCCGCGGTGCTATTTGTTGATGTCGGCGAAGATCTTGTCGAACACGCCGCCGTCGGCGAAATACTTCGGCTGGGCCGCCTTCCAGCCACCGAATTCCTGATCGATGGTCACCAACTTGACCGGCTTGAACTGATCCTTGAATTCCGCCGCCACCTGGGCATCGCGGGGACGATAGAAATTCTGCGCGGCGATGCGCTGGCCTTCAGGGCTGTAGAGATACTGCAGATAGGCCTCGGCCTGCTTGCGGGTCCCCTTCTTGTCGACCACCTTGTCCACCACGGCTACGGGCGGCTCGGCCAGGATCGACAGCGACGGGGTGACGATCTCAAGTTGATCGCCGCCTTCTTCCTTCAAGGACAGATAGGCTTCGTTTTCCCAGGCGATCAGCACGTCGCCCAACTGCCGCTGCACGAAACTGATGGTGGCGCCGCGCGCCCCGGTATCCAGCACCGGCGCGTGACGATAGAGCTCGGTGACGAACTTGAGCGCCTCGGCATCACTGCCGTATTTCGCCTTGGCATAGGCCCAGGCCGCGAGGAAGTTCCAGCGGGCACCGCCAGAGGTCTTGGGATTGGGAGTGATGACCTGGACGTCCTTCTTCACCAGATCGTCCCAGTCCTTGATGTTCTTGGGATTGCCCTTGCGCACCAGGAAGACGATGGTCGAGGTATAGGGAGTGCTGTTGTCCGGTAGCCGCTTCTGCCAGTTCGGGTCGACCAACTGCTGATGCAGGTTCAGGGCATCGATGTCGCCGGACAGCGCCAGGGTCACCACGTCGGCCTGCAGGCCGTCGATCACCGAGCGCGCCTGCTTGCCGGAGCCGCCATGGGAATTCTTGATGCTCACGTCTTCGCCGGTCTCGGCTTTCCAGTGCTTGGCGAAGGCCGCGTTGTACTGCTGATAGAGTTCGCGAGTCGGATCATAGGACACGTTGAGCAACTCAACGGCCTGGACCTGGCTGGCGAACAGGGCTCCGGCCAAGGCGGCCAGGGCGAAGCGGCGAATCGACATGAAAAGGCTCCTTGACGTGGGCAAGTCGGACACCGTCTGGCGGGCACCTTGTCCGCTCGTCCGCTGACCTTAAGAATTCAGTGCTTGTTTGCTTGGCCGGTCTGGGGCCGGAATTTTTCCTTGCGCTCGATCTGCACCACCTGTCCGTTGTGCACGGTGATCTCGATGGCGCCGGATCTCAGTCCGCGCAAAGCCTGCTGGATATCGCGGAGCAGTGCGGTTTCGTCCTGGTTTTCCAGGCTGCGGAACGGAGCGGAGCTCATGGGGTGGCGTCCTCGGAGGCGGGGTGGGCGAAGAGGTGGCGCCATCTTAGGGGGATGATCTTTATTTCTTAAAATTGCTAATAATGCTTTGTTTATTCAATTTTAGAATTAACAGTCTGTGAAGGACACGTTGTGTAGCAAAAGGGAGGGCTGGATTTATCGCCCACCCCAGTAATAATGCGCGAACGCCTGTTCACTGAACTTTCAGTGACAGCTGCACTGCATAACCCGCGCGAGGTCCTCTGCGTCCATGAGCTACAACGGCTTGCTCGACCTGACTGTCTGGCAATTGGTGGTGGTCACCCTGGTGCTGACTCACCTGACCATCGTCAGTGTCACCGTCTACCTGCATCGCTACTCCGCCCACCGTTCGCTGGAGCTGCACCCTGCGCTCAAGCACGCCTTCCGTTTCTGGCTGTGGCTGACCACGGCGATGAACACCCGCGAGTGGACCGCCATCCACCGCAAGCACCACGCCAAGTGTGAAACCGAAGAGGATCCGCACAGCCCGGTGCACAAGGGCCTCGCCACCGTGGTCCGGCGCGGTGCCGAGCTGTACAAGACCGAGGCCAACAACGCCGACACCCTGCGCATCTATGGCAAGAACTGCCCGGATGACTGGATCGAGCGCAAGCTCTACTCTAATCCGCACACCCGCAACCTGGGTGTGGTGCTGTTGCTGCTGATCGACATTGTGCTGTTCGGCGCCCTGGGTCTCACTGTCTGGGCGGTGCAGATGGTCTGGATCCCCTTCTGGGCAGCCGGCGTGGTCAATGGCCTGGGCCATGCGGTGGGCTATCGCAACTTCGAGTGCCGCGATGCCGCCACCAACCTCATCCCTTGGGGCATCGTCATCGGTGGCGAAGAGCTGCACAACAACCACCACACCTATCCCAACTCGGCCAAGCTGTCGGTCAAGCGTTGGGAATTCGACATGGGCTGGGCCTGGATCAAGCTGTTCACCTGGCTGCGCCTGGCCAAGGTCAATCGCGTCGCGCCCATCGCCCATCGCATCGAAGGCAAGGGGCAACTGGACATGGACACCGCCATGGCCATTCTCAACAACCGCTTCCAGATCATGGCCCAGTACCGCAAGCAGGTGATCGGCCCGCTGCTGCGGCAGGAGCGGGGCAGCGCCGCGCCCGCCCAGCGCCCGCTGTTCCGTCGCGCCCGTGGCCTGCTGGCGCGGGAGACCAGCCTGCTCAAGGCCCGCCATCAGGTGCGCATCGATGAGTTGCTCGAGCACAGCCAGGCGTTGAAGCTGATCTACGAAAAGCGCCTGGCGCTGCAGCAGATCTGGGCTCGGACCAGTGCCAACGGCCACGACATGCTGGCCGCGACCCGGCAGTGGATCGGCGAGGCCGAAGCCAGCGGTATCCAGTCCCTGCGCGAGTTCGCCGAACAACTGAAAACCTATTCCCTGCGGCCAGCCGCGACCGCCTGAGAAAGGCTTCACAAAAGCCCACCGAAGCGGTGGGCGGCGCTATGCGGGGATTGAACCAGGCTGGTTTCAGCTGTCTCTAACTCCCTCAGGACCCCGCGTAGGCGCACTCGTATATGGATGAACAACCCCTGCTGTCTGCTCTTCCCACTCCGGAAGAGAATCTTCTGGCTCTCCTGCATTCGCGGGCCGAGGCAGATCGCCTGCGTGATCGTGAGCAGCTGTTCAGCGCACTGCTGGAAAGCGTCAACGCCGTCCTCTGGGCGCTGGACTGGCGCACCCGCCAGATCATCTACGTCAGTCCTGCCTACGAGCAGATCTTCGGTCGTTCCCAGTCCCAGGTGCTGAGCGACTACAGCACCTGGCTCAACAACATCTATCCCGATGACCTGGAATACGCCCAGCGCACCCTGGAACAGGTGATAGAGCAGGGCGCCGTGGAGTCGCGCGAGTACCGCATCATCCGCGCCGACGGCGAGATCCGCTGGCTCAGCGACAAGTGCTTCGTCAGCCAGCGCAGCGAGGCGGGCATGCCGCTCCTGGTGGTGGGTATCGCCGAAGACATCACCGACAAGAAGCGCATGGAAGAGGAGCTGCAGCGGCTGGCCACCACGGACGTCCTGACCCGCAGCAGCAACCGTCGGCATTTCTTCGAGAGCGCCCAGCGTGCCTTCGAATTCGCCCAGAGCGAAGGCGAGCCATTGGCTTTCCTGCTGCTCGACATCGACGACTTCAAGAAGATCAATGACCGCTTCGGCCACCAGATGGGTGACCAGGTATTGCAGCGTGTTGCCGAATGCGGTGCCCAAACTACCCGTCGTGGCGATCTGTTCGGCCGTATCGGCGGCGAGGAATTCGCTCTGCTGCTACCGGGTTGCGACAGCGACCTGGCGCTGCAGATCGGCGGGCGCCTGCAGCGCGCTGTGCGGCAGTTGGCGGTGCCCACCGGTGAAGGCCCAATGAAGGTCACCATCAGCCAGGGTGTCACCGTCCTGCGCGACGGCGATGAGTCCCTCGACACGCTTTATGTCCGGGCGGACGAAGCCATGTACCGGGCCAAGCGTCAGGGCAAGGATCAGATCGTCCAGGACTGACACCCCGTTGCCGGGCGGTTCCGGAGCCGTGTCTCAGGCTTGGTTCCGGGGCTCCTGGGCGCCGCCCTTGCAACCCTGGTCGGGCCAGGACCAGTGCTTGGCATCTGGCTGCTGCAGCAACCCTCCAGCCGACTGGCAGCGGCTCCCCTTTCTTCGCACTCTGTCCACGCCAACTGGGTGTCGTCTTCGCCTATCTGCGCAAAGCCTGGAAAACAGCGCCCCACCAATTGGAAAGACCTTATCCGTACCGCCAGGTGGTCGAGGTCGCCTGCAATACCGGGCGCTCAGCGCGACACGATGGATCAGGCGCTTCATGCGCTGTGAGAATTGACCGGAAAAGCCGTAGCAAAAAAATTATAAACCCTTGAAAACGGACGAAAATTTCTCTGGATCCAGCAGTCGAGGGCGGGTGGTGACAGGCTGCAAGGATGTTTGGAATGTCCTGGAAAGCCCATCCTAGAGCATCGGGGTGCAGGGGCTGAGCTGGCCTCTTCCCGGGAAAAGGCAAACCTTTCCGAAGCGGTACGTCACTTAGGTTCCCTGCGGTCATGACCGACCAGCCAAAGGGGAAGACCACATGGCGGGTTTTCAACCAGGTATCGCTAGACGAAAAGCTTTTTTGCAATTAGCTTTCGCAACGTGGAAGAGGGTGGCAGAGACCCTGTGCTGGAGGTCGCAACTTAAAAGTCGACCAGGCGCGGGATAATTCTCCAAATTGAAACAAAAGCCCTCTAGCTTTCCCTTCCGCACGGCCCGTCGGGCTTACCACCAGCAGGCGCTGACACCTCTGGTGGCTGCATAACAACGATTCACCCCCTGGAGCACTCATGGTCAAGAAGCCACTGGTGGTCGCGGTCTCCGCGGCCTGTCTGAACCTGTCTGTCATTGCCGCCGCTCATGCTGCCGGTTTCATCGAAGACAGCAAAGCTACCCTCAGTCTGCGCAACTTCTACTACAACAACGACAACCGCAACGAAGCGTCCTATGCCGCACGGAACCCTTCCAAGGTTGAAGAGTGGGGTCAGGGCTTCCTGCTGAACTATCAGTCGGGCTTCACCCAGGGCACCGTCGGTTTCGGCGTTGACGCCATCGGCATGCTGGGCCTGCGCCTGGACGGCAGCGGCCATGCCGGTCGTGCCACCAACTCCACTCAGCCGGGCACCATGTTCCCGCGTGAGACCGACAACAGCTCCGTTGACGAATTCTCCAACGTCGGCGCCACCGCCAAGATGAAGATCTCCGAAACCGAGTTCCGCTACGGCACCCTGATGCCCAAGCTGCCGGTCGTGGTCTTCAACGACGGTCGTCTATTGCCGCAGACCTTCCAGGGTGCCCAGGTCACGTCCAAGGACATCAAGAACCTGACCCTGACCGGCGGCCAACTGCAGAGCGCGAAGAACCGCAACTCCACCGATCAGGACCAACTGTCCATCGCTGGCTCCAACAGCGGCGCCACTGCGCGTGACAGCAACAAGTTCAACTTCATCGGCGGTGACTACAAGGTCACCAAAGACCTGACCCTGCAGTACTACTTCGGTCAGCTGGAAGACTTCTACAACCAGCACTTCCTGGGTCTGACCCATGCGGTCAAGCTGGGCGACGGTACCTTCAAGACCGACCTGCGCTACTTCAATAGCAAAGGCAATGGCGACAACAAGGACGCCGATACCCAAGGCGCCCTGTACGGTGCCAGCGGCTACTACGGCGGCACCCGTACCCGTGGCGAAGTGGACAACCGTCTCTACAGCGGCCTGTTCACCTACTCCATCTATGGCCACACCCTGGGCCTGGGCTACCAGAGCACCAGCGGCAACAGCAACTTCCCCTATCTGAACCAGGCGGGTGGTGCTTCGACCTACACCATCACCGATATCCAGATCAACAACTTCACCCGTTCGGGCGAAGATACCTGGCAAGCGCGCTACTCCTATGACTTCGCTCAGCTGGGCGCCAAGGGCCTGACCGCCGGCGTCATCTATCAGCGTGGCGACAACATCCGCACTGCAGCGGGTGACTCTATGGAGTGGGAACGCGATCTGACCGTCAGCTACGTCATTCCGGAAGGCCAACTGAAAGGTCTGGGCTTCACCTGGCGTAATGCGATGTACCGTACTGATCTGCCGGCTGCCAGCCAGCGTGACCAGGACGAAAACCGTCTGATCGTCAGCTACACCCTGCCGCTGCTCTAAGCCGCGCCAAGGTCAAGAAAAAGCCCGTCGCGAGACGGGCTTTTTCGTTTCTGCCGGCAATCAGCGGCCGGTGGGTTGCTGTTGGGTGATGCAGTGGATGTTGCCACCCCCCAGCAGGATCTCGCGCCCGGGCACCTGGACCACCTCGTGTTCCGGGAAGCAGGCCTGCAGGGTACGCAGGGCCTCGGCATCCTCGGGAACGCCAAAGGTCGGCGCGATGATGCCGCCGTTGACGATCAGGAAGTTGACGTAGGAGGCGGCCAGACGCTCGCCGGCACGGCGCGGCTGAGTGCCCAGGCAGGCATCCACGTCGCGGCATTCTTCCTCGCTGGCGAACAGCGGGCCCGGGGTGACGATGCGGTGCACCTTGAAGGCGCGACCACGGGCATCGGTTTCGCGCTCCAGCACGGCCAGGGCCTCGCGACAGCGGCTGTAGTTGGGATCCGCCGGGTCGTCGCACCAGCTCAGCAGCACCTCACCTGGGCGCACGTAGCAGCAGAAGTTGTCCACGTGGCCGTTGGTTTCATCGTTGTAGAGACCATGGGGCAGCCAGACGACCTTGTCCACCGCCAAGTAGTCGCTCAGATAGCGCTCGATCGCTTCGCGATCCAGGTGTGGATTGCGGTTGGCGTTGAGCAGGCATTCCTCGGTGGTGATCAGGGTGCCTTCGCCGTCGACATGGATGGAGCCGCCTTCGAGGACGAAGTCCGGGGTGCGGTAGCCTGGCAGGTTTTCAATCGCCAGGATCTTGCCTGCCACCTGGTCATCGCGCTGCCAGGGAAAGTAGAGGCCACCGTCCAGCCCGCCCCAGGCATTGAAGCTCCAGTCCACTCCGCGCACGCCGCCCTGGTCGTCGCTGACGAAGGTGGGGCCGGTGTCGCGGCACCAGGCGTCGTCGTTGCTGATTTCCACTACCCGGATGTTCGGGTGCTGCAGGCGAGCGCGGGCATTCTCGTACTGCCGCGCCGAGGCGCCGATGGTGACCGGCTCGAAACGGGCGATGGCCTGGGCGACCGCGGTGAAGGCGGCCTGTGCGGGCTTGCCGCCCAGGCGCCAGTTGTCCGGACGCTCGGGCCAGACCATCCAGATCTGGCGCTGCTCGGCCCATTCGGCGGGCATGTGGAAGCCGTCGGCACGCGGCGTGGTGAGGGTGGTCATGGCGAGGCTCTCCGTCCAGAGTCATCGTTGGCTGATAAGGGAGAAAGGTCGGCAGGGCCCTGCAAGCGTGAACATGCACGGGGCTCCGGCAGTACGGCAGAGAACCTGCCGACCGGTGCGGGGCCGGTCGGCAGGCGGGCGCTTACACGGTGTGCAGGTACCAGTTGTACTCGAGGTCGGAGATGGAGTGTTCGAACTCTTCCAGCTCGTGCTCCTTGCAGGCGACGAAGATGTCGATGTACTTCGGATCGATGTACTCCGCCATCACCGAGCTGTCGTCCAGGTAGCGCAAGGCGTCGCGCAGGTTGTTCGGCAGGCTCTGCTCATGCTGCTCATAGGAGTTGCCCTCGGTGACCGGGCCGGGTTCGATCTGCCGGGTCAGGCCGTGGTGCACGCCGGCCAGGACGCCGGCCAGCAGCAGATAGGGGTTGGCGTCGGCGCCGGCTACTCGATGCTCGATACGGTGCGCCTCCGGCGTACCGGTGGGGACGCGCAGGGCGGTGGTGCGGTTGTCCAGGCCCCAGCTCGGCGCATTGGGCACGAAGAACTGTGAGCCGAAGCGCCGATAGCTGTTCACGTTGGGGCAGAGGAAGGCCATGCAGGCGGGTAGGGTCTCGAGCACACCGCCGATGGCATGACGCAATGCGGCGTTCTGCTCGGGATCCTCGCCAGCGAAGATGTTGTGACCGTCCTTGTCCAGCAGGGAAATATGCACGTGCAGGCCATTGCCCGCCTGGCCCGGATAGGGCTTGGCCATGAAGGTGGTGTCCATCTCATGGTCATAGGCGACGTTCTTGATCAGCCGCTTGAGCAGCACGGCGTAGTCGCAGGCCTTGATCGGGTCGGCAACGTGGTTGAGGTTGACCTCGAATTGCGCCGGAGCCGATTCGGCGACGATGGCGTCGGCCGGAATGCCCTGGGCGCGGGCGCCGTCGATGATGTCCTGCAGGCAGTCGGCGTACTCGTCCAGATCGTCCATGGAGTAGACCTGGACCGACTGGGGACGCTTGCCGGAAATGGGCGAACGCGGCGGTTGCGGGCGGCCGTTGATGTTCTCCTGATCGATCAGATAGAACTCCAGCTCGAAGGCGGCGCAGACGGTGAGT
>Ga0157371_10005570_pt1 | contig 10590 bp, 6 predicted proteins | sample C45metaG_FD_113462 | JGI IMG/M metagenome (GOLD analysis project Ga0157371, IMG submission 113462) | Corn rhizosphere microbial communities from Kellogg Biological Station, Michigan, USA - C4-5 metaG | ecosystem: Host-associated > Plants > Roots > Rhizosphere > Soil | place: USA: Michigan... | reverse complement strand
TTGGAGGACGCCGTCGTGGTGTGCGAGGCGTTCTTCGACGCGAAGGTAGACGGAGCGAAGCCGACGACGCGGTTGTCGATCATATCGATGTCGCTCGACACAGACGGCAGACCCGAGTTGTACTCGAAGGACATCAGCCGGTTAGTGCCGGCTCCGTCGCCCGTGTTGTCGTAGAGGTTGCGCGCGATCTTCAGCCGCGTCATGGAGTAGACGTGAATGACCGTGCCGCCGGTCTGCCCGACCTTGTGGAAGTGGTTGTCGGTCAGCTCGGCATCCATGGTCGCGGAGGCGTACCCGAACGAGATGCCCTGCGGATGCGGACCGATGTAGTTGTCCCGGATCTTGATCCCGCGCACGCCGTCCACGTAGATCGGCGTCATGCCGGTCGACGCACCCGCGTAGTCGAGGATGTGGTTGTCCTTGATCACGATGTTGTGCGGGTTGTCGGTCGCGGCCGGAGTCTGGATATGCCGGATGAAGATGGCAGACTCGGAGTTCGTGTTACCGCGGAAGGTGTTACCGCGGATGAAGATCCCCTGTGCCTTGGTCGTCAGGAGTGCCTGGGTGACCGAGGAGTTGTTCAGGTCGAAGCAAATGTTCCCGACGTTGCCGCCGACGTTCTCGAAGACGTTCTCCTCGATGTGGATGTTCCGAATCCGGTGGTAGGCGTTCGTGTTGGGCTCGATGTCGATCGCGCCGGGCCGGTTCGTGGCCGTGCAGTTGCGAAAGACGCTACGGCGGATGTGGATGTCCGTGCCGTCCACGATCGTGATGCCGTTGCGGTTCAGCTTGTTGATGCCGTCGAAGATGCAGTTCTCGATCACGACGCGCTCGTTGTGGCGCTCGACCTGGGTCGGGAAGCCGGACCCGATGTAGAGGCCGTCGCCGCGCCAGCCGTTGAAGAACACGCGGCGGATGGTCACGTCCGACACACCGCTCAGCGCCAGGAGGTGGACGTACTGCGTGGCGGCATCGGTGTCGATGCGTCCACGGAGCTGAAGCCCTTCGATTACCAGACCGACCCGGTTGCCCGCGGTCGTCGTTCCCGTGCCATCCACGCGGATCAGCGCCGTGTTGTCAGCGACGCCCGAGATCTGACGGATGATGGAGTTGCGGGTGCCGTAGAGCCCGACGCGGCCGTTGGCGGTCAGCTCGTTCGCCTGGTAGGTGTAGCCGGGCGGGAACCAGACGTCCATGCCCGTCGCGATGGCCTCCGTGATCACAGCCTGGATCGCAACGGTGTCGTCTGTCGTACCGTTGCCCGTGGCACCGCCATCGGCGCGCACGTCGAGCATCGGCCGGTTCTTCAGCGTACCGTCGCTGTTGTGCTCCAGGTAGAGCCAGTCACGCAGCTCCGTGCCCCAGGTGCCGGTGCTACCGCCGATCGTCGGGAAGGCCATGTCTGTAGTCTACCCCCCGAAGTTACCCGCGCCGAAGTTGCCCGCGCCGAACCCGCTGGTGACCGTCGTGGTCGGGTTCGGGTTGGTGTCCGAACCTACCGCGATCTGCTCAAGGTCGCCCCACGGAATCGCGGACGTCACCGCTCCGAGGTTGACACCGCCCGGCACTAGATCGGCCGCTCCTGGCTCCATGCGGAACGTCGGTCCGGTCGTCGGGCCGACCGTATCGGTCTGCACCATGCCGTAGTCACGGATGCAGGTCACGATGAGCTTCGTCAGCCACGGCCACGCCGGGTTGATGGGGTACCCGGCCGGGAAGCGCATGCGCGTGCCGTGCGGACAGTTCTGGTGGCTGCCGCCGTCCCAGCGCATAGCGGGCCAGGTGTACGTGCCCTGCACCGACTGGTCGACGATCGGCAGCTCGTAGTGGATCGGATGGTTGATGACGCCTCGGAGCACATCCAGGCGGGTCAGCAGCGTCCCGGTGAGCGGGATCGAGGTCGCCTGCGCACCCCAGTTGTGGTTCGAGTAGGACGTGTCCGGGTCGGCGTAGTCGTCAACGAAGTAATCGATCCAGTGGCCGTAGCGGTTGATCGGCTTGTACCCATCCCACCACGCCTGCGGCGCGCTGTCACCCATGATGCCGGTCATGCGGCCGCCCCAGTAGCACTCCCACTCGCCGGATACGGTCGTGGACGGATGCTGCGCGATCCACAGTTCGTACATGCGCCCCGTGACCGTTCCACCACCGTTTCCGGCGACGGTACCTACCCAGTCCGGCTGGATGATGACCAGCTCGGCGTCGCCGTCTCCGGGAGCGAACGGCGGGATGTCCGCAGGGATCGGGACGCCCGCCGCGAGCATCGCCTTCAGGTCCGCCGCGTACTCCTGCTCCACGTTGCCCTTGCCGATGACCGGGACGAGCGGCGTGTCGGCCGGTACGACGTTGATCACCGACGTCCAGTTGCCGTCTGCAACACCGTTGATCCAGCCGCCGTAGGCGTTGTAGGTGTCAACGATGTACTGCACCGCCGTGGCCGAGGTCGGCTCGACGGCCGTGTTGTCCGGCAGCTTCGTGGTCAGCCAGGAACCGCTCTCGGGGCCGCCGTACATCGCGTCCAGCACAACATCTGCGCCAGGAGCATCGGAACCTGAGATGAACGTCGACCCGCTACCCGGGGTCGTGCTGCCGACCGCCAGCGAGGTGATCTCGTTGACGCCGAGATACACCTTGACGACCGACGCGGTGCCGAGGTAGAGCGTCCAGCCAGGCGGCGGCGTGACATCCGTCCCCAGCGTGAGAGTCAGGGAGAACGAGGTCTGCGCCGTCGCGCCGTTGACGTAGCGCACGCGAACGTAGCGGCGGCACGTCCGGGTGATCGGACCGGCCGTCGCGGTCGCGCCAACCGTTGCAAAGGTGATGCCGTCCGCCGAATCCTCGATCGACAGCGTCCCGCTAGCGCCACCGGGGGTGACCGTGAAGTTGGCCGTGACGTCTCCACCCGTCGTGGTATCGATCGGGCTGCTGACGTACGTCTCGTTGGCCGCCAGAGGCGTGCTGGACGTGACCAGCGTCGTTCCCGTCGAGTCCGGCGTGAAGTTCGCGGTGATGACGAAGGAGTTCCCGTTGTTGAACGCCGTACCGAAGGAGGTGTTCACGCCGTCAGCGAATCCGTCCGGGGCGTAGACACCGGCCAGCCCGCTATCATCGCGGGCGATGGTGAACGGCCCCGGTCCGGTGAAGGGACCGTCGTGGATCGCCAGCCAAACCGTGCCTGCCGACACCTCGACCGGCGAAGAAAACGCGAAGTCGATCGCGTGGTAGGTTCCGGTGTCAGATGCCGAATCCGACGTGACCGTGATGATCGGCGTCGTAGCGATCAGCGTCCCTGGTGCGTTGCTGACGTCTGTGTAGAGCATCGCACGGAAGTCCTGCACGACTCCAACGCCGTACCCTACGTAGTCCAGCATCGCAGTCAGCTTGTCGATAGTGCCGTCCACAGGGACCGTCGCCGGGAGCGCGATCGAGTACTCCTGGTTCAGGTTGTTGCGCTGGTAGGCGACCGGCGTCCAAGTAGATCCGATGGTGCTCATGACGGCATCCCCGGCCAGCTAGGCGACGCCATGATGTCGTAGCCCCAGATGCCACCGACGCCGCGGTAGAAGCCCTTGGGGGCCTGGAGCACGGTGTTCAGCCACAGGTCGGACTCCAGGACGGGCCACTGGTCGGCGAGCTGCTGCGCCGTGAACAGCGAGCGGCCCGACTTCGTCTGGAGCGCGGCGAACGAGCGATCCGTGAAGGGCGTGATGAACGCGTAGTTGCCGCCGTCCTCGCGCGAGCCGCCGATGCGGTCGTAGTTCCACGCCGGGACCGGCGTTGTACCGTCCATCGCCGAGGTCACCGTGCCGTTGGTCTTGTTGACGCGCGGAAGGAGCTTGTTCGCCATGCAGTTCGCCAGTCGGAGGCAGACTGCGTCGCCGTGGACGAGGTACCCCATGACCGCGATCGACGCCTGGTAGTCGAGGTAGTTCGGGCTGTAGCCGACGGCCGCGTTCGGGTAGAAGCCCGGGTAGCCGAACTCGGCGAAGAAGCAGCCGTCCGTCGTAGCGTTGAGGGTCATCGGGTCCGTCACCAGCGTCGCGTTCGGAAGCGCGGTAGCCGAAGGCTTGGGATCGCCGACCGTCCACAGCACGCGCGAGGTGGTGGTGTAGTCGGGGGTGATCTTCCACAGCCCGTAGAGGTACTGCGTGCCGTTCCAGGAGCCGCCGCTCCCTCCGCCAGCGATGCCTGCCGGGCTGCACGCGTGCGCGAGCTGCGTGGCAGCGCGCGACAGCCACGTGGCGGCCGTGGCGTTGTCTCCGGCGAGAGTGAACAGCTTCGCCATGTGCAGGCACGCGACGTACTTGCCCAGCTCCTCGTTGCCGTTGGTGTAGTAGCCGAACTCGTTCTGGTACATGCCGTCCGCGCCCGCCTTGATCGACGCGAGGTACGTCGTGCGTTCAGATGGCGTCAGATCCGCCCAGACGGCGATGATCGCCACCGGCAGCTCGAACATCGTGAAGAGGTGGTCGACGTTGCGCCCGAAGTAGTAGCCCTGGGCGTTCAGGCCGGTGCCGTCGACCGTCCCGGACGCGGCGGAGTACTGGTGCGCCATGAGGTAGCCCATGATCTTCCGGATCATCTCCAGCTCGGGCGTGTACTTGCCGCCGCCCGCCATGCGGTGTGCGATCCCGAGGCCCATGGCGAAGCCGCCGTACATGCCGACGTCGACAGCGCCCGTCGACTCGTTGTACGGGCCGCTCGTAGCGGGCCAGGTCGGCTTAGGGAAGTTCGAGAGATCGATGAAGCCGTTCGTCGGATCGAAGCGATACTTCTGGTTCGAGGTCGGACCCTTGACGTAGGACGTCCAGTGGCGGCGCTGGCCGCGCATGATGATCGCGTCCCACTGCGACTGCGTGGTCGAGGACGTCGGCGACGCCGGGGGGTCGCCCGCGTGTCGTCCGAAGCCGTAGTGACAAGTCTTGTGCCAGTACTTCCCGGAGCTGGTGATCTGCTCCTCCAGCGCGCGCATCTGGCCGCCGCACTCTTCGCAGCGGCCGACGATCGCCGACGCTGCGATGACGGGGTTCCCATCCGCGATCAGGTCGAACGCTCCCGGCTGCGTGGGCTGCGACCCGGAATAGCCTGCCGCGAACATCGCCGCATGCTCGCCCGGATGCAGCACCCGATCGAAGATGAACGCGCCCGACAGCTTGCGCGGGCCGATCGCCACACCGTCGCCCCCGATCACAACGCGGTTGGTGAAGGAGGCCAGCGTCAGGCCCTTCCCACGGATCGGGTAGCCCGCGCGCTCGCCATCGAGCCAGAGCTGCATCTCGATGCCGTCGTAGGACAGTGCGGCGAGGTGCGTCGACCCGAGGGTGTAGCCGCCCGGCGTGTCCGGCACCATGTACGTGTTGCCCACGACCGGATCGGAGATGCCAGTGATCCCGGCGTGTCCGTGGGTCGCCGACCAGCTCTTGACCTGCCAGCCGTTCTGGCGGCCGAGCATGATCGCGTTGTCAGCCTCGCCAGATGCCGGCTGATACCAGATGCCGATCGTGTACGTCTGGAGGTTCAGGCCGGTGGACAGCGCGACCTGCCATCCGCGCGCCTGCGTCGCATGGCCGACCCAGCACGTACCCAGCCCGTTGACGAACCCGGTCGAGCCGAGAGCGGCCGGGCTGTTCGTGGCGTCGATCGGCGTCGCAGCGACGTTGTCGGTCCCCAGGTCGGCGAGGGTCGTCGATCCGGTAGCCTCGGTCATCGGGTAGTAGCGACGCGGCCCTCGGCTGACGATGTAGTTGCTGAACGGGGAGGGCGGCAGCATCAGCTTGTCGAAGCTGATCGAGCCCCCGCCCTCGGAGTAGAAGCCGGACTCCATCGCGCTCGCGTCGAAGCCCCAGTCGTTGGCCTTCGTCGCGTACGGGGTCCACGTGATGCCGTCCGCCGAGGTCTCCCAGATGAACGTGGCCCCTGACTGTCGGATGCCAACCCACTTCCCCTGCATGCCCGCGAGCGAGATCGACGCGATCGGACCGGTGCCGCCTGCGAAGGTGTCGACGGCCGCCGTTCGGATGTGCGCCTCCAGGTTACCGGTGGACGCGTTGATGATCTGGTAGAGCCGGTAACTGTCGGTCGCGTCGTAGATGTAGTACATCCCGAACAGCGATGCACCGATCGCCGACAGATCGGTGATCTTCGCCATCGCGCGCTCGGCCCGGATGTCGCCCGTGTAGGGCTGCGACAGGTACATGCCGCCGAACGATCCGGACAGCGTCACGACGCCCGTGAACGTAGGCGTCTGTCCGTAGACGTTCCACGGACCCTGGGAGTCGAAGTCGTCTCGCCAGAAGGCCATGTGCTAACCCGTGATCACGTAGAGCGTGTTCGGGTCCTTCGGCGTCAGGGCATCGTACTCAGCCTGAGTCATCTCCACGATCAGCTTGGAGCCGATCTCACCCGTGAGGGTCCAGGAAGCGAACGCTCCACGATAGACCTCTGCGCTTGCACCGGTCGGCAGGTTGAGGAGCCCACCCCGCGAGGCGATCGTGACGTTCGCCGGAACCGAGATGTTCATGTAGAACGGTCCCTGAACGTCCGCGCCCAGCGCAGAGACGTTCGCGGGCGCGCCCGAGGCGAAGGTCTGTCCGGAGTCGATCATCCAGCCGACGCCGGTCTGCCCGGAGACGAAGGAGTAGGCCGGTCGTGCGACTCCGGCCGTAGAGCCCGCGTGCAGTGCTAGCCAGATGGCCGAACCGTTGGTCACGTTCAGCGGCGTGCCCCAGGTGAACGGGACGTACGCAGTGCCGAAGGTGCCGCCGACGTCTGCGGCGACGACCGTCCGCGTGTTCGACGAGCCAAGCAGTGTGCCCGGCCGTCCGGAGGCGTCGGTGTAGGCCGCCATCCGCATGCTCTCGGTGCCTGCGTTGACCACCGTCAGGAGGGCGGCCGTAGTCACGACCGCACCAGAGGAGCCCGGCGTGATCTTCAGGAAGGTCATCTGGCCGTCGACCGTCGGGTTGTGGAACGTGCCGACGATGTTGGTCTTGCCGTACTGCTGTGCGCCGCCCGCGGCAGCCGCGAAGCTTGCGTCGTCCGAGGACTTGTTCACGAACCTGGCGCGCGACCCGAGCGGGATCGTCTTCACGTCCGGCGCGCCCAGCGAGACAACCGGAGTCGAGCCGGTCAGCTCGACCGTTGCGTCGATGTCGTCGGAGTCGAAGGTGTGCGATCCACGCTGGATGACCTTGCCTCCGCCCTTGGGACCGGAGTACCCATACATCACGCGGCGGGAGTTCTGCGGCAGGTTCAGGTCGCCGCCGTAGCTCAGGTCCTCGACGTCCCAGAGAATCGACGGGTCAGGCGTGCCCGAGATCATGGAGCCGTCCGGCGAAGACCATCGGCAGCGCAGATAGGAGTTCGCGCCACCGCCGTTGGTGAAGTCGAAGGCCGGGCGGCAGTTGTCGATCACGGTCCCGAACATCTTCAGGTTCCAGCCCTGCGGTCCGAAGACGATGCCCTTGGCGGAGTCGATCCAGCCGGCAGCAACGGTTCCCGTGAAGATGCGACCGCCTACGAAGTGCGCGCCCGGGGCGTTGTAGTAGACGCAGCCGCCCTGTCCGGCGGTGTTGCCGCCACCCTCGATCTGGCACGCAGTGAACTCGCCGCCCTGGGCGTCCCCCATGTAGAGATGCCAGAGGCTGTTGCCCCAGAGGTGCCAGTCGTTGCAGATCGGGGCGACCGCGTTCGGCCCGAACTTCACGTTCCAGCCGGTGCCCGGGTTGGTCCCGGAGACCGTGGCGGGGCTACCCGTAGGCGAGGCGGGCGTGCCGCCGTGGCCGTTGCGCACGCCGAAGACCCGGTTGATGATCGGGTCGTTCGGACCGTTGTAGTAGAAGCCGCCGTCGATGTTGTCCGACACGCGGATGCGATCCATGAAACCCTCGGTGGCGGGCTCGCGGTCGTTCAGGGGGGACTTGGTCGGATCGACGGGCGGTCCGTTCTCCGTCCACAGGCCGATGCCGCGGCAGTGGTGGATCGTGACGAGATCGAGCTGGAAACCCAGCGAGTACACGCCCAGCCCGAGCGTGTGCGCGGTGAGGTTGTTCTCGTAGTTGCCGTCGATGCGCAGGTTGTAGATGAAGTGGCGGAACTTCGAGACCGTGGTCATCGTGCCGACCAGGCTGTCCCAGCCCTCGGTGGCGAGGATGACCGCCAGGTTCGCGCCGTTGGCCTGCCGGATCGTTGCGCCGCCACCGTCGAGCGTGACGTTGTTCGGGATGTAGATCGTGGCCGTGGTGTCGAAGGACTGGCTGAACTTCACGTACCCGATGCCGTTCGCGCCCGCGTAGTCCAGCGCCGCCTGGAGCTTGGCGGTGGTTGGGCTGGAGACGCCGATCGCACCACCGGCCTGCTGGTCGGCGTAGCCGCCGAGGTAGGAGACCAGCGAGGACGTGGTGATCGGGTACGTGGGCTGCGTAATCGGCATGTTCGCAGTCTACCTAGCGCCCGGCCGCAACCAGCACGTCGTTGGCGTTCAGGGAGTCCGTTGCGTTCAGGGGCTGAGCGCCGCCGCCGCCCGTGTTGACCGATGCCGACTCGCTGAGCGTCTGCGCGTCGGTGCGCGCAGCGATAGTCGGGGCCAGGGCGGAGGTCTCGGCCAGAGTCTGCGTATCGGCCGCGGCCGGGTTGGTGCCCTGGGTAACCGAGCGCGACTCGGAGAGGACGGCCGAGTCGGAGGCCGTCTTCAGGGTCGGCAGCGTGGGTGCGATCCCTGCCTGAACCGGTGGGACCGGCCCTCGGAGGAAGGCCTCCTGGATGATCGCGAACTCCAGATCGGTTACGTCCAGGGGAACGTTCTCGGTCAGCGTCCACGACCGGGTTCCCGCGCTCAGTCGGGTCGTCCCGTTGGTCGTCGGCCAGATCGTGGGCATGCAGAGATCATAGCCGGGGTTCTGTACTAGCCCGCCATCTATCTAAGCCCTCTACCTGAGGCCCACCACCGGGCCTGCGCTTGAGGTCGCGTCGCTTCGGTGCCTCCGATGTCGCTAGCGGCGGGCACCAGCTTCGCTGCTACCCGTCTGCATCCAGAGGTCCGCTCGTTTGATGGTCCGCGCGCCGCCCCGAACTTCCTCAGCCGCTGACGCGGCCGCGACGGGCGATCTCTGCCCCTACATGATAGCGGTTCCAGACTGCGATGGCGAGCCGGAGGCCAACCAGCGCCCAGATCCACCACGGGATGAGGAACGGCAGCGAGACGATGGCGGCCAGGACCAGATACGGGATGGCGACCAGGCTCAGCACCAGCAGCGTGACGAAGCCCCAGAACAGCAGGTAGAACCCGACGAGCACTACTTCTTCTTCTTCTTCCGCTTGCCCTTGCCCCAGGATCGGGCGTTCAGCGCGAACGTGGCCCGCTTGCGCGTCTTGGGGTTCTTCGACCGCTTCATCTGGCGCAGCTTGGAGACGGGGATCTTCTTCCCCTTCTTCGTCCCGGAGGACTTCCGGAGCTTCCCCTGGTTCGACTTCTTGATGCGGATGCCCCGCTTCTTCTTGGACATGAGCCAAAGTGTACTACTTGGGACACCGCGATGCGACAGATCGATGATCTCTGGCAACTCTGTACCACTTGAAGTGAGAACCCCCCGAAAGGTTGCATCACAGGACCGACTAAGTTGCATGAGGAGACTAACTATGTTGTCACTGGAGACATCGCTTGAGGGAGCGGTACGGGTGCCACGGGGGGTTCTGGGGTCACTGAGCTTCGGACCACTTCCGTTTCGAATCCCCTTGTGTGGCACCACCACAGCGACGAATTACAGTGAAAATTCACTTACTGTAATTCTTGCCGGCTTACAGTGACAGTCACAGTAACCCCTGTGTAACTGTCTTACCGTAAGCTGACTGTGAACGATTCACTAGAAACACGGGGGTGACTCACTGGTGAGAGGGAGGCGGCACGGCAACGCGATCGGCCCGCACGATGGCGGGCCGTCGGTCCTACAGGCTTCCCGTTTAAGGCCTCTTCCGGGCCTCCTACGGGCATGCGGGGGGCTACCCCTAGTCCGACCCTACCCTCGCCAGAACGCGACCCACACAGGCACGCGCGTGGCACCGCACACGTAGACGCCATCCCACGTGGCTGCCACGTGGCGCACGTAGGGGAAGCGGAACGTGGCAGGGGCATCCGAGTAGCGGTGATCCGGCATGCGCTGGATCAACTGTGCGCCCCCGTCCGTCACGACTGCCACATCGCTGTACTGGAGCGGATCGCCCGGTGCCTTGACGCACGCGCCCTTGCGCAGTCGCCGCATGTAGTCGGGACGCGCGGTGTAGCCGCCACCCGGGCGCAGCACCCGGGGAGGGTGCACGTTGTAGGACGGGCGGCCGACGATGGCGGCACCCTGCCCGTCGCTGACGTACGGCGTCCCGATGGCGACGGCGGCCGCTCCGTCCGCGGGGAGGTGCACGACGTCGGCGTGCGCCAGACGGGGGGCAAGTGCGAGCGTGCAGGAGATGATCACGCCGACCGCGATGATGGCGACGGCGGTGCAGATGAGGCGATGCGTGCGGGGGAGATGAGTGAACATGTTCCTAGTATCGGCAGAGGGTTGACAGGACTTGAGCGCTTCAGTCGGCCGCGCCGCG
>Ga0157371_10005569_pt1 | contig 10590 bp, 6 predicted proteins | sample C45metaG_FD_113462 | JGI IMG/M metagenome (GOLD analysis project Ga0157371, IMG submission 113462) | Corn rhizosphere microbial communities from Kellogg Biological Station, Michigan, USA - C4-5 metaG | ecosystem: Host-associated > Plants > Roots > Rhizosphere > Soil | place: USA: Michigan... | reverse complement strand
TGCTAGGTTTTCCAACGTTTATTTCTGCAACTCCTTTTGGCATATTGTTGCTGCTGCAGCATTATAAAATAGAAACTTCCGGAAAAAACGTGGTAGTAATTGGCAGAAGCAACAATGTAGGAACGCCACTAAGTATTTTGTTAAGCAGAAATAATCATGAGTATGGAAACGCAACCGTAACGCTTTGTCATTCGCGTACAAAAGATTTGAAATCGCTTTGCCTCCAGGCGGATATCGTTATTGCGGCTATTGGGAAACCGAAATTTGTAACAGCGGATATGGTAAAAGAAAACGCAGTAGTAATAGATGTTGGAATCAACCGAATTAAAGACGACTCTAAAAAAAGCGGTTTTGCTTTAAAAGGCGACGTAGATTTTGAAAATGTGGCACCAAAATGCAGCTATATAACTCCCGTTCCCGGCGGCGTTGGATTAATGACCATTGCGGCTTTGCTGATGAATACGTTTCAGGCAGCGGAAAGAAAGTTTAGGTTGTAAGTCATAAGTTGCAAGTTCTCATCATCGGTCGCCTCATTTATGCAAAAATAAAAATCGCAGATATTTGTCGGTTTACTGATGTGAACAATGACCGATGACCGGCGACATTCACAATTAACAAATCACAATTCACAATTCACAAATCACAATTCGCAATTGACCATTCAAAATTCACCAGGTACAACGTTGCCAATAATGGAAGCCTTTTACACAATCCAGGGTGAAGGTTTTCATCAGGGAAAGGCTGCGTATTTTATACGCCTCGCCGGTTGCGATGTAGGCTGTGTATGGTGCGACGTAAAAGATAGTTGGGATGAACAAAAATATCCCGTGCAAACTATCGAAGAGATTGTATCAAAAGCAAAAAAAAATCATGCGAGGCTGGCAGTAATTACCGGCGGCGAACCGACCTTGCATAACCTGGAAATATTAACTGCTGAATTAAAAAAAGCAGGTTTTGCAACCAATATTGAAACTTCAGGTTCTTCTCCATTAACCGGAACATGGGACTGGATCTGCCTTTCTCCCAAAAAATTTAAGCCGCCATTGCCGGAAATTTTGGGGAAAGCGAATGAGCTTAAAATAATCGTGTTTAATAAATCTGATTTTGCCTGGGCAGAAAAATATGCTTCGCAGGTTTCCTCTTCCTGCAAACTTTACCTCCAGCCCGAATGGGAAAAAGCGTCCATTGTAACTCGATGGATTATTGATTACATTAAAGAAAATCCTCAGTGGCAATTGTCGTTGCAGATACATAAGTATATTGATGTGCCTTAGCAAATAATAACAAGCCATTAAATAAATTCGGTAGTAAATTCGTTTACCTCAAAAAAACTCCGGATGCAAAAATTCCTGCTAATCATTATATTCTCTTCGTTTTTTCTTCAATCGCGCTCGCAAGGCTACGACCCGAAGAAAGTGAATCATAAAGCGATTACCATCTACACACTTGCCATCAATAAAGCACAAAACGGCGATTACGGTTCTGCAATAAAAATGATCAATGAATCTTTAAAGATTGAACCTAATTACCTGGATGCGTACTTATCTCTGGGCGGTATTTATGCTGACATGAACGACTATAAACAATCTGTGTCCAACTTTGAAAAAGCTTTTGCGATCGATTCGGCTTTTGCGCAGGATTATTATTTACCTTACTCGATTTCATTGGCGGGATGCGGTCGATTTGAAGATGCGTTACATGCCGTAAATACTTTTTTATCTGCGCCGCACTTGAACGAAAGGAGCATTAAGGCAGGAGAATTCAGAAAAAAAACCTACCAGTTTGCGGTTGATTATGCCCAATCTCATCCGGACAAAAATTACGTTTTTGCGCCCCAAAATATTGGCGACAGTATCAATACCAGCGACCTTGAATATTTTCCTTCTCTCACCATTGACGGCCAAAAGATGATCTTCACAAAAAGGATCAATAACAAGGAAAGTTTTTACGAAAGTGACAGGGCGAATGGCAAATGGGGAAAAGCTTTTCCTTTATCGGGGAAAATAAATTCTGACAGTTATAATGTCGGCGCTCAAAATATTTCGCAGGATGGAGAATGGCTGGTTTTTACAGGTTGTAATTTTCCACAGGGTAATGGCAGTTGCGATTTGTACATTTCTTATCTTACCAAAAACGGCTGGAGCGAACCACAAAATTTGGGCTGGGATGTGAATACAGAATTCTGGGAATCTACGCCCTCACTTTCGCCTGATAAACGGGATTTATATTTTAGCAGCGACAGGCCCGGCGGTTACGGAGGAAGAGATATTTGGGTAAGCCATCGCACGGAAAAAGGATGGAGCAAACCGGAAAATCTGGGCCCCGAAATAAATACAGCCGGCAACGAAAGCACCCCTTTTATTCATGCCGATAATCAAACACTTTATTTCAATTCATCGGGGCTTCCGGGCTATAGCGAAAAACCCGATTTGTTTGTAACAAGAAAGCAAGCTGACGGAAAGTGGAGTAAGCCTGAAAACCTCGGATATCCAATCAATACCATTGGCGATGAAGGGTCAATGATCGTGGACGCTGATGGCAAAATCGCTTATTACTCGAGCGATAAAATTGATTCAAAAGGTGGATTAGATATTTACACTTTCGAATTGCGTAAAGATTTACGGCCATTGAAAACACTTTGGGCAAAAGGAAAGGTGTATGATAAAAAAACAGGTGCAGGCTTGCCTTCTACCCTGCTTCTAACGGACGTAAATACACAACAAACAGTGAGCAGATTGCAAACTGATGAAGATGGAAATTACCTCGTTACACTTCCGATTGGTAAAAATTACGCGTTCAATGTTCAGCGGAAAGGCTATTTATTTTATTCCGAAAATTTTGACATGAGTTCAGTTTCTTCTGACTCAGTTTATAATATTGATATTCCCCTGGAACCAATTGAAGTGAATGCAAAAGTGGTTCTAAAGAATGTATTTTTCGATACTAAAAAAACAGATCTCAAACCTGAATCAATAAGTGAATTGGATAATGTGGTAAGATTAATGAATGAAAATCCAAACATGAAAGTTCAGATCAGCGGTTACACCGATAACGTGGGAACTCCCACAGATAATTTAAAACTGTCTAATGGGCGCGCACTTTCTGTTGTTAATTATCTTGTAGCAAAAGGGGTTAATAAAGATCGCTTATCTTATAAAGGTTTTGGCGAAACGAATCCCCTGGCCACCAACGACACGGAAGAAGGACGTGCAATGAACAGGCGAACTGAGTTGAGAGTAGTAAGCAAATAAAATCTAGTTGAAAATGAAATCGGATACTTTATTGTGACTGATTTTAATTATTTTCAATGCTAAATTTCAGCATGCAAGACGAACTGCTTTACCAAATCGCGCTAACGCTCGTTCCAAATATTGGGGATGTAAGAGCCAAAGCACTGATCAATCATTTTGGAAACGCAAGCGCTGTTTTTAATGCATCAAAAAAAGCACTTGATGGAATAGAAGGGCTGGGATCAAAAGCTATAAACTCCATTTTACATTTCAAAGATTTTAGCAGGGCTGAAGAAGAAATTGAATTTATAAAAAAGTATAAGATCACCCCGCTTTTTTTAACCGATAAAAACTACCCACAAAGATTACTAAACTGTTATGACAGCCCACCCTTACTGTATTTCAAGGGAAATGCCGATTTAAATTATTCAAGAATTGTTGCGATTGTAGGAACGAGGAATAACAACGAATATGGAAAAAGGGTTTCTGAAAAACTGGTAGAAGACCTGGTGAATGAAGAGGTGTTGGTGGTGAGCGGACTTGCTTTTGGAATTGACAGTATTGCTCATAAAGCTGCATTAAAAAACAACATAAAAACGGTCGGCGTTTTGGCTCATGGATTAGACCGCGTTTATCCTGTGCAAAATAAATCTTTGGCAAAACAAATGATTTCATGTGGCGGCTTGCTTACAGAATTCAAAAGCAATACCGTTCCTGATAAGCAGAATTTCCCGGGCAGAAACAGGATAGTTGCCGGAATAAGTGATGCCGTTATCGTGATCGAATCGGGAGTAAAAGGCGGCTCATTGATTACCGCGGAATTGGCTAACGGATATAATAAAGACGTGTTCGCTTTTCCCGGCAGATCTGACGATACTAAGAGTGAAGGCTGCAACTATCTCATCAAAAATAACAAAGCGGCTTTGATCACTTGTGCTGCTGATCTTTTGGAAAATATGGGATGGAAGAAAAGTCTGAAACCATCTCCCAAAAAACAAAGAGAATTATTTATTGAACTTTCCCCTGATGAAAAAGTGGTGGTTGATATTTTACAAACGCACGAACAGCTACAGATCGACGATCTTTATTTTAAAAGCAAGCTAAGCAGCAGTGCGGTTGCACAAGCGTTGCTCATGCTTGAAATGCACGGCGTGATTTCTTGCCTTCCCGGGAAAATCTATAAGATGAATTGACGAATGCTAAATGCTGAATCAGTAAATCGACAAAAATTAGTGATTTTTATTTTACTGATTTCGCGACTTATCACTTATAACAATTTCCTTTTTTGACACATTGCGACTTTTATTACCTTTGCGCATGGCTACACTTAATAAACCAGAATCTCCCGCAAAAAAAATTTTTGGTGAAGGATTAACCTTCGACGATGTGCTGTTGCTTCCGGCTTACAGCGAAGTTTTACCGCGCGATGTAAACACTTCAACGCGACTTACTAAAAATATTATACTCAACATTCCGATGCTCAGTGCAGCGATGGATACGGTTACAGAAGCTAATCTCGCCATTGCACTTGCGAGAGAAGGCGGACTTGGTTTTCTACACAAAAACATGAGTATTGAAGAGCAGGCCGCTCAAGTGCGAAAAGTAAAAAGAAGTGAAAGCGGTTTGATTTTAGACCCGATCACGTTGAAACTGGACGCGACTATTGGCGATGCTTTGCATCTTATGAAAGAGAATAAGATCGGAGGTATTCCGATTGTAGACGGAGGCGGAAAACTGGTTGGTATTCTTACCAACAGGGATCTCAGGTTTGAAGACAATATGAAACGCCCTGTAAGTGAATTGATGACTAAAGAAGGATTGATCACTGCGCCGGAAGGAACTGATTTGAAAAAAGCACAATCGATCCTAAGAAAATATAAAATAGAAAAATTACCTGTTGTAAATAAAAAAGGCATTTTAAAAGGACTGATCACTTACCGGGATATTTTGCAGGTACATAACCATCCTTTAGCCGCGAAAGATCAGTTTGGAAGGTTACTGGTGGGAGCAGGAGTTGGTATAACGAATGACATAACCGACCGCGTTTATGCCTTACAACAGGTAGGCGTAGACGCAATTGCCCTTGACAGTGCTCACGGTCATACAAAGGGAGTTATTGACGCTTTAAAGAAAATTAAAAAAGAATTTAAAAATCTTGAAGTAATTGCCGGAAACATAGCGACCGCAGCGGGAGCGAAAGCGCTTGCAGCTGCAGGAGCCGATGCCATAAAAGTTGGAATCGGACCTGGATCAATTTGCACCACAAGAATCGTTGCGGGCGCAGGTGTCCCGCAAATAACGGCGTTGCTGGAAGTTTCAAAAGCGATTACCAATAAAAATATCGGTATTATCGCAGACGGTGGTATCAGGTACACCGGCGACATGGTAAAAGCTATCGCAGCTGGCGCTGATTGTGTTATGATGGGAGGTGTGTTTGCAGGGACTGAAGAAAGTCCGGGAGAAACTATCATTTACGAGGGAAGAAAATTCAAGCAATACCGAGGGATGGGTTCATTGGGAGCAATGGCACAGGGAAGCAGCGATCGTTATTTCCAGGACAAAGATGCCCCTGCAAAAAAATTCGTTCCAGAAGGAATTGAAGGTCGAATTGCTTATAAAGGGTTGTTATCAGAAGTAGCGCATCAATTCACAGGCGGGCTGAGAGCGGGAATGGGATACTGCGGCGCCAAAGATATTCGCGCTTTACAACAGGCAACATTTATACAGATCACCAATGCAGGAATGCGCGAAAGCCACGCACACGATGTGGAAATAACAAAAGAAGCACCTAATTATAGCAGATAAAATTCGTATGCGCATAGCCGTTACATCCAACAGTAAACAAACTTCTATTTCGATTTTTTATTTTAAAACTTAAAACCTCTTGCCCTCATTCGTGTCAGAAATAACAAGGAAGATCACAAAGTTTTACTTGCTGATCTTTTCGGTTTTTCTTTTGTCTGCCGGTAAAACTTTTGCGCAACAAGATTCGTGTCATCTGCAGGTAAGCCTTTTGACGGTAACACCCGGCGAAGAATTATATTCTACATTCGGTCACAGCGCTATTCGTATACACGACACCGTTAGTAACCAGGATATTGTTTACAACTACGGCACTTTCAATTTTGACGATCCTGATTTTTACATGAAGTTTGTGCGGGGTAAACTGCTTTATTACTTATCTTCTGATGACTACGATTCGTTTGTCGACGAAACCCGGCAGGAACAGCGTGGTATTACCGAGCAAATGCTGAATCTGACTTGCGAGCAAAAACGCAACGTCATCATGCTTCTTGAAACCAACATGATGGCGATGAACCGGTTCTACAAATATGATTTCCTATTTGATAATTGTACCACCCGGTTAAGAGATCTTGTCGAAAGGGCTACAGATTCAACCGTACATTTTGGAAAAGTATTGGAAACGAAAGCTTCTTTCCGCGACCTGATACACGAATACCTGAACCGTGGGGATAAGCAATGGAGCAAGCTCGGAATAGATATTTTATTAGGCAGCAAAACCGATGCAAAGGCAACGCCTTACCAGGTAATGTTTCTACCGGATTATTTGATGAAAACCTTTGATAGTTCTTCTGTCAATGGCAAGCCTCTGGTAAGCGAAAAAAATGTGATTCTACGACAAGCCTACGGACAAGAAAGCAAAAACAATTTAACGCACCCGTTTTTTCTTTTCATTTGCTTGTTTGTAATCATTGCATTCCTGAGTTTTTCAAAAAACAAAAGTGTTCAAAAAATACTTGCTTCTTTCGATGGCTTTTTATTTTTCATCACGGGCCTTTTAGGAATTTTAATTTTATTTATGTGGTTTGGAACCGATCACATTATGTGCCGTGACAACTATAACTTGTTGTGGGCATGGCCTACAAATGTTGTTGCCGCTTTTTACATTCACTCTACGAAAAGCTGGGCAAAAAAATATTTTATCTTGTATTCTTTGTTCACGCTGCTTTTAATTATTTTCTGGAGAGCAGTTCCGCAACATTTAAACATCGCTCTTATACCAATTTTAGCCATTTTGATTTTCAGGAGTTTAATTTTTATCTTCAGGAAAAAGTAAAATGGCTTCGATCCAGTTTCAAGGCAAAAAAATTTACTACCGCATGGAGGGCAAAGGCAACCCTTTGATGCTTTTACACGGTTTTGCTGAAAACGGAAATCTTTGGAACCGGCAGATTGAATCTCTTAGAGAAAATAATCTTTTAATTGTACCGGATCTTCCGGGAAGCGGTTCATCAGAAATGCTTGAGGGAAATATTTCGATAGAAGATTACGCAGAAGTTTTAAAAGCGTTGGCAGACGAAGTTATTTTGAATAAAAACTTTGACAGCTTTTGCATGATCGGGCACAGCATGGGCGGATACATTACGCTTGCATTTGCCGAAAAATATCCGCAGCTCCTAAACTCGTTTGGGCTTTTTCATTCTTCTGCTTATAGAGATAGTGAAGAAAAAGTAGCGGTACGAAAAAAAGGAATTGAGTTTATCAGGAAAAACGGAACGGAAGCCTTTTTAAAAACTTCTGTTCCCAATCTTTTTTCCGAAGAAACTAAAAAAGAAAAACCGGAATTGATAACAGAGTTGTTCGACATCGGCAAAAACATTTCTCAAGAGGCACTAATCCAGTATTACGAAGCAATGATAAAGAGACCAGATCGAACAGAGGTATTAAGAGATTTTGAAAAGCCTGTGCTTTTAATAGCCGGCAAGAATGATACGGCAGTTCCTTTGCAAGCTTCTTTGGAACAAATGAGGATGCCGCCTGTTTCGGATGTACATGTTTTGCCACATTCAGGTCACATGGGCATGTGGGAAGAAGTTAATTTGTCAAATTCATTTTTAAATAATTTTTTGAAAGAAACAAATTAAAAACAAAAGAACTTTAATGTTTCCTTTAATCATTTCTATTGGCGATTGATAATGAGAAAAAGTAATTTGCACTTATATAAACTTCATGAAAAAGTCATTACTGATAATAACTGCGATCTTCCTGGCTGCGCTGAACTGCCAGGCGCATCATGTTATCGGTGGAGAAATGACTTATCAATACCTTGGTAAAGGAGCTGCAGCAAATACAAGCAGGTATTTAATAACACTAAAAATCTTTCGGGATCAAAATGCGATTAATGCTGCGCCAATGCCTTCAAGGGTTTACATCGGCATATTTAATAAAGACGATGGCTCAGCAATCTTTAATGTTGTCAGTAAAGGAAGTGAGACTTCTGTGCAGGTAGGAGCACTGCCGCCTTGCATTACCAATGCGCCTAATCTGAATTACCACGTTGGTATTTTTCAGTTAACCGTTGATTTACCCGACAACACAAAAGGATATACCGCATCTTATCAAACGTGCTGCAGAGTCGATAACCTGGCAAATGTTGAAAATTATGGAGGAAATGAAACAGGATCAACTTTCACTACAGAGATTCCTCCGGGGCAGTACAAAGATAATTCCGCCGAATTCGTTACAAAAGTAGATGTGGTTTGTGCCAATAAGCCTTTTAAATTGGATTATTCAGCTACAGATAAGGATAAGGATTCATTGGTTTACAGCTTCACCAATGCTTATGACGGAGGATCAATAAGAGGTGATTCACTCATTAAACCAAACCCGCCACCATATACCTCGGTAAACTATTTCAATGGGTACAGTTCCCGTTTTCCCCTCGGTGCTAACCCAACAGTTAATTCCCAAACCGGTATCATTAGCGGAATTGCGCCATCCGTTGGAAAATATGTTTTAGGTGTAAACGTGGCGTCTTATCGAAACGGAGTCCTTATTAATATTCACCGGAAAGATTTCATTATTAACGTGAGCAATTGCGATTTCGCCGGTGCACAGCTAAATCCCCGGCCGGTGATTTGCGACAGCTTTAATGTTGCCTTTCGGGACGACAATACATCAAGTTTAAATCACACTTTTTATTGGGATTTTGGTGATCCGAAATCGGGCAATAATAATATCTCCACGTTGCAAGCTCCAAATCATGTATATACCGATACCGGAACTTTTATTTATAAACTGGTGGTAAATCGCGGACAGGATTGTTCCGATTCAACTACCCAGGTTTTAAAAGTTTATCCGGGATTTTATCCCGCATTTAATGTTGACGGACAATGTATCAACTCTACCATTTTATTTACCGATAAAACCACCAGCAACTACGGAACCGTAAATAGTTGGTCCTGGAATTTCGGAGACCCTTCCACATTCGCTGACACGTCATTAAATAAAAATCCTTCTTACATCTATGCCCAGGCCGGCAACTATGATGTTCAGTTAACAGTAGGCAACAGTAAAGGCTGTTCGAAAACTTTTTCAAAAACGGTTCCCATAACAACACAACCGGATTTTTCTCTCACCAATGATACGCTGATTTGTAGTATTGATACACTTCAATTATCTGCATTGGGAACAGGAAGCATTTCGTGGACCCCGGCTTACAACATAAACAACACTTCCAGCTTTACGCCATTAGTAAGCCCGGATATTCCGACAACGTATTATGCAACATTAAATCAAAGCAGAGGCTGTATTGCCACCGACTCTGTTTTTGTAAATGTGGTAAATAACGTCAGTTTGAGTTTAACGCCTGACACAACAATTTGCTTGACAGATACGGTAAGGCTAAATCCTATAAGTAACGGGCTGCATTACCTTTGGACACCGTCTAACACCCTAATAAACGATACCGCAAAATATGCACAGATTGTTCCTGTTCAAAACACCACATATCATGTTATTTCAAGTATCGGTAAATGCAACACTTCTGCTAATATCATTGTGAAAACGGTTCCGTATCCCCAGGCACAGGCGAACAATGACACCACGATTTGCTTTGGAACAAGCATTCAATTGCATGGAAGTGGAGGAAGCATTTATCAATGGTCGCCCCCGACTTTTTTAACCGATCCAAATATCGCAAACCCGCTTGCAACGCCGTTGGTATCGACAACCTATTTATTGAAAGTAAATGACGTGTTAGGTTGCCCAAAACCAACTTACGCTGTCGTGAATATTGGAGTTGAAAAATTAGTAGCGGATGCAGGGCCGGCAGATACTGCCATTGTGGTGAATCAGCCATTGCAATTAAATGGTTCAGGGGCGCAATTTTTTCAGTGGACACCACCAACGGGATTAAATGATCCCAATATTGCAAATCCCGTTGCTCATTTGAGTGAAAGCCAGAAATATACCCTGACTGTTACAAGCCTAGCGGGTTGCACCGCAGAAGACACGATTCATGTAACGGTATACAAGGTACTTCCTGATTTATATGTACCCGATGCGTTTACACCAAACGGAGACGGCATAAACGATATTTTCAGACCAATTCCAATTG
>Ga0157371_10005566_pt1 | contig 10594 bp, 9 predicted proteins | sample C45metaG_FD_113462 | JGI IMG/M metagenome (GOLD analysis project Ga0157371, IMG submission 113462) | Corn rhizosphere microbial communities from Kellogg Biological Station, Michigan, USA - C4-5 metaG | ecosystem: Host-associated > Plants > Roots > Rhizosphere > Soil | place: USA: Michigan... | reverse complement strand
GTGCTGGTTGAGGCCCAGTGCCGTAGTATCCTCGGGACATGACATTAAACTCCACACTTATATTTCGAAGTGCTTATAATAGCATAAAAGCGTTAAAAAAGCAATAAGCTTACGCTATTTTATCGCGGCTGAGACGGCTTCGACAATACCTTGGTCAAAGGGCCCTGGGATAATCTTGTCGACACTTGGGTCAGTGACAAGCGCAGCAATAGCTTCGGCAGCAGCAATTTTATGTTCATCAGTGATTTTTGTAACGCCTTTATCGAGTGCCCCACGGAAAATACCAGGAAAGGCCAAAGAATTATTTACCTGATTTGGGAAGTCACTCCGGCCAGTTGCAATAATGGCAGCGCCAGCGGCTTTTGCTTCGTCGGGCATGATTTCGGGTACTGGATTGGCCATGGCAAAGATAATGGGGTCTTTGGCCATGGTTTTGACCATTTCAGGGGTCAGAAGGCCGGGCTGCGACACGCCAATGAAGACATCTGCATCTCGTACGGCATCAGCAAGGCTACCCGTGTGGTTATGCTTGCTAAAACTTAAGAGCTTTTGCTTCTCTGGATTGAGGTCGTTGCGGTCGGCGCTGACAATGCCCTTGCTGTCTACTGCAACGATGTCGCTTCCAGCGTAGAGGTGAATAAGTTTTGCGATAGCTACGCCGGCAGCACCAGCTCCTACAAGTACAATTTTGCATGAAGCCAGGTCACGGCCAGTGATTTTAGTGGCGTTAATAAGGCCAGCAAGCGTCACAATTGCAGTACCGTGCTGATCATCGTGCATAACAGGGATCGAAAGCTCTGCTTTGAGTCGTTCTTCAACCTCAAAACAAAGGGGCGCAGCAATATCTTCGAGGTTAATGCCGCCAAAACTAGGGGCAATGGCCTTGACGGCAGCGACGATTTCGTCGGCCGTATGTACATCGAGCACAATAGGCACGGCATCGATATTAGCGAAACTCTTGAAAAGCATCGCTTTACCTTCCATGACGGGTAACGCGCCATGGGGGCCAATGTTACCAAGCCCGAGTACGGCTGAGCCATCACTTACAACTGCCACGTTGTTGTTGGTCCAGGTGTAGTCACGTGTTTGTTCGGGGTGTTCTGCCACGTAACTGCTGACCGCCCCAACGCCAGGAGAGTAGTAGATGCTTAGCTTCTCTTTGCTGTCGACGACATCTCGCGGCTGAATGGTAATTTTACCCTTAAGTTTTTTGTGTTGGTCAAGTGCGAGTTTTGCGTAATCCATGCAGTCCATTGTACAGGAAGTTGGCGAGTGCGGTCGAAAATACGCTGTTGCGAGTTTCACACATGTGATAGGGTTTTGGCATGAATAATAACCCCGAGTTACCACTAGACTTTTTTGAAGACCCGGCCAATGCCCGAAGCGCTGAGTCGCGCTTACACTTAAGACAAGCGTTTGAATCCGCCTCAACGCCATTCCAGCATGTCGTGACGAGCTATCTATTTGAAGAAGTTGTCTTTCATCCAGAAACACAAGCCATTCTTGACACTAAGGTGCATGATGTCGAGCCAATTAGTCAGGGGCATGGTCGGGATTACCGAATACGTGATGTGCTGGCTATGGGTAGATTCGGCTTAAGAAGTTTCACTGGCCTGACGGTGCCAAATCAGCGCCTTGCGGCTGGTGTCGCAGAATCGCTACTTCCGGAAGTGCCACTCCTGGAGCGTCCAAGCGCCCGCCTTGCCGGGCTGCTCCAGCCTGGTCTTGCCCGCGTGCCAGTCCAGAGCGCATGGGACAACCCTCAGTACGATAGGGTGGTCCACTCTGGCAAAATCTCGGTACTTGATGTGTTGCAAGATAAGGGTGGGAGGCATATGTGCGGCGTATCTCAAAAGGACCAGGCGGCCGGTCAAAACAGTACGTTCGGTGCTATGCGGACGTTCTTTGCTGCGCGCAATCACGCGGAGCTTCAGGTTATGATGCGAGCTGCCCAATAGTAATTGAACATCATAAACAGATGTGATATACTTGTTTTAAAGCAAATATTAGTGTAAAGTAGGTCAGGTTATGCAATCTGTTATTCAAAAGATCAATGAAAAATTCTTGAAGCCAGCAGTAGTTGACGTTAAGAGCGGTGACACTGTTAAGGTTCACCAGAAAATTAAAGAAGGCAACAAAGAGCGCGTGCAGATCTTCCAGGGTTTGGTTATTCGTACCGACCGCAAGGGTAGCCACACTTCACGCATCACTGTTCGCCGCATCGCTAGTGGTATTGGTGTAGAGAAGAGCTTCTTGCTCCACAGCCCACTCGTTGTTAAGGTCGAAGTTACTAAGCGTAGCAAGGTTCGCCGCAACTACCTTACCTACATGCGTTCTCGCACTGGTAAGTCAGCACGTTTGACTGGTGTTGCTTTCGACAGCAAGGCAGTTAACGAAATCCCTGAAGCTGCACCTGTAGCTCCTGCTGCAGAAGAGACTGAAGAAAAGTAGTCCTTCTTACAAAAAACTAAATACCCCTCGCTCTCGAGGGGTATTTTTTATTATTCTTGGTTGTTTCGCTCTGTAAACAGTGGTAAGCTGCAGGCAATGATTATTGGGATTGATGAAGTTGGTCGTGGCTGTATGGCAGGCCCGCTGGTTGCGGGGGCAGTCCTTTTAGATAAGCCAATAAGAGGCCTCAAAGATTCCAAGAAGCTTACACGAGCGGAGCGTGAAGCGTTTGACCGTAAAATTCGAGCAAAAGCAACGGCCTTTGGCCTTGGCTGGGTTATGCCTGATGAGCTTGATGCAGTGGGCCTGACGCACGCCGTACGCTTGGCAATGGAGCGAGCCCTGCAGGCAATCGAAATGCCCTACGAAGAGGTCATTATCGATGGCAACTTTAACTTTTTAAAACATATTGAAAAGACGAGCACACTCATTAAGGCTGATGATACCGTCCCTGCAGTAAGTGCTGCGAGCATTTTGGCAAAAGTTGCACGGGATACCTGGATGATTAATGCTGCAAAAGAATACCCAGGCTACGGCTTTGAGTCGCATGTTGGCTATTGCACGCCAGCTCACCGCAAAGCGTTACTCGACTTAGGTATCTGCAAGTTGCATCGCCTGACATTTGCACCGGTACGTCTCGTCACCGAGCAAAATGAACTCCTTTGAGACCGGACGCAAGGCAGAGCAAGCTGCAGCAGCATACCTCGAACGTCATAATTGTCAGATTATTGTACAGAACTGGCGCACGCGTTTGTGCGAAATAGATATTATCGCAAAGCGTGACAATACGATATATTTTTGCGAGGTAAAATACCGCAAGACGAATCAGCACGGCTCAGGTATTGAATACATTACGCCTAGCAAACTAAAACAGATGCACTTTGCTGCCGAAAGCTGGATACACCGACACCGATGGCCTGGTAATTTCCAGCTCGCGGCAATTGAAGTAAGCGGCGAGTTTTTTCGTATAACGAATGTCGTAAAATTTGACTAGAAGGCTGCAAAGTACGCTTTGACCTCAGCAAGGTCACGGTCGCGCCATGCAGATTGCCACTCGATCATTTCGATACCTTGTTTGTAAGCTCGATCCAAAGATGGCTCCATGACAGATTCAAAGAAGGCTTTGTATTCTGGCAAGAATGCCGCTGTACTCATTGAACGAGCGACGTAGACAGGCATGCGCGTAAATGACATGTCGCTGCCCAGGTTGTCCTTGAGCCACTTCCAGTTTTCTTTGGTCCATTCCCAAGTTGCTTGTCGGGCAAAACGGTTAGCAAAACTATACGCAATCCAGTACGCGACATCTTGCAGGCGGACAGTGTCGGTAGTGATCAGAGAAAGTGCTCGCTGAATAAGTTCTGGTTGCTTGAAGCAAGTCAATGCAGCAGCAATAGTGACGCGCTCTTCGGCGGATGTGCTGGCGTTGTGTAGGGAAAGTAGCTTTTCAAACTCGGCCTCACCACCTCGCCGCGCGACAGTTGTATAGATAATACTGCGGATGTCTGGATCAACGTCTTCTGACTTTTGCATGTCAGCAAACGTTTGCTTAGCATATGCCACGACGTCTTCTTGGTCGCTCACCGCAGCAAGTCCTAAGATGGTGGGGCGCAGCAGGGTATCGAAGTGTGAGTCGTGTTCGGTTGGCTCGATGCCGAGGCGCTTTAATTGCTTAGCGACAAGGGCTCGTCCATACGGTTTTGTCGTTTCGCGTAGCTCGTCGTCATCCATTACGACGCGGATAGCACCGAGGCTAGCAGTCATAACGTCCCAAACGTTGTCGTTGTCCTCGTTCTTGAAGGCTTCGAGAAGTTCTAGCGCCGAAACAGTGTCGCAGTAGCCTGCCTTTGCGGCCTCGAAGGCGTCACTCAAGATACCGAGACGATCAAGTGGTTCGAGCTCGTTATTTTCGATACGCTTGGCCAGCACCCGGACATGCTCCGGATTATATATGACGCGGATGAAGCTGGTCTGACCTTGGTTAAGCTTGACTTTTGAGCCGTCTTTGACCGTGCAGTGGAGCTCGGCTTTATCGAGCATTTCGGGTATTTCGCTGCCGCCATGGAGCGCAATCGGCCAGAGGAGCTCGTGGTCATGTTTCTTTTGAGCGATAGGATTAACGAAGAATTGTTCTTGAGTTAACGCTACGTTATTACCGTCAACTGTCGCCGAAACAACGGGGTAGCCGGGCTGGCTTGTCCAGGCGGCCATCATATCCTTGACTGGCTTTTTCGAGACTGTTTCCAGTGCGTCCCACAGGTCGACGGTGTCGGTATTGCTGTAGGCATGCTTCTTGAGGTAGTGACGAAGACCATCGCGGAATACGGTTTCGCCCAAGTAATGTGACAGCATCATGATGCTACTGCCACCCTTGTTATAGCTAATGGCGTCGAAAATGGTGCGAATTTCATCAGGGTGATGAACGGCAACTTCAATCGGATGTGTATTCTCAAGCGCATCAAGCTTGAGGCCGGTTTGCTGCTCTTCAACAATGTAGTTTGTCATGACATTCCACTCCGGGAAGAGTTTGTCGCACGCCATATACGCCATAACGTTGGCAAAGCCTTCATTAAGCCATAAGTCGGTCCACCAGCGCATTGTAACGAGGTTGCCAAACCATTGGTGCGTTAGCTCATGACAAACAACTTCAGCAACAAATTGCTTTGATGGGAGGCTGGTGTTTTCGGGGTCAACGAGCAAGGCGTGCTCGCGGAAGGTAATAAGCCCCCAGTTTTCCATAGCACCCGAAGCAAAATCAGGAAGCGCCACAAAGTCACACTTAGGCAACGGGAAAGGAATATCAAAGTACTCTTCAAAGTATTCGAGGCAACGGACTGCTGTCTCGAGTGCGAAGTCGGTATGCGCAACATTGTCTGGCGTAGCAAAGGCGCGAACCAGCGTGCCGTTTTTGGTAGTCGCTTCTTTGTGTTCAAGCTCACCGTACATAAAGGCAAGGAGGTAGGTCGACATGATTGGTGTTGTCTCGAATGTAGTGACGAGCTTGTCGTTGTCTTCTTTTTGTGTCGCAACAGGGGTGTTGGCGAGTACTGTCTCGTGTAGCGGTGAAACAAGCGTCAGGTCAAATGTAGCCTTGGCTTCGGGTTCATCAACACACGGGAACGCTTGGCGGGCAAAATGACTTTCAAACTGTGTGGCAATAAGCTGTTTGTCGATACCATCTTGCTTAAAGAAGCAGGGGTAAATACCATCCATAGGACGAGTGATTTTGCCTGTAAATGACAGTGTAATAACGTACATGCCAGCAAAGAGTTGCTCGTCAGTATGGAGCCTCACTTCGTCAAGTGAACGTTGGTGGTTAATTCGTGAAACTGCTATCGACCGGGTCTCTTTTTTATCTTGCTTGGTAATAGTTGCTTCGGTAATGGTCAAGCCATTTTGGTGAAAGGTAAGACGTTGACTTGGTCGGCCAACTTTTTTACCGGTGATTGTTACCGTACCCGTAATGGTCATTTCCTCGCGGTTAGGATCCATGAAAATGCGGTAGTTTTGTGGTTGAAAACCCTCAAAAAGACGTCGTACTTTTTTGCTCATCTGCTTATTTTAGCACTACTTACGGATGACTGCTGAGGAAAATACTGCACGAAAGCGTAAGCATATATTGATTAATAGTGTTAATTGTGGTATAATGTTTTTTTAACGACAACCGAAGGAGTTACCCATGCCTCGTCCTAGTCATTTTGGCGGTACGCCAGAACAACAACCACCACAACAACCACAACCTGAGATTGTGTACCCAGCAAAGCCAGAAGTAACACCAGGTGAAGCTGCGCTCGCGGCTGAACCAGCTGGGGACATGTACGGTCGCCTCCTTGGCGATGAGGGCCTATTCGCTCAGCCTGACGCTGCTCCTGCTGCGCCTGCAACGCCAGCCGATGCCGAAGCTGCTCCTACTGAGCCAGCAGCGGGTGAAGCTGATGCGGCTGCTCCTGCAGAGAAGAAGCGCCTCCGCAACCTTACTGGTAAAAAATGGCTGGCTGCTATGGGAATCGTTGCAGCAGTCGGCTTTGGCGGTAACCTAGTTGCTGACCAGATCGTTGATGGTGACGGTATATTTGCCACCGATAGTCGCGACACTGGTGAGGCTGTTATACAGCTCCAGGAAAATGTTCTGAACAACGTTGAGTATGCCGCTGAAGGTATGATGGCCCTGACTGGTCTGTCTATCGCCGGTCGCACTTTGCGCGCAAGCGGCCGCTTTGTCGGTAAGGGTTACCGCAAACTTCGCCCAAAGAAGAACAACGCAAATGAAGGCAACGACGCACCAGCTGAGTCGTAGTCTGTAATTTGACAACACACTAGTAGCTTTGCTATGCTACAAGGGATTGGTCGGCCGCTCTTCGGTCGACTTTTTTCGTATAACAGACATGATTTAGAAAGGACTAAAGACATGGATTTAGATATGAAGCAGTTGGCGCTTGCATTGCGCACAATCGCTGAAGAGAAGAACCTGCCCGAAGCAACTGTTCAGGAAGTTGTCGAGCAAGCTCTTGCTGCCGCTTACCGCCGCGACTACGGTGACCGTGAACAGGAAGTTCGCGTTACTATGAACCTTAATACTGGTGATGTTGATGCATATGTTTCAAAAGAAGTTGTTGCTGATATTGAGGCACCTGCATATGAAATTTCAGTCAAAGATGCTCAAGCTATCCAGGCTGATGCCCAAGAAGGCGACATGGTTGAGGTACACGAGCAAGTTAAGAACTTTGGCCGCGTAGCAGCTCAGACCGCAAAGCAAGTTATCTTGCAGCGTTTACGCGAAGCTGAACGCGAAATCGTTATGAACGAGTACGAAGACAAAATCGGTACCGTTATTAACGCGCTGGTAAGTCGTGTTGAAGGTAACATTGTTCGCGTTGATCTTGGCAAGGCGCAGGGTATTATGCCTCGCTCTGAGCAAATTCAAGGCGAACGCTACTACCCAGGTCAGCGCCTCAAGGTTTTCTTGAAGGATGTTGAACGCGGTATGCGCGGTCCACAGTTGGTTGTCTCACGTGGTAGCACACAGTTTATTGAGTGGCTATTCCGTGCGGAAGTTCCTGAAATGGAAAGCGGCGCTGTTGAAATCAAGAGCATCGCCCGCGAAGCTGGTGTTCGCACCAAGCTTGCTGTACACAGCACCGTTCCTGGTGTAGACCCAGTTGGTACCTTCGTTGGTGGCCACGGTACTCGTGTTAATGCGGTTATGAGTGAGATCGGTGAACAAGAAAAGATCGATATCATTGTATGGGACGGCGATACGGCTACCTTCATTACAAACGCGCTCAGCCCAACCAAGGTTGCCAAGGTTACCTTGCTCGCTGACGTACAGAAGGCAGTTGTTACTGTTCCAGAAGATCAACTGAGCATTGCCATCGGTAAGGGTGGCCAGAATGTTCGTTTGGCAAGCAAATTGACTGGTTACGAGCTTGATATTGAAGCCGAAAAAGCACAAGCAGTTGCTAAAGAAGAAGTAACGAAGATTGGTGCGCCAAAGCTAAAGAAGAAGACCGAGCTTGAAAACAGCCTGCTCGAAGCTATCGAAGAGCACGGCGAATAATACACTTACAAAATGAAAGCACTGGGTTTATAATACCCAGTGCTTTTTGTTACCCCTGTTTACGGGGGTATTTATTTTGTTAATACCATAAAGGATGCCTGTGAGTGCTCTCGAGCATGAATTTGGGGCAATTTCTCCGTATGGAGAAACGTTTGAAAAAGAAGGTACCTCTTGGTACTTCTTGGGCGCTGGTGTAGACGAAGAGCGTCCGTTAAATAGACAGCTTTTTAGCGGGTGGGGTTTGCTTCGCAGCGAATCATCACAAAGTCACACCAAAAGCCTATTCTTTAGAGTGATTCGCACGGCGATTGATCATCCGCGAAGGCCAACAAGTCACGTTGAGTATAGCGAGCTTGTTGATGAAGTTGTGTACGACGCTCCGACAGCCGTGTACCTAGACGACGTCTTTGAACATTCTGAGGTGGCGCTTCCACTGCGCCAAGAGCCGTTAGTGGTAGGCAAGCTTGTGCTCCGCATAGTCGCACTTGAGGAATTCAAGCAACTCTCTCCTGGCTTTGTACCTGTAGATCTTCGCAAAAAAGAAAATTAGCACTCTTGACTTGCGAGTGCCAATTTCAGTATCATAGATATAGCACCTCATATATCGCTAAGGAGGGATAAAGAAATATGACACCTGATTCAGCTGAATTCCAAGATTTTCTTAATCATCTAACAACAAATGCACTACATAGCTTGAAGCACGCTGATGCTATTGCTCGGAGCTTTGGCAGTGCCTATGTCGGCACAGAACACCTGCTACTTGGCGTTTTAGCCCAAGACAATAGTATGGGCGCCAAGATTTTGGAGGGCGCTGGCCTGACGCTCGACCGCGCTCGCCTGGCACTTAATATGACTCCAAAAACTGCAGTAGCTAACGCTGCCGCCAAAGGCTTGAGTGAAACAGCTAAGCTGACACTTAAAATGGCCTATGACACCGCGCAAGATTATAGTCAGGAATCCTGCGGCACAGAACATATCCTGTACAGCATTTTGAGCCAAAAGAATGCACGGGCGACGGTTCTGCTTCGCGACATGCACATTGATGTTGATGCACTACAAAACGAGCTAGAGCAGTTCTTGAGCCGTCAGCAGTACGAAGAAGACGCGACCGAAACTGCCGGTGGCCGTCGAAATCGCAAGGGTAGCCGTAAGACTGCGCTCGACTTCTATGGTACAGACATCACCGCGCAGGCTAAGAGCGGTAAGCTTGACCCCGTTGTAGGCCGTGATCCGCAAATTCGCCGCGCAGTTACTATCTTGAATCGCCGCACCAAGAATAACCCAGTGCTCATTGGTGAGCCTGGTGTTGGTAAGACCGCTATTGTCGAGGGTTTGGCCCAGCGCATCATTGCCGAAGATGTGCCAGATAGCTTGCTCGACAAGCGCATCGTTATGCTTGATTTGGCTGGCATGATCGCCGGTACAAAGTACCGCGGTGAGTTCGAAGAACGCCTTAAGAAGGTCATGACCGAACTCGAGCAAGACAAGAAGACGATTGTCTTTATTGACGAAATGCACCTCCTTGTCGGCGCGGGCGCCGCTGAGGGTGCTATGGACGCCGGAAATATCCTAAAGCCTGCTTTGGCACGTGGCAAAATTCAAATGATCGGCGCTACAACCACCGACGAGTACACGAAGCACATCGAAAAAGATGCTGCACTCGAGCGTCGCTTCCAGCCAGTTCAGGTGCCAGAAGCCACTGTTCCAGAGACGCTGGCAATTTTGAAGGGCTTACGCCGTCATTACGAAGAATTCCATGGAGTCGAAGTGAGTGATGACGTTTTGAGCGATATTGTATACCTCGCAAAGCGCTATATTAACGATCGCTTTATGCCAGACAAGGCAATCGACTTACTTGACGAAACTGCTGCACATTTGCGCGTTGATAAAGGCAAGACAAGCCCTGAAGTCCGCAAATTGCAAAAAGAACTCAAGCTGATTAATACACGTATTGATGACGCTGTCGATGCCGAAGACTACGAGCGTGCAGCTCAGTTTAAGCAGCGTGCTAGCCAAATTAATGACGAGCTCCAAGCTCTGCAAATTGGCGAAAAAGACACGAAGCGTATTGCAGTAACTGAAGAAGACGTCGCCGACGTTGTTGCTCGCATGACCGGTATTCCTGTTAAAAAGGTCATTCGGTCAGAGGCTAAGTACTTGCTAAATCTTGAAAAGAATCTCGGCAAGTTTGTTATTGGTCAGCAAGAAGCCGTCGAAGCCGTGTCGCGCGCAATCCGCCGCAACCGGTCTGGTATTGGCGCATTTAACCGACCGATCGGCTCATTTATTTTCTTGGGACCTACCGGTGTTGGTAAGACTGAACTTGCCCGTGTTCTTGCTCGCGAGTTCTTTGGATCAGACGATGCTATGATCAAAATTGACATGTCTGAATTTGGCGAGCGTCACAATGTTTCGCGCCTTGTTGGTGCACCTGCAGGCTATGTTGGGTACGACGAAGGGGGCCAACTTACCGATAAAGTTCGACGCCATCCATATAGCCTGGTGCTCTTTGATGAGATCGAAAAAGCGCATCCTGAGACGTTTAATATGCTCTTGCAAATTCTGGAAGACGGCGTATTAACAGATGCT
>Ga0157371_10005565_pt1 | contig 10594 bp, 8 predicted proteins | sample C45metaG_FD_113462 | JGI IMG/M metagenome (GOLD analysis project Ga0157371, IMG submission 113462) | Corn rhizosphere microbial communities from Kellogg Biological Station, Michigan, USA - C4-5 metaG | ecosystem: Host-associated > Plants > Roots > Rhizosphere > Soil | place: USA: Michigan... | reverse complement strand
TCCACCTCTGCCGGGGTCTTGCTCTTCGCGACGTACCAGCTCACGCAGGCGGCGATGAGGCCACCACCCATGAGGACGCCGAGAAGCGGGACGAGTGCGCTAGTCATCACTCACCCTTGGCAATCACGACGAGGGCGTTGACGGCCCGGTTGACCTTGCGGAGCTGGAGCAGCCGCCCGACGCTGGCGAAGATGAAGCAGGCCATGAAGATGCCGACAACGGCCTGGGCCGGGTAGAGCTTGGCGATGACGACCGAGTAGGTGAGCCACAGCGTGATCGTGAGAATGTGGCCGACCTTCTCGATGTCGCGCCCCTTCTGGGGCAGGCCGCGCCACATCAGGCCGAGGAGGACGAGGAGGCCACCGGCAATGCCGAAGGCCACCCAGCCCATCGCGATGTACTCGGGCAGCTTCGTGACGGGCGGTGAGGGCTGGAGCCAACGGACGATGACGATCCGAACGGCGAAGAGGACGGCCAGCACTGCCAGGGCGAACTCGCCCGAGTGGTCGAGGGTGCTGGGCCGGTGGGCTGTGGAGACCACGGGGATCGCCATCAGCAGGTGTGCGGAATGCGGGTCATTAGAGGCCCTTCCGAGGGGGTAGGTATGCGGACGCCCCCGAGCTCACGGGTCATGCGCGAGCTCGGGGGCGATGGGGGTGTCAGGATCAGAGCGGCATACGCCCGATGTCTTCCACGACGAGCTGGCTCGGGGTCGAGGCACCCGCGAGGCGGACGGTGCCGGTGCCGCTCACTCGCTGCAGGTAGACGAAGAGGTTCACGGTCCCCGTCGCGTGCGAGTAGATGATCGAGGAGTTGACCCCGATCGAGGAGTTGGCCGCAGCCATCGGGACCGTCTGCGAGATGAAGACGTAGGACGGGGTTGCTGCGCCGCCCGGATCATCGCGGACGATGACGGAGCCACGGTCTCCCGCGACGGTGGACTTGATGCCACCCAGGACCGAGACCTTGTACCTGCGGCCTGCGACGGCCTGGAAGGTGAGGCTCATGCCTGTCCACACCTGCGTGACGGACGAGGCGCTCGAAGAATCGACCACCTGCTCGTCCATGTTGACGAGGCCGAGGGGGATGGCCGTCTGGTTGAAGGTGAGATCCTTGCCGCCCATGACGACGCCGTACTTCTCGGAGGCGCGGACGTAGGTGGTCCCGTTCGCGAAGATCCCCGCCTCAGCGCCGTTTGCCTCGTAGCCGGGGCGCGGAGACGAGAGCGACAGAGACGCGCCGCCACCCGCACACATGGGCGAGTTGAGGAACGTGTCAACCGAGTCGCCGGTCGCGTCGGACACCAGAGAGCCGGGGGAGGAGACGCCCGCGACATCGGGGTAACCGAGGAGCATGTTGGCGACCGTGGAGCCGAGCTCCCAGCGTCGGCCCGTCGCTGCGGTGCGGATCGTTGCACCAGTGATGAGGCGACCGTCGATAGCCCCGTCCACGATCAGCTCGCCTGTGACAGCGCGGCGGACGGTGTAGGGACCGACGAACCATGACGTGGCGGTCGGAGTGCCCGCGTTCATGTAGACACTCAGGCGGGGGCTGACCGTGACAGCGCCTGCGGGGGCGACCACGGGAAGTCCGCCCACCTTCGTCCACGTCGAGGCGGTGAACGCGGAACCCGCGATGTTGCCGCCCGCGAGGTTGGAAATGTTGGTGCCAGCGAGATCGTAGAAGTAGAGCCGCATTTCGATCCGCAGCGAGATGGCCGAAGAGCCATCGGCATAGACCATCGCGTTCGCCGTGATCGCCTCGCCGGGGGAGATCGGGATGCGGTTCGGCGCGGTCAGTAGGGGTCCGTAGATGTGGGTGCCGCTGCCCGCCTGAACGAGCTTGGCGGACATCGCAGCCTGCGCGTAGAGCCGGTTCGCCGTGGTGACGAACGCGGTTCCCGCGCCTCCACCGAGCGAGGTCCAACCTGCGGCGCTGTCGAGGTAGAACGGGTTGGCCGCGAGGTTGTCGAGCGCACCGATTCGGAGCTGCTCGACCGTGATCGAGTTGGCCGAGATGCGTGCGGCGTCGAGCGTGCCGGACGTGATCTTGGTGGCGCTGATGTCACCGATGACGCCCGAGGCTGCGGTGATCGTGCCAGCGACCATCTTGGCTGCGGTGATCTCGCCAGCCTTGATGTTGCGGGCCAGGATGGCGTCAGCCGCGACGTTCGTCGCAACCACGGAGTCAGCAGCCAGCTTGCCAGCGACGACCTCGCCAGCCTTGATGTTCGTGGCGAGCACCGAGTCGGCAGCGAGCTTCCCCGCGACCACTGCGCCCGCGATGATCTTGGGCGAGGTGACCGCATCGTCAGCGAGCTGGGTCACTGTGATGTGGTTCGGGGCGTTGGCCTTGGTGGTGGCGTCGGTGGCAGCGGCAGCGATGGCCGCAGCCTGGGCGAGATCAGCCTTGGCCTGGGCCGTGGCGGAGGCCGACGTGATGGCCTCGCCCTTGGCCGTGGAGATGAGCGACGGGATGCCATCGACCTCCAGTGAGACAGCATCGACCTGGGCCTGTGCTGCGTCGAGAGCGGCGTCGATGCCGTCGAGTACCGACTGGTCAACTCCGACCGTTGCGGGCGTCTCCGTGGCTGCCTCGGACGGCAGGCCATACTTGCCAGCGAGGGTGCGAGCCACGAACCACACGGAGTGCAGCTCGGACGGCAGGAGCAGCGCGACCTCGGTGCCGCGAGCCGTCTCGATGGTGGCCCTCAGCGTTGAGGCATCGAACGGTGCGGAGTCCCGAGCGGTGAGGTCGGACGAGGCGTGAACCTCGGTGCGAGCCCAGTCCATCGGGGCGGTCAGCGCGTCGGTGAAGGTGCCGTCCCACCGGGCGATAATCGCGCCGGGTGCCGGTTCGAGGATCGCGGCGGTGGGGGTAGGCGGCGTGGGTCCGATGAGGGTGGAGGCCACGAACGTGCCATCGAACTGACCGCCGAGCTGCATGACGGTCTGGCCGTCCTCGTTCACGTCGATCGCACCGCCCTCCTCGACTGAGGAGTTGGCGAGCTGGGGGGCGCTCTGTGCGCGGAGCTTTCGTTCGACCCCCTCAAGGCGGGAGGCGAGGATCGCGAGTGCGTTGCTCAAGGGATCAGATCCGATCTGCTCGGATGACGGAGAGCGTTGCGACTGTCTCGTCATCGGGGGTGGTGGTGAAGGCCAGGACCCGAAGCCACAGCGCAAGATCGCCCTGCCACCCGAGCGGGTGCTGGACGAGGATCTCGTCGCCAACCGTCCACGAGCCGAGGGGCGCGTTCGGGTGGTCGAAGACCTTGATGCTGTCGATCTCGGGCCGTCCGTCACGCATCGCGAGCTGGTTCTTCGCGAAGGTGTCGGCCTTGGCCTTGGTGTTCATCGTCTTGTCGTCCAGCACTGCGACGCGGCGGAGCCGGGTCTCGCTGGAGCGAGCGTCCTTGCCCCGCACCATCTTTGCTCCCTCGCCCGCGCCAAGCGCGAGCACTTCGGATGCGTAGAAGTCGCCGGGGAGAGTCACGTCGGGAGGCAGGGAGATGTTCTCTCCCACCATGAACCGGAGATCCTCGCGCCGACGACCGATGGTCGGGACGCCGAACTCCAGGCGGTGGGCGATGGTCTCGCCGCTCCACGAGTGGACCTCGCGGTAGTCGAACGGTGCGGTCTTCACGAGATCCTGCTGGATCTGGAAGAGGTCGTGGGTGGTGTACCAGTTGATGCGGAACGCTGCGTCGGTCGCGCCCTTGGCGCTCGGAGCTCCGACCTTGACGTTGCACTTGTCGGTGTCGAGGACGAGGCCGAGGTTGCCGTTCTTCTGGGCCTGCAGGTGAGCCCAGATCATCCGCACCACGTCGAGCGCGTCGGCCCCGGTGGTCACGTAGTCGGTGCCCGTGTAGGGCATGTCCTTCGCGTAGCCGGTGAAGCCGAGGCAGTCGAGGTCGAGCGACGGGCCGTTGGCCGTCATGTCGGTGAGGATGCCGCCAGCTCGGATCTGGCCGTCCTTCTCCGCGTAGATCGCGGTGGACCATGCGTCGAAGATGGGCTGGCCGTCAGCGGCGACGAGGGTAGCGATCTCGGGAAGGATGACCGCCTTCAACGCCTGCGGCCCCGAGAGCGTCTCCGTGATGGAGACGTTCCCGAGGGGCAGGTCGCTGTGGAGGACGGTCTCGGTTCCGTTGCCGTTCAGGCGGGTTGCGATGTACCTCCAGTCAGCCATCAGTCAACCGAGGGGACTTCGAGGAACTCAACGTCCCAGACGACGGTGGAGGCGGTGTCCGTCTTGACGTTGCCGGTGCCCGAGGAGCGAGCGGCCTGCAGCTTCAGGATCGCGTTGGTGTTCCGCATCGCAGCCGGGATCGCGAGCGTGTCTGCGGTGAGCAGCGTTGCGCGAGTAGAGGCGTCGAGGTCGAAGGTGATCTGCTGGCCGAAGAGCGTGCCGAACGCGAAGCGCAGGACGCCGAGGGTTGCAGCCGATGCCGGGGCCACGCTGGAGATGTGGCCGAGCACCTTCATCTGGGTGGCCCAGCTCGGGATCGTGAGCGTGCGGTTCGCCTGCGGGGTCCAGTCGGTCCATGCGTTCGTGGCGATGGTGCTGATCGCGGTCGGCTGCGTGTTGTAGAGCTCGCGGGTGCGGCGCGGGTTGGCGATCTTCCGCAGGTCCACGATGTGCGACTCCTGCACCGTGCCGGTCGAGGGCGGGAGGTCGATGCGAGCCAGGAGCAGCGCCGGGTAGCTGAGGGCCGGGAGGGTCGTCGCGGTGCTGCCGACGTTCGTGATGACGGCGAAGCGGACGTAGGGACCGTTCACCACATCGACCGGGATCTGACCGCCGAACTGCGGGTCGTCCAGGCGGAGGACCACGAAGTCGGAGCGAGCAGAGCCAGAGCCGGTCGCGGTGATCGGCACGTCAGTCACACTTGCAGCACGAGCGACGTAGCTCTGCTTGCCGAAGTCGGGAGCGGCCAGGTAGCCGTTCGGGATGACGCCGCCACCCGCAGCGACGCGGACGGAGGTGCCGGGGGTGGGCAGGGGGGTGACGCGGAAGTCGAGCGAACCGAGCACGCCGCCAGCACCGTTGGTGGCCGCGTAGGCGACCATGCGTGCCACGTCGGGGGAGTGCTCAGCACCACCACCAACGAACCACGGGACGGATTCGAGAGCCATTGGATTCCTTACAGGGAGTAGAAGGTCGGACGCCAGGAGAAGTCACAGCGCGACGTGCCAGTGGCATCGGTCCCGCCGAACGAGATCGAGGCAGCGCCGGGGTTGAGGCGTGCGGTGGTGATGCGCGAGGTGCGCGAGAGAGCGCCAGCCAGCGAGGCACCGTCGTTGCGGATGACCGTCTGCGCGAAGGGGCGCGTGTCGATGACCACCGACTGGTCGTAGGCCAGGGTCGTGTTCAGCTTCAGCGAGAAGCCGGGGCCGGTGATGTAGGGGTTCGAGACCGGACCCTTGATGACCGCGATGAACGGAGCCGGGGCAGTGCCGCCGACCTCTTGGATCGTGTCGATCTGCCCGCCACCCTTGGTGGTGGAGAGCTTGCCGGTCAGTGGCGACGTGATGCCAGCAGCTCGACCAGCGAGGATGCTGATCGTGGTCTGGTACTGCACGTCGTCGTAGTGCAGCGGGTCCGCGAGCTGGAAGTCAGCGATCGCAGGAGCGTTGCCACGGAAGGCCATCGGAGTGACGGCCAGGGAGAAGCGGCGCGAGCGTCCGTAGACACGTCGGGTGCGCTTGCCGATGTTGTAGCGGAGCGTCTGGACGGAGCCGGGGGTGGAGCGAACCTTGTCCGCGATCCACCGTCCCTCGATGGCCTCGATCGCGTCGAGGCCGTCCGTCGAGGTGTCCTTGTTGGTGAGGAAGCTGAAGCTCCACACAGGCGGGGAGAGCCGATCCCGACCGAAACGCATCGCGTCACCGATCGGGTTGTCAGCATCCTGAGTCCGCCATGCGGTGGTGCCTGGATCGAAACCTCCAGGCACCACCAGCACGGGGTCGTTCTCCCCGCCGAACTTGTAGCCGTCGAGGGAGAAGGTCCCCTCTTCGAGCACAGGGTCGGCCATTGGATTCCTTAGCTTGCGTAGGCCGAGCCGTAGGCGAACCGCTTCTGCGCGAACAGAATGGCGTCGGCCACGTCTTCGGGAGTGGAGTTGGTCGGCATCATCGGGACCGTGATCTGGGGCGCGTAGACACCAGAGCCAGCAGCCGAACCGCCAGCACCCGCGAGGGCGCTATCCACGCCACCAAGGGACGACGCAGAGATGTTCGGGGCACTCACGGACATCGAGTCGCTCAGAGAGCCTGTGAGGCCCGAGAGCGAACGGTGAACCGCGTCGTACTGCGACTCAAGTCCGTTGATGAATCCACCGATGACGAGCTTTCCGGCGTTGACCAGAAGCACGCGGTCGAGGGACTCAGGTCCCTTCCAGTCGGTGAGCTTCTTCGTGAGGCCCTGCAGGGTGTCCTTCACGTTGCCGAACATGTCGTTGATGCCCGTGATGAACCCGGCGATGAGCTGGGTGCCAGCGTTCTTCAGCGCAGTGCCGATGTTGCTCAGCGCACTGGTCGCCTTCGACGGCAGGCTCTTGACGAGCACGATGGCCTTGTCAATGCCCTCGGAGACGAGGACACGGATGCTGGTCCATGCCAGGGAGACGACGCTCTTCACGGCGTTCCAGCCAGCGGAGAAGCCACCCTTGATGAGGTTGAGCCCACCAGTGACGGCGCTCTTCATCACGGCGAAGGCCCGACCGGGCAGTGCCTTCATGAAGTCCCAGGCGTACATCGCGAGGAGACGCACGGTGTCCCAGCCGCCCTTGAACAGGCCCTTGATGACACCGAAGAACTTCTTGACCGCGCCCAGGATGGTGACGTTGAGGACGATCATGATGACGTTCCAGATGAGCTTCAAGATGTTCACGACGACCATCCACAGGCCGGTGAAGAAGGCGGACCAGCCACCGGAGAACATCGTCTTGAAGCCCTCGAAGATGCCCATGATGGACTCGAAGACCCCAGTGAAGTTGCCGATGAAGCCAGCCACGAACTCAGCGATGACGGTGGCGAGGAAGACGAAGACCGGAGCCAGCTTCCCCAGCAGCCAGACGATGAGCTGGGCGATCAGGGTGATGACCGGGACCATCGCGCCGACGAGCTTGGTGATCGCACCGATGAGGATCGGGAGGACCACTGCAGCGATCTGCGTGACGATCGGGATGACTGCACCGAAGATGGCTGCCAGCGCCGGGAGCAGTGCGCTCACGAGCGGGAACAGCGCAGCGATGAGCTGGCCGACGAGCGGGACGATCGTGGCGAACAGGTTGCCGATGATCGGGAGCAGCGGCGTGATGACGGCGAACGCCTGGGCGAGCACGTTGCCGATCAGTGGCGCGAGCATCCCGATGACCGGGAGCAGTGCGCCGATCACGGTGCCGATGAGCTGCAGTCCGCCGCCCGACATGAAGTCAGCGATGGTGCCTGCGAGCTGCTCGAAGACCGGGGCCAGCATCTTGATCGCGATGGTCAGAGCGCCACCCAGCAGCGACACCAGAGGCATCAGCGCGGGGAGGAGGTCCATGCCCATGTTCGCGACCGTGGTGAGGACCGTTCCGAGGATCGGGCCGACCGTGGTGAGGAACTGGCCGAGAGCTACGCCGAGCACACCCATCAACGTGGCGATCGGACCCATCGCGGGAGCGAGGGCGGTGATCGCGTTGTTGATGCCCTCGAAGAGCGACACGAGGCCGGACTGGAGGACGGGGTTGCTGAGCGCGTTGCCCACCGAGGAGAGCAGCGTGCCGATGGCCTCGCCCGCGATCGGGAGCAGCTTGGTCAGCGTGCCACCGAGGGTGGAGAAGAGGCGTTCCATCGCAGGGCCAGCCGTGGTCGAGATCGCGCTCATCGCGGCGTGAGCTGCGGTGAGGACGTTGACGAGTCCGGTCTGGAAGGCGGGGCTGTTCACTGCGTCGGAGACTCGCTCCAGGGTGTCAGCGACCATCCCGAGCGTGGAGCCACCAGCAGCCGAAGCCGCCTTGGCGAAGCCTGAGAGGATGGTGCCCGCGTTCTTGAGCACCTGTCCCAGGTCTTGCAGCGCAACGAGACCCGTGTCGATCCAGCCCTTGAGGCTGCCATCGTTCGCGGCTGCCGTGAGGAAGTCGTTGAAGCGGACGGCGATGTCGGTCAGCCACGTTCCCATTGCGGGGAGGTACTGAGCGCCGATCGAGCCGAGCGTGGTGATGATCCCAGCCAGGGGAGCGGCTGCGCCCTTGGCGTTGTTGAGACCAGCGATCATCCCGTTGAACATGCCGTCGAGCTGGCCGGTGAGCAGGCCCTTGAAGGCGTTCGCGAACGTGGCGGTGAAGCCACCCATCGCGTCTGCCGTGCGGTTGAAGCCTGCCGTGAACTTGGGGAGCAGGTCGTTGATGAAGCCCTGGATCGGAGCCTTGGCCTTGGCCCAGAACTTCTCGGACATGGAGTCCTGAAGGCGGGCGAGCTGCGACTTGACCTGGGGGAGAACGGTATTGAAGTCCTTCAGCACCGCGATCATCGTGCCGATGCCGATGGCACCAGCAGCGAAGGTTGCGGGCAGCGTCAGGGCGAGAGCCCCGATGGACGCGAGCGAAGCGGAGAGGGCGAAGAGGTTGGAGGCTGCCGAGAGGGCGTAGCCCGCAAGGCCCAGGATGCCAAGGCCAACAGCACCGATGGCCGGTGCGATCTTGTCGATGTTCTTGAACACGTCGAACATGTTGCGGAGCATCGAGCTGACCACTCGGCCACCAGAGGCGGCGGCGACGAGGGTGGCAAGACCGGCTGCGACCTTCGCGGTGGCACCCGTGTTGAGCATCGGGACGATCGGCACCTTGCGCGGGCGCGTCATGTAGTCGAGGCGCTTGTTGAGGAAGGTGGTCGAGCCGAGCGCGAGCTCGGGCCGGACCACGATCTTCATGGGCGACTGTCGGTCGCGCCAACGCTTGAGCTTGTCCTCAACGTCCTTCAGGGCGTCCTTGTCCAGATCCAGCACCAGCGTCGAGGCGACGAGGTTCGCACGCATGTTGATGCGCCGACCCTGTGCCTTGTCGTTGAGCTTGCGGACACCCTTGGTGATCTCTTCGTTCATCGAGCGAGAGTCGAAGGTCGCGTAGACCTTGACCTTGCGAGAGTCCTTCATCCGGTTCTCGGCGTTGAACTTTCGGATCTCTTCGAGGAAGCCGATCTTGGCTCCACTCATGTCGATCTTCGTCTGCACCTTGATCTCGGGAAGCTGCTTCTCGATCGCTGTGAGCTTCTTCTTTGCGCTGCTGCGGAAGTCTTCGGTGTCGGGCAGAACCTTGACGCTGACGCGCCCAATGATCTGACCTGCGGGCATGGTCTACCTCCGTGACATCGAAGCGTGAAGGCTCTTCACAGAGACCTTCGGCTTGGGGGTGGTGTCGCCGTCGCTCTGCTTGAGCTGCGGCTTGAACTTCGGCCTGGGCCGGTTCGGGATCTTGGGCGGACCCTTCTTGCCCCAGTTGCCTGTGGCGCGGGTGTTCGCATTGAGAGCGTCGTAGAGGTCGGCATCCATGTGCCGATCGACGCCCCAGCCGAAGTGCTCGATTCCGCCAGCCGCAAGGGCCGTGGTCATCGAGGTGTCGGGGAGCCTCTGCAGGAGGGATGAAACGAGAGAAGGCGCTGGCCCTCTACCCTCGATCACGTCGATCAGGTCCACGTCGTAGTGGAACTTGAGGTCGGGGTAGATGCCAGCGCCGTACTCGTCAATCAGTCCTGCGAGGCCGAGGCTTCCCCCGCTTCGGTCGCCTCGCCGTAGTTGTCGAAGATGACAGCCTTCAGGGCGAGGTCGCCACCGAGGGAGGCGATGAGCTTCTCGGCTGCGATCTCGTTCTCGCAGATGAGGCGGAAGATCTGGTCGAAGACCAGCCCCTGGTCCTCGTCCGGCTTCTCGACCTTCACGCCGTCCACCTCTTCCGCCTCAGCGGAGAGCTCCTTCTGGACGGCCATGAGCTCGGTGCGCTTCGCGTGCGTCAGGCGCAGCGGGTTGAGCAGCTTCACGGTGGTGTTGGCGTCGAGCTCGATGTCGAGCGAGCCGTACTTCTTCTCCGCAGCTTCGCGGATGAAATCAAGAGTCATGGTTGCCATTGGTTTGCGGACCTCTTCTGTGTGTTGGTGGTGCGGTGAGCGGACCCGAGGAATGCCCCGAAGGGCTCCCCCCGCGCCGGGGTCCGCAACGATCAGCGCGGGGGGAGAAGTGCTGGTACTACTGGTCAGGCGACCTCACCCAGCGGGGTGACGGCGTAGGTCCACACGTTGTCCATGTAGACCATCGGCTTGACGCCGATCGGCAGACCGGCGAGGGACTCGGTGTCCGAGAGGGACAGGTCGTCGCCACGGTAGAGCTCGGACTTCGGCGCGTAGAACGCGAAGACGTTGGAACCGTCGATGAACACAGCCAGGAAGGCAGCGGTGGTCGGGGTCGGGTTCGCGGGAACCTGCACCTCGCCGTTGCTGCCAACGGTCGCGTTGGAGCCGTAGTAGAGCTTCAGGCCCGCAACGTCGAACTGCTGAAGCGTGATCGCCATGGTCTCAGTCCGAGCCGCGTAGGTGGTGCGCAGCGACTTGTTCTGAAG
>Ga0157371_10005562_pt1 | contig 10597 bp, 11 predicted proteins | sample C45metaG_FD_113462 | JGI IMG/M metagenome (GOLD analysis project Ga0157371, IMG submission 113462) | Corn rhizosphere microbial communities from Kellogg Biological Station, Michigan, USA - C4-5 metaG | ecosystem: Host-associated > Plants > Roots > Rhizosphere > Soil | place: USA: Michigan... | reverse complement strand
TCCGTCGGTGAGTTGGCTCATGGCTGGTCCACCTTGTTGTTCCACCGTCTTGCCTGTGCCCGGAACGGCCCGGATACCCTCGCCTGCTGAGACTGACGCCAGCCTACGCGGCAGGCATTGGCAACGGGATGACTTAAATCAATCGCCGCCGGCCACGCCGCGCGGGCGTTGTGGCAGCATGCGGCTTTCCGTGCCGTGTGCGTGTGACAGCCATCATGATGATGAACGATTTCCAGCAATTGCTGCAGGCCGCCGGCGAACAGGCCGAACCGCAACGCCTGCTGTTCGTATTCGCCCGCGCCGACCTGCCCGAATCGCCCACCGACGACCAGCGTGACCGGCATGACCGCCGCGAAGGCGGCACCCTGTCGCCGGTGCTGTGCGTGGACAAGCTGCCGGCCGAGGTGCCCAGCTTCCAGGCGTTGGCCAGCGAATCCACCACCACCGGCGTGGAGTGGGACATGGTGTTCGTGGCCGCGATGGACGGCCGTGCGGGCTTCGCGCCCACCACCGACGAAGCCACGCGCCCGCTGCGGCTGATGGTCAACGCCATCAACGACGGCCAGATCGGCCGCTTCGCCGCCTTCGACCGCAGCGGTGAGCCGATCCAGTTCTATTGAGCCACCAGCTGCAGGGTCAGGAAGAAAATCACCAGCACCGTGTTCAGGCCCCAGGCGACGGTCAGCCCGCGCGCGGCAACGCCCAGGTTCGGGGTGCGCGCGGTGGGTGCCGCCCGCCAGACCGCGGGGATGATCAAGCCGGTATAGAGCAGCAGTACGGCGAACACCGCCAGCACCAGTGTGGTGCGCTGGTTGGCCAGGGCCCAGAGGGCAACGGCCCAGAGAATGTTGCTGGGAATGACCCCCTGCAGCCAGAAGACGTTCCAGAGGCGTGAACGGCCTTGGGTGTCGGGCGTGGGGTGCAGAGACGCGGTGGCTGTCATAAGTCTCCTTTGTGTTTAGGAAACGTGCCGGGCAAGCCTGCGCTTGGTGGGTGGGGAACGTCAAGGCACGACGGAATCGGTAGCGCTGGGTCGTGCCCGGCGGAATGCATCCGGGTTCATGGTGCCGCGCTCGCCGGGCACGGCCCGCCGCTTCCGACGTGATGTCGCCTTCGCCCCGGCCGCCCTGCTCTCTTCATGCCCACAACCACGACACCTGTCGCAGATTGCCTGGTCGCGCTGGACCAACGCGGCAGCCGGCGCTGCCAGTACTTAACAGCGTGGTTCAATGCCGAAAGCGTCTCCAATCGTGAGCTATTTGCAACTCTTCTGATTGGCATTGCATAGCGACGCGGGCTGAGATGGCGTGCCACCGAAAACGGGTGGCCGGGCGTCGAACACCCGTGTTGTTCCTGAGTGATTACGCTTGCCAGTCGGCGTCACCTTGCGTGGCGCCGGCTGGCAATCCGTCTGCCGGCTATGGCGGGCGGTACGTGGGGGCCCTGTGCCCGCCGGCTTGGGATCAACCCGGTGTTCGAACCTCGTACCGTCCGCCACCTTTTTGTGTGGCGGCTACCGATTGCCTTGCACGGAGCCTCGCCATGAACGGATCTGACCTGCCCCACCTGCACGCCTACAGCGCCCCGGCCAACGCCGACGACCTGGCAGAGGCTGTGCCCGGTGCGGATGCGAATAGCCTGATTGCCAACCTGAAACGTATCGGCAAAGGTGCAGCAGCCGATGGGCAGCCCTGGCCGGAGCGGCATCAATTGCCCGGGCGCTGCATGGCGCTGGCCGATGCGGATTGCGCATTGGCCGGGTTGCGGGTGGTGCAGGAGGTGCTGCTGGCGGCGGAGCGGACCCGGCAGAACGGCGAGCCCGAGGACTATGTGGGCGACCGGGTGATGGAAGGGCTGATGCTGGCGTGCCTGGCGTTGAGTGCGCAGGCTGTGGGGCGATTGCAGTTGGAGGGGTGAACGCGAGCCATTTGGAATGCACTCCTCTGCCAGGCCGGCCAGCACGCGCCAAGTGGAATGCCGGCACATCTAGGCTACCGCTCCACTACCCCTCGGGAGGTGAACAACCAAGAAGAAGCAAGGCTTCCCAGTAGACATCCTGCACCAATGGCAGCAAACAGTCGCCACCCCTGGCCTGTGCCTGTAACCAAGGTGTATCCCATCGCGCCCAATGCCATTGCACAGAGAATCAAGCCCGACATGAAAGACTGCTGGATAAGTTCACCAAGCTCATACAGAGGCGCATCAATCGTCGGCCTATGCATTGGCTGTCGCATCAATATCGAAACAAAACCTGCAACAAACACAATCAGTGCGATGAAAACCAACGTCAGGATCAGTCCATCAGCGAACGACCCGGCCACATCGTGCACCGTGACCATCGGGCCGACAGCCAAGCCAGCGAGGATCAGACCGACGTTCGCGATTCTGGGTGCATTCCATTTTTTTCGTCGGCCAGTCATCGGCGTTACCAGTTGCGCCCTTGTTACACGTGATGAAACGATTCACTACTGCTCGCAAACTCCAGAACTGTCACCGATTAATCGAGCCGTCTGAGCAGACCAGTTCTCCAGAAGATGCTGTGCGCCTGATCCGCCACCGCTCTTCAGTACAGAAAGAACTGCATCCAATCTACGTTGAACCGCATTGGACATTGGCAAATTCAAAAGTCTCTTCAGCGTGGCATCTGCCGCAACGAAATCGCCAAGCCGGATGGCGGATATGTATTTTATCCACTCCGAGTACTCACTAGTGAAGTCAAGGCCGTCGACATAGATCAACAGATCTGCCGCCGTCTTCACCGCCTCAAGTTTTTTGGCGTGCGTCTTATGCATCCCACAGAAAAAATCTTTATCCACTTCCGCGCTTGCAATCCTCTGACCTAGAGACATGTGCAGGAAGGACAAATCATCATAGGCCGGAACTACGAAGGTCCATATATAGGTAGAGGATGGAGCAGGATCCAACGTGAAGCCTGAGATAACATCCCGCGTATGAAATGCAATCAAAAAGTTGCCAACGGCGCGCAGACCACTACTCTTGGCCTGGCGCTTCATTCTCCAAAGTGCTATGGATTTCATGCCAGGGCACTCATCTTTCCAGAACGCCGCAAAGTATAGCTCCTCTAGGGAGATGCTTGTGGTAATTGCGAATTTCCGCTGCAGTCAGACCAGCGACTCCCGACTTCAAGCCCATTACATAATCAAGTCAAGCCGTGGGATGTCGGTCACGATTATCGATATCGGCAACGACCCTGCCCGGGTGATCAGAGCACTCCCCCCAAACTGCTTCCAGTCTTCATTAGTGCTAGCGTGCACCGTCAAGCCAGTGATGCAAGGATGCGCTGCAGGATCGTCTATGACCCCGACATTACCTCCATTTTCAGACCGCATGAGGCTGCTCCTCCTCTTCGCACTCTGCTTGATACTCACCTCCTGCGATCTGGTGATGGACAGCTCCTACGCCACGAAGCAGGAAGCCGTCGACGCCGAGATGATTGCCAAGGGCTGGATTCCCGCGTGGGTGCCCGAGGAGGCGACCGACCTGCGTGAGGTGCACGACCTCGATTCAAACGTGAGCGCGCTTGCCTTCACCACGCCACGCAGTAAGCAGCTGTTGTTGCCGTCCGATTGCCGGCCCGTCGACCACAGCTCTGTCCAGCCGGCACTGTTCAATCGAAGCCGGTGGCCGAGTGAGGCGGCTCTGAAGCGCTCCTACTGCTTCTTTCGTTGCGAGCCAGAATTCGGCAAGTCGATCTTCGTCGCAACAAGCAGAGCCGGCGATCATGTGCTCTTCTGGCGCACGTACGCTCGCTGATGCGCATGCCCGCCCTCCCCTTCAACCCGACACTACAGATGCACACTCCAGGAACGGTCCTCACCACCCTCGCCCTTTGCCTGTTGGCCAGCCTTCCGGCCTACGCAGAGCAACGCACGCCTGCCGATGTGGAAGCGATCGAACAGGTGATCGAGTCCTTCCGTACCTCGCTGATGAACAAGGACAAGCCAACCTACATGGCGCTGTTCTTCTCTGACAAGCCGGAAGACATCGGCTGGCAGTTCGTGTCCGAGGACCGGCGATTGGCGGACATCCGCAGGGCCAAGCCCGATGCGATCAAGGCACGAAATATCCCATCGAACAACTTCATTTCGCTCATCGATGAGGCCGTGGCCACTGCAGAGCCACGAGAGGAGAAGTTCTTCAACACGAAGATCGAAACAGACGGCGATGTGGCATCGGTGTCGTTCGACTACAGCTTCCACGCCAACGGTGCGAAAGAAAACTGGGGAAGGGAAATGTGGCAGCTGGTCCGCACCGAGCAGGGCTGGAAGATCTTTTCAGTGATCTATTCGATACGCGACAAACGCAGCTCCGTGGAGAGCTGATACTCCGTTTCAGCCAGTCAACGTCAATCGCTACGAGCAGCGGAATCCTGATTCCGCAGCCGCGCCGCAAAATACCGCGTAGGCGACTGCCCCAGCGCTTTCTTGAACATCGTGATGAACGCTGTTACCGACTCGTAGCCCAGGCTTTCAGAAACCCGCTGCACCGCCGCGCCGCCTGCGAGCTCGCGAATCGCAACCAGCAGATGCAGCTGCTGTCGCCAGCGTCCGAACGATAGACCGGTTTCCCGATCAATCAGGCGCGTCAACGTGCGCTCGCCCAGCGCCAGGCGTTTGGCCCATTCACTGATGGTACTGCGGTCCGCCGGATTGGCCGACAGCGCCGCAGCCAGCGCACGGATCTTGGGGTGATCGCTCACCGGCAGGTACAACCGCTCGGCCGGCATCTCCACCAGTTCGTCCAGCAGCACCCGCGCCAGCCGCTCGACGTGCCCGCCGCGCGGGTAGTCCTGCGGCACATCGGCCAGGTGCAGGATCATCTCGCGCACCATCGGTGAGATCGACAGCGTCACGCAGTGCAGTGGCAGGTCGACGACGCCCGGCTCGACGAACAGATAGCACAGGCGCGCGTTCGCCGTGGCGCGATTGCTGTGCGGCAGGCTGCCGGGAATCCACACGCCGCACTGCGGCGGCACGATCCACAGGGCATTGGCCACCTCGCAGGTCACCGCGCCATGAAGTGCCAGGATCAGTTGTCCCTTGCGGTGGTCGTGCACCGGAATCTCGGCAGCGTGGTCGGCCACCTGCAGGCGGCTGGCCACTGCTGGCCGATCCGTCGCGTCCGGGTCCAGATCAAAGCCAGGCAGCGAAATGCGAGTCATTCTCAATGACCAGATTCAGCGATAGACTGACATTCTAGCGAAATTCGGCGGACGGTCTCGCTGAATACGATGGCGGCATGCAGATTCCCGCCCCTATCCTCCCCTGGCTTTCGCGCCCCAGTGCGCTGCTGACGTCGCCCGCATTGAAGGTCGACCGCGAAGCGGTGCTGTTCTCGCTCAAGTGCCTGCTCGCCGCGATCCTCGGACTGTATGTCTCGCTGCGCATCGGCCTGACCCGCCCGTTCTGGGTGATCGGCACGGTCTACTTGGTGTCGCAGCCGTTGTCCGGCGCGACGCTCAGCCGCGGCCTGTTCCGCCTGCTGGGCACCGTCGGCGGTGCGGTCGCTACGGTGCTGCTGGTGCCCCGGTTCGCCAACGCGCCTTTGGTACTGAGCGTGGTGCTGGCGGCCTGGATGGGCCTGTGCCTGTACGTGGCCATGCTCGACCGCACACCGCGTGCGTATGCCTTCCTGCTGGCCGGGTACACCACCAGCCTGATCGGTTTCCCGGCGGTGATGGTGCCCGGTGACGTCTTCACCATTGCCATCACCCGCGTGCAGGAAATCTCCATCGGCATTCTTGCGGCAACGCTGGTCCACGGGCTGGTGCTGCCACGCCGGGTCTCGCAGCGTGTACACGCGCGTGTGGCGTCGATCCTCGGCGATGCGGAACGCTGGACGCAGGACATGCGCGCAGGCGCCAGGGACACGGTACTGGCGGAGGACCGCTCCAAGGTAGCCGCGGACCTGCTCGAACTGCACACGCTGTCCATCCACCTGCCGTTCGACAGCGCGCACGGCGTTGCCCAGGCGCAGATCCTGCGCGCACTGCATGACCGGATGCTCGATGTGCTGATGCTGTCCAGCGCGGTGGACGAATCGATGGCCCAGCTGCGCGCGCAGCCTGCTGGCACGGCAGCATGGCCGGACGTGCTGCGTGCAGAGCTTTGCAGACGTCAGGCCGAACTCGATGCTGCGCATCACGACTGCCGGCTGCTGGAAGAGCAGCTGCACGACGCCCGCCCGGACTGGCGCCGGCGTGTGCCCGTGCACCTTGCCAGCAAGGCGAATGGCCACGTGCTGCACCGTGATCACCGCATCGCCCTGCGCAGCGCTTTGGGTGCTTTCGTCGGCATCGTACTGAGCTGCGCGCTGTGGATCGCCACCGCGTGGTCCGATGGTGCAACTGCCGTCTCCATCATCGGCACGGCCTGCGTGTTGTTCGGGACCGCCGAGGCACCTGCGGGGCATGTCATGCGCTACCTGATCGGGTCGACCATCGGCGTGGTCATCGGGCTGTTCTACGCGCTGGTGATCTTTCCGGGTCTGTCCGATTTCGTCGGTCTGGCCATGGCGCTGGCGCCCACGCTGCTGCTGTGTGGCTCGTTCCTCGCCCGCCCACCGTTCATCATGGCAGCGTTGGGCGTAGTGCTCACCTTCCCGCTCATTGCAGGATTGGGCGCGACCAATGCCAGCAACATCGTGGGGGCGCTCAACAGCGGCGTCGCGCTGTTCGTCGGCACGGCGGCGGCGCTGTGCAGCATGTCGCTGTTGCAGACCTTGGACAGCAATCGCAGCCGCGCGCGCTTGCAGGACGTGATCAGGCGGGACATCGCCCGTCGGGCGGCCGGGCAGGTGCGAAATGCCAGCGAATGGACCAGTCGCATGGTGGATCGGCTTGCGCTGCTTGCTCCTCGCCTGCGCGGCCATCCGGATGCAGCCGCCACATTGCGGACGATGTTTGCAGACATGCGCGCGGCCAGTGCCGTGGCCGAACTGCGTGTGATCGGCAGGACGCTCAAGGACCGGAGCAGCCGCGAGTGTCATGCGCTGCTGATGCACAGGGCTATCGCCCACTTCCGCACTCCCGCTCCCCGCCTGGTAAATGCGCCGCTGCTGGAATCGCTCGAACGCACACGCGACGCCGTCAGCACTGGCAGCGCGCCCGGATCCGAGCATGTTCTTGCACTGCTTTCCAGCCTGCGCCGCGACCTGCTCGCTCATGAGGCCTGATGCGATGTTCTCCGATATCTCCATCGATGGCGTCTTGGTTCCCGGCCTGCTGGCGGTGGCGCTCATCGCGCTGGCCCTGTCGATGATGGCCTCGCGGCTGCTGGCAAGCCTCGGGCTGTACCGGCTGTTCGCCTATCGCCCGCTGGTGGGCCTTTCGTTGTTCGTGATCCTGGCGGAGCTGTTGATCCAGCTCGCGCCCCTGTTCGAGAAACTGAAATGAAACACGTGCTGGGTGTCCTTGGCCGCTGGAGCGCAACGCTCTGCCTGTTCGCCGTCGCCGTCATTGCGGCCCTGTCCCTGTGGAGCCGATACGAAACTCAGCCCTGGACGCGCGATGGCCGGGTACGCGCGGATGTGATCCGGGTGGCGTCGGACATGGGCGGACTGGTGACCCAGGTGCTGGTGCAGGACAACCAGCGAGTGAAAGCCGGGCAGCTGCTGCTGGTGCTGGACCAGCCGCGCTTTGCCGCCGCGCTGGAGAAGGCGGATGCCGCAGTGAGCAGCGCGCAGGCCACGCTTACCCTTGCCCGCCGCGAGTCGAAGCGGGATATCGCGCTGGGCAATCTGGTCGCCTCGGAGACACGCGAGCGCAATGCGGCGAAGGTCGATACCGAAGTGGCCGGTCTGGCGCAGACCCGTGCGGAGCGGCGGGTGGCACTGTTGAACGTGCAGCGCACCGAGGTGCGCGCCAGCGCCGATGGCATCGTCACCAATCTTGATCTCCATCCAGGTGACTTCCTGCAGCCGGGCGCCCAGGCCCTGGCCCTGATCGACAGCAGCAGCCTGAGGGTCGAGGGCTATTTCGAGGAAACCAAGCTCAACTGCATCAGCGAAGGCGATGCCGCGGTCGCGCGCCTGATGGGCGATGGTCGCGACCTGCGTGGGCACGTCGAGAGCATCGCTGCAGGTATCGCCGACGACCAGCGCTCAAGCACCCACAACCTGCTGCCGTCGGTCGCGTCGACCTATACCTGGGTGCGGCTGGCGCAGCGGATACCGGTCCGCATCCGCCTGGATGACGTTGCACCGGATACCCGCCTGATCGTCGGCAGAACCGCCAGCGTGACCATCACTCCGCGCGCGCCGGGAGCCTGCAAGTGATCGGCAACGCATCACGCGCGGGTATGCTCGCCTGTGCACTGTCGCTGGCCGGCTGCGTGTCCGGCCCCGACTACACACTTCCGGCCAACGCGGTCGCCGCCGACCCGGCCGCCCGCCGCGCATTCGTATCGAGCCACGAGGCGGCCTACGCACAAGCCGAGCCGCCGGATCGCTGGTGGCAGCTGTACGACGATCCACGGCTCGATGCCTACGTCAGCGAAGCGCTGCGGGCCAACACCGACCTGCGCGCGGCCGACGCCAACCTGCGCCGCGCCACGGCGATGGTGTTGCAGGTCCGGGCCGAGGGATCGGTAGGCACCGACGCCGACGCATCGGCCACGCTGGCCCGCGCCGGGGGATACACCTCGCCTTCCTCGCCACCGCAGGTATACGCGCTCGGCATCCACCTGTCCTACCCGCTGGATCTGGCCGGCGGCATCCGCCGCGGCATCGATGCCGCCAGCGCGGATGCAGAGGCCGTCGCTGCGGCACGTGACCAGGTACGGGTGGTTGTCGCCGCCGCCGTCACCCGCGCCTATGTCGGCATCTGTTCGACCAACCTCCCCCTGGCGGCGACGCAGCGGGTGCTCGATACGCAGCGCGCCACGCTGGACGCCACCACGCGCTTGGCCACCGGCGGACGCGGAACCGAATTCGACGTGAGCCGGGCGCGCGCGGCGGTCAACCGCAGCGCGGCGGCGGTGCCGCATCTGGTGGCCGAGCGGCAGGCGGCCCTGTTCGAACTGGCAGCGCTGATGGGCCGACTACCAGCGGACTACCCGCGGGAAGTCGCCAACTGCCAACAACCGCCGCGCCTGCAGCAGCTGATTCCTGTCGGCGATGGCAGCCAGCTGATCCAGCGTCGCCCGGATCTCCGTGCGGCCGAGCGCAGCCTTGCGGCCGCCACTGCGATGATCGGCGTGGAAACGGCGGCGCTGTATCCACAAGTGAGCATCGGCGCGTCCGCTGGCATGGCGGGTTCATTCAAGAAGCTGCTGGGCAGCGACAGCATCGGCGCGTCCATCGGACCGCTGCTGTCGTGGCGCTGGCCGAACCGCCGCGCAGCCCACGCACGGATCGACGCGGCCGGGGCCAACGCCGATGCTGCGCTGGCATCGTTCGATGGCGCGGTGCTGGATGCGTTGCGGCAGACCGAAACCGCGCTGTCGGCGTATGCGCAGGAGATCGATCGCGAGCACAGCCTTGCCCTCGCCCGCGACGACGCGGCACGTGCGAGCGGCCAGGCCGGGCAGCTGTACCGGTTCGGCAGGATCGGCTTCATCGATGTGCTGTCTGCCGAGGCCACCCTGGCCGATGCAGAATCCGCGCTCGCAGCGTCGCGTGCGCAGCGGGTGGATCGTCAGGTGGATCTCTTCCTGGCGCTGGGTGGGGGTTGGGCCGGGCCCGGGCAGAGGGGGCGGCCAAGCGTTGTTCGGTAACGCTGCCCACCATGAAAGGATGCCAGCGTCGTGATGATTTCGACATCGACGTATCCAGCATTGAAACTACACCCGTCTCCATCCCGCCACTTCTGGCGCTGCTCGCAGAGGATATCGATCAACATGCGGCCCACACCCGAAACCCTCGCACGCGTCAAGGAAGTCATCAATGCATGGGGTGACCCGGCTGCTCTCGCCGCCTTGGCGCTGAAGCGGCAGGGATGTGTTGATTCGAACGGAGGCTTCGGCGTCGTCTATCCCGACGACCTGGATGAATATCAGCGGGAGGTGGAAGGGCTGTTCATCCCCGACGGCCAGGTCGAGCTTTATGGCTTCTGGGGACAGGCGCATGGCGGGTACGAGTTTCTTGTGGCCGAGAAACGGTACCTTGCCGTTCTTGCCGAACAGCTGCAGTCACTTGGGCTGGTCGACGACGCCGACCGCCTTCGCGCGCAGGCCGAAAGCATCGGCTGATCCCGCAGCCGACCGCAGCAGCCGGGCGTGGCCCGGCGCTACGGCACAGCCATCAATTGGCCAGGGCGAAATCCAACCCCGCACACACCGCCGCCACCTGGGCGTCGTTGCATTCCTGCGGGTTGGTGCGCGGGCTGTCCGGGTACACCTCGGTGGTGGTGGCATACAGCGCATCGGTGAAGCCGGCACATGCGCCAATGGAACGCGACTCGCCCCACACCACGCCCAGCGACTGCAGCGGCATGCCCACCAGATTGCCTTCGGCGTCGGCCGGGGCAATGTGGGTGATCGGGGCCACGGCGGCGATCAGCGCCTTCTGGAATTCGTGCTGCGGGTCTTCGCTGTTGCCGATCACATAGAAGCCATCGGGAATGGTGTCGCGCTCGAAC
>Ga0157371_10005559_pt1 | contig 10598 bp, 12 predicted proteins | sample C45metaG_FD_113462 | JGI IMG/M metagenome (GOLD analysis project Ga0157371, IMG submission 113462) | Corn rhizosphere microbial communities from Kellogg Biological Station, Michigan, USA - C4-5 metaG | ecosystem: Host-associated > Plants > Roots > Rhizosphere > Soil | place: USA: Michigan... | reverse complement strand
GTCGTAATTTTTGTTTTTATGAAAAGCATTTCATTTCCGCTTATCATAAAACGTTCATTTAAATTCGTTTAAAAAATTTTGGCTGTAAATTTACGCACTTAAATATTGGCATTGTAATGATTGACAGAAATTCAAGAAATTTTAGCTTTACGGGACAATTGGGAATTTTGTTGGGACTGATCGGAGCGGGTGTGATAATCGGAGCCATTATTTCTTTTATGATCTGGCTTGCAATGACCGGCAGAGGAATAGCGACGATGGAGACAGATATCTTGAATCCGAAGTATTATGCTGCTATTATGTGGATGCAGGCTGTTTCTACTTTCGTTATGTTTTTTTTACCGGTTTATTTTTTTGCGCTTATTTGTTATCACAATCCAACAAAGTTTATCGGATTTAATACAAGGTTCAATTACAAGCAGGTTTTGATTTTGCTGGCTATTCTCCTGCTTACTTTTCCTTTATCGGGCGCGCTTGCTGAGCTTACCAAAATGATTCCTATTCCAAAATCCTGGCAAATATATTTCAAGGCGAAAGAAGCGGCACGGGCGGCGCAGGAGAAAGCCCTTATCAATATTAATTCGTTTCCTAAATATTTCGTTTCGATGATAATTATTGCTTTACTGCCGGCGATTTTTGAGGAAGTTTGTTTCAGGGGCGGGCTTCAGAATATTTTAACGAGGTGGTTCAAAGGCCCGTGGATTGCGATTATCATTACTTCAATCGTTTTTAGTTTGGTTCATATTTCTTATTACGGTTTTCTCGTGCGCGCTGTACTGGGTGTATTCCTTGGATTGATCTTTTATTACAGCGGAAGTTTATGGCTTTCCATTCTCTTTCATTTTTTATATAATGGTCTCCAGGTAACTGCGCTTTATTTTGCAACTAATTCCGCAGGAAAAGTATCAGAAAATGCGAAGGACATTGAAGGAAGTTTTCCGTTATGGGCAGGTGTGGTTTCGCTCGGATTGATCATTTTTGCTTTTATGAAATTCCGTGAAATCTCGCTTCTCGAACAACAGAAATTTGTGATGCCGGAAGAAGATCCGGACGATTTTCATAACTGGATTACCAAAGAATCTTAAAATCTTTCAATGGCTTTTGACAGCAAAACCTTTAGAACCCGAACAATTACGGCGATCGTTTTTTCAATAATAATGCTCACGGGTTTATTATGGAATAAATGGAGTTTTATTGTTTTATTTACTCTTATACATTTCGGTTGCTGGTACGAATTTATTTTTCTTGTAAAGAAAATTGATTCTCAGAATTATAAAGCGAAAAGCTTAGCAGGATTGCTGTACATCACGCTGCCGGTATTTTTGATAATCTGGATGCGGGTAAACAATTTCAATAATTTACCGGATAATTATTTGAAAGTAATTCCCTGCGGAATTGTTTTTTCGATCTGGATAAATGATACGATGGCTTACATCGTTGGCTCTTTGATTGGTAAAACACCTTTATCACCAATTTCCCCAAAAAAAACGAGAGAAGGAACAATTGGAGGCGACATACTTTGTGTGATAGTAATATCGGTTGCCGGATATTTAACACCTTTTTACTCTGTTTCTGTTTGGATAGTGATCAGTTTATTTTGTGCAGTTTTCGGAACACTTGGCGACCTTTTGGAGAGCAAGCTAAAACGCCTTGCAGCAGTGAAGGATAGCGGAACATTAATGCCGGGGCATGGGGGTTTTTTGGATCGCTTTGATTCGATGCTGGTTTCAATTCCCTTCGTATTTGTATATTATGAATTATTTATCGCGTGAATAAAAAAAGCAGGTGTGGACGCCAGTTTTTATATTTGTAGCTCAAATGTAGTTAATGAACATTCATAAGGAAGGCTACCGAACGATTGCAATTGCTGTATTGATCTTTGGTGCCATTAATATTATTTTCTTTTATTTTTTCAGTGCCCAAATGCCTTTTTTTTCCTGGGTGGTATTTGGAGTAAGCCTGGTCGTACTTCTGTTTATCATATCTTTTTTCAGATCTCCGAAACGGGCTTTTATCGTTGCGCATCACCAGGTAATTTGCCCTGCAGATGGAAAGGTGGTTGTGATCGAAGAAACACATGAACCGGAATATTTCAAAGACAAAAGATTGCAGGTTTCTATTTTTATGAGTCCCGCAAACGTGCATATCAACAGGATTCCGATGTCAGGTAAAGTGGAATACAGCCAATACCATAAAGGGAAATATTTGGTAGCTTGGAATCCAAAATCTTCTACCGAAAACGAACGTCATTCTGTGGTAATTAAAAGCGACACTGCAGAAATTTTAGTAAAGCAAATTGCGGGTGCCATGGCGAAGCGGATCGTAAATTATCTAAAAGTTGGCGAAAGTGTTTCGCAGGGAAAAGAAATGGGATTTATAAAATTTGGCAGCCGGGTAGATGTATTGCTACCCATAGGAACAGAATTAAATGTTTCGCTTAATCAAAAGGTAAAAGGTGGCGTAACGGTGATGGCTACAATTGATACGCTTGTGCCGGTGGATGAAACTGAGACTCAGGGAAGTACTTTATTCGGTTAAAAGATAGTAAAGCAACAAATAATTGTCCTTTTCTTTTTTTAATTAATTCTTTTTTATGCCATTTAATTATTTAGAAAGTGTAAAAAAATATTTTCATCAGCAAAAATCATTGGGCGATAAAACCATTGAACAACTGACTGAAGAAAATCTATTATGGCAGTACAATGAAGCCAGCAACAGCATTGCAATAATCGTTCAGCATTTATGGGGAAACATGTTATCGCGCTGGACCAATTTTCTTACAGAAGATGGAGAAAAAGATTGGAGGGACCGCGACAGCGAATTTGAAACAGTTATAAAATCGAAAGAAGAACTTCTAAAAAAATGGAATGAAGGTTGGCAAAGTGTTTTCAATGCCCTTAATTCTTTAAAAGAAGAAGATCTTTCCAAAACGATTTACATAAGAAAAGAAGCACACAATGTTGGAGATGCGATAAACAGGCAGCTTGCTCATTATTCAAATCATGTCGGCCAAATTATTTATATCGGTAAAATACTGTTGAACGAAAAATGGAATTCCTTATCGATCCCAAAAGGGAATTCAAAAGAGTTCAATCAAAAAATGATGTCGGGAAAATGAGTGCTTATAAAATAGTCTCCAGTTCTCTTAAATGACGAATGGTAAAGGTTGGTTGGGCAACGCATTCTTCATTAACATGATTCACAAAAATCGAATCCATTCCTGCATTGATCGCTCCTAAAATATCTGCTTCAGGATTGTCGCCGATCATAATGCTTTCTTCCGCATTGCATTTGGCTTTATTCATTGCATATTCAAAAATTTCTTTTTTCGGTTTTACAGAATTAGAAGTTTCTGACGTAATGATGTGAGTAAAATACTTCGAAAGATCTGCGCTGTTCAATTTTAGTCGCTGTGTTTTTTCGAAACCGTTGGTGATAAGATGAAGTGAATATTTTTTTTCGGTCAGGTATTCAAGAATTTCATAGGTGTAATCAAATACTCTCTTTTTAGTGGGAAGGACTTCCAGGAAATATTCGCTCATATCTTTTGCGAGTTTTTCATCTGCAATATGAAAGTCAAGTAAGGTTCGCCACATCCTTCGCCATTTCAATTCTTCCACAGTAATATATCCTTTTTCATACCTGCTCCAAAGAAGCTTATTATGATTCAGGTAAATATTGTAAAAGCGGTCAAACGAGCCAATAGCCTTTGATTCCAATTTGAAAAAGCCGTATAATTCGGTAAGAGATTCTTGCGCATTGGCGTTAAAATCCCAAAGTGTATGATCAAGGTCGAAAAAAAGGTGTTTGTATTTCAAATAATTTATATTTAAAATTGTCGACTTAAGATTCTTAGATTTGCCTGATACCTAAAAACGAAAAATTAAGATGAATATTGTAATCACCGGCGGCAGCAAAGGTATGGGAAAAGCCATGGCTGAGAAATTTGCAGCGGCAAAAAATAACATTTTCATTTGCTCAAGGAATGAACAGGAATTGGCTGCAACGGCCAAAGAACTAAATGAAAAATATAATGACCGGATAGAATATTTTTCTGCTGATCTGTCAAAAAAAGATGAAGTTTTAGGATTTGCCAAATGGCTTTCTGAAAGAAATATACAAGTTGATATTTTGATCAATAATGCGGGACAGTTTGTGCCAGGCAGTATTTACAATGAACCGGAAGGCAATCTTGACCAAATGATCAACATTAATCTGTATAGCGCTTATCATTTGACGCGCGCATTACTTCCGCAAATGATAAAAAATAAATCCGGACATATTTTTAATATCTGTTCCATTGCTGCCCTGAAAGCTTATGATAACGGCGGCTCTTACAGCATCAGCAAATATGCTTTAATGGGCTTTAGTAAAAACTTGCGTGAAGAAATGAAGCCTTTCAATATAAAAGTTACTGCTGTTTATCCCGGCGCTGTTTTTACGTCTTCATGGGAAGGAGCCGACATTAAACCTGGAAGAATTATGGAAGCGGATGATATTGCCAACATCGTTTTTGCTGCTTCCTTTCTCTCGCCGCAGGCTTGTGTGGAAGAGATTGTTATTCGGCCGCTTTTAGGTGATCTTCCTTAAAGGATTTTTAACACGTCAAGGTTCTATTAACCTTTTTTTAAATTCATTTCCAAGTACTTTTGTAGCTCATCTTTTGCTGAAGAAATGATACGAATTTTACGATCCCGGTTTAAAATAATTTTCTTTCTTTCTTTCTTTCTTGCAGCGATTTTTTTTTCAAAAAATTCAAGTGCGCAAGTAAAATTTTCCGTTGAATGTCCTAACAAAAAAATTGGTAAAAATGATCTTATGCAAATCAAATTTAAAGTTGAAAATGCAAGCCGTGTTGATAATATAACTCCACCTTCTTTTAAAAATTTTACAATTGTCTCGGGACCAAACCAGGAATCAAGCACTTCCAACATTAATGGAAAAGTGAGCCAGTACGTTGCGCTTGGTTATTCTCTTGCTCCTACTTCTACAGGAAAATTTACAATTGGTCCCGCAACTGCAGAAGCAGATGGACAAGAACTTACCACCACTTCAATTACCATAACAGTTGTGAACGGTTCTGTTGTTCAATCACAACCAAATAATTCGCAACAAAGTTTACCGCCGTTTCCCAATTTGAATTTTGATTTTCCGCCTGCACCGGTTACTCATCAGTTTGATGATTATATTTTAAAGCCGGGAGAAAATGCGGCCGATAAAACCGCAAAAAATCTTTTCATAAAGCTTAGTTTAAATAAGAAGACCTGTTATGTTGGTGAACCAATTGTGGCTACCTACCAGCTTTTTACAAGGCTTCCTTCTGAAACCACTATCACTGATGCTCCCTCTTTTAACGGTTTTTCTGTGAGCGATCTTGATGTAAACAGTAATTCTACACTCGAAAAATATAATGGCCGGCGGTACAATGTATACACAATCCGGAAGGTTGAATTGTATCCATTGCAGGCAGGAAATATTACTCTCGGGTCAATGACAGCTTCCAATAAAGTAACGTTTGTAAAATCCCAATATGCTAATCAGCAGGATGGCTTCTTTGATATGTTTCAGAATTTTGGCCAGGATGCAATTCCACCTGAAGGACTTATTGAAAGGGATGTAACTTTAAAATCAGATTCGCAAGTAGTTGCGGTTAAACCGCTCCCAACTGAAAACCAACCAGCCGATTTCCGCGGCGCTGTCGGTGATTTTTCCATTTCTGCTTCTTTGGAAAAAAACCAAATTACAACGGATGATGCAGGAACTTTAAAACTTACGATATCCGGAAAAGGAAACATTCAATTGATAAATGCGCCTGTTATTAATTGGCCAAATGGCATAGACGGATATGAAGCAAAAGTGAAGGACAATGTTGACAGGAAACAGGTGCCGATGCAGGGAAGTAAAATCTTTTCGTATCCTTTTACCGTTTCCAAAGCCGGAGATTTTACAATTGATTCCATTGCATTTTCTTATTTCGATCCCGCTTCTGCAACTTACAAAATATTGCATACTTCACCCTTGCACGTGCATGTTACAAAAGGTAAAGGCATTGCCAAAAATTCTCTTTCCGGTACTTCAAATGCTCAATTTCTATCAACAAAAACTGAACTGGTCGCGGGAGTAGTTTTGGTGGCGCTGATGATTTTAGTTTTCATTTTTGTTCTGATGAAAAAGAATAAAAATAAAAGTGATCTTGAGAAAAATGTTGAAGTAGATGATTTGAAGAATGAAGCAGAAACCGCTAGCGAAAAAAGAGAGGAGAAGAAATTTATTATTCCTGAAAATCCTTTAACTGCTGCTCATGAAAAGCTGGTGAGCAGCGACAGTTCAGGCTTTTACCATACTTTGGATAGTTCCTTAAAGAAATATCTTGCGGCAAAATTTAAAGTGCCGGCAAATGAATTGTCGAAAAAAAGGATAAATGAAGAATTGGATAAATGCAACGTAAGTCTTGGTACTTCTTTGATGCTTACTTCGTTAATGGATGAAGTGGAAATAAATTTATATGCTCCTCCTTCAAATGCAAATCAGCTGAAGGCTGTTTTTGAAAAGGCTTCTGAAGTAGTTTCTTTGCTGGATAAGCAGGTCTGCTAAAAATGCCAGCTTCCTTTCAAGTAAACGAACAAATATCTTTGAATTTTATTTTGAATGAACCTAGTTTTCGTTCGTAAACTTATATCCGATTCCCCTTACAGAATGAAAGTATTTCGGATTGCGGCTGTCTTCTTCAAAATATTTTCTGAAGTTTAAAATGAAGTTGTCAACCGTTCTTGTTGTTGGGTAAACGTTGTATCCCCAAACGGATTGTAGAATTTTTTCGCGCGTTACTACTTCATTTTTATTTTCAATAAGTAGTTTTAAAAGCATTGCTTCTTTTTTGGTAAGTGCTACCAATTCTCCTGATTTGGTAGTGCATTCAAGCGATTTAAAGTTGATCAGGTTTTTACCAAAAGTATATTGTTCTGTCACCGGCTCTTTCGCGGAAATCTTCTGACTTTTATTTATCAAAATTCTTACGCGCAATAAAAGTTCTTCGAGGCTGAACGGCTTCGTTAAGTAATCATCGGCTCCTTTCTTTAATCCTAAAATGCGATCCTTGCTCTGGCTTTTGGCGCTCAACATCAAAATGGGAATTTCAGTATTGCTGAGCCTTATATTTTCGCAAACCGCGATTCCATCTATTTCGGGAAGCATTACATCCAAAACAATGAGGTCGAAATATTCATTCTGAATGGCTTTAAGCGCTTCCTCTCCGTCATAAGCTGAAGTCACTTCATAACCTTCCATTTCAAAATTCAGTTTCAAAGCATCCTGCAAATTTTCTTCATCCTCTACCAATAAGATTGAAAGTTTTCTTCCTTGCATACAATTAGTATTTCTTTATGTATTTTTTAAGCCTCTCAATTGTATCTCAAAGATACTACCGCGGGGATAATTACTTTTCATACTGATGCTTCCATGGTGCTGTTTTACAATTTCTCTCGTGAGATAAAGTCCGAGGCCTGTTCCTTTTGCGTGCTTGCCTGCCCCGCGAAAATATTTTTCAAAAATCTTTTCTTTCTCCTCATTTTCTACTCCAATTCCATAATCAATTACCTGCAGTTTTATCCGTCTATTTTCTTTAAACACTTTTATCAAAACTACATCGTCTTTTCCTGAATACTTAATAGCATTATCTAAAAGATTGTTAATGGCGAGCTGCAATAAAAGCTTATCTCCACTGATAAATATGTCGTTTTCTACCCCGGTTTCAATGTTTCTTTGCGGGAAACGGGTATTAAAATCTTTGGCGCAATCTCTCGCCAATGTAGAAAGATCAACTTTCTCGTTAGCAAGCGTAGTATTTCCGGCATCCAGTTGGCTCATGTAAAGCATATTATTACACAAGGTGTTCAGGCGGTTTGCTTCTTCGATCGTATTTCTGATAAGTTTTTGTTGCTGCGCAAACTCGAGCCTTCGCAGCTGCATTGTTTCAAGATTTAGCTTTGTCACGGCAATAGGCGTTTTCAATTCATGCGTTATTGCCATCATCAAATTCAATTGCTGTTCCGACTGTTGCAGTTGCTTTTTAATCACGCGAAAAATATAAACAGCACCGGCAATGATCATTAATAAAAAAGTAACTCCCTCACCAACGTATTGGGCAGTTTTCCTTTTTCTTGCATCCTCGATCCTGTTTACTTTTTCTACAAAATGAGCATCGTGGATATTCACGGCACGAAGCCTTAATTGTGTAAGTTCTTTATTTTGATTATTAAGATCAATAAACCAAAAAATAAGTGCAGCTAAAATATAAGCAAGTAAGAACCAGTAAAAAATAAAAATGATTCGAAGCGGCCTTACTTTAAATTTATTTTTTAGAATTAAATAAGGCATTTTTTCAATTTTTAAAATCGCAATAACCCGGAAAAAAGTATGTTGTTCATAAGGTTACAGGTTTACTTTTTCAACCCTCAGACCCACATTTAAAATGTTTTTTAATGGATTCTCGCGCATGATCTGTTGAATTGAAAAAGTATAATCTCCTGAAGTTTTAAAAGAAAAAGGAGTTGCAGAAATACTTTTTCTCACTTCATAAATATCATCCATTCCTGTTCCTTCCCACCCTTTTGCATCGGTAGCCAATACAACATTTACATTTTGATAATTTATAGAATCTGTTGGCGTTTTCAATCCTATCCTGAGCCAGACATTATTATATTGATAAAGATCAGTATGTCGTAAAATCACATATACATTGTATAGGGAAGTGGTATCATCAACATGAAAAGTGAATTTCGGAACATTGGTATAAAACCATTGCTGGGAGGGAATTGTCACTTGTTTTTCGAAAAGATCAATTTTGATACAGGACGCAAAAATGAAAGGGAGGAGTGATATTAAAAAGAATTTTTTCAAATTGATTTTTTTACAAAAATAGATTGTTTTCACTCTGATAAAAAAAGCAGCTCAAAGAATATTAAATGTTTGTTCTTTCATTTTTTCTAACTCGTCTTTCATCAACACAACACATTTTTGAATTTCTGAATCATAAGCTTTTGAGCCGGTTGTGTTAATTTCTCTGCCGATTTCCTGCACTACAAAGGCAAGCTTTTTACCCTTTGCATCTTCATTGCTATCAAGAATTGATAAAAAATATTCGCAGTGATTTTTTAGTCTTACCTGTTCTTCCCTGATATCTATTTTTTCAATGTAATAAATAAGTTCCTGCTCAAGCCTGTTCGAATCATAATTTTCTTTTCCCACATTTTCTTCCAGAACTTCTATCAATTCATTCTTCATTTTTTTTCTTCTCTTCGGTTCTAATGCAAGAATCTCGGCCTCCTGGATTTGTATGTTTTTTACCCGAAGGCGTAACTCTTTCTCCAAAGATTTACCTTCTTCAATTCGGTGTGTGTTCAATTCAAGTAAGGCTTCTTCAATTACCCCTTTTAAATTTTTCCAATCAGCTTCATCAAGAACTTCGTTGCTTGGTGAAACTACTTCCGGTAATCTTAAAAGAGCGGCCAACACTGAATTTGTATCAATTGACAATTCAGATGCAAGGGTTTCAATCTGGCTGTAGTAAGCTTTTATAAGATCAGTATTTATAACAACGGGTTTGGTAGCGCCATTTTGTTTTACCACTATTAAACATTCAATAGTACCACGTAATAAACTTTCCTGGATCAGGTTTCTGATGTCGAATTCATAAGGTTTTATCAGCGGTGGAATTTTAAGGTTCACATCGAACTGCTTTCCATTCAATGATTTTATTTCTACCAGGTACGTCTTATCTGCTATTGTTTGTTCCGCTCTTCCAAAGCCTGTCATTGATCTTACCATCGTAATTTATCTTTTTTTATTTGCAGCAAGTTATACAATTCTTGTTTAGGTATCTTTTTCATTTCACCCGGAAGTAAGTTTTCCAAAGTAATCCCTTCAATTCTAAAACGAATCAACCGTAAAGTTGGGTAACCAACTGCCGCAGTCATTTTTCTAACCTGCCGATTTTTACCTTCTGTTAAAATTATTTTTATCCAGCTATCAGGTACTGATTTTCTAAAACGAATGGGAGGATTTCTTTCACTGACTTGAGGAGGTTGAGAAAACTTTTTGACAATACATTTTTTTGTGTCATACATTTTTCCATTCACTTTTATTTCTACACCTCTTTGTAAAGTATCAACCTGTTCTGTTGAAATATTTCCTTCTACCTGCACCCAATATTCACGCTCATGTTTGTTCAATGGATCTAATAAATAACCATTCAGTTTTTTATCATCGGTCAAGATAAGCAAACCTTCGCTATCATAGTCCAAACGACCTACAGGATAGACATTTGAAGGAACATCAAAAAAATCTTTCAAAGACTTTTTGCCATCGGTTGAAGAAAATTGCGAGAGAACATTGAAAGGTTTATGAACGATAAAATAATTATTCAAAAGAAAAATTTTTATAAAAAATTACAGTAAAATTTTAAAAAGAAAAGTTGTAAAAAATAATAAAGCCCGACAAGAAAATGAACGGGCTTTGTTATATTGATGGGTTAGTAAGTACAGGAAAAAAATTTCCTTACACAATATTAAAAATAAATTTTGCTTTATGAAAAAATATTT
>Ga0157371_10005558_pt1 | contig 10599 bp, 8 predicted proteins | sample C45metaG_FD_113462 | JGI IMG/M metagenome (GOLD analysis project Ga0157371, IMG submission 113462) | Corn rhizosphere microbial communities from Kellogg Biological Station, Michigan, USA - C4-5 metaG | ecosystem: Host-associated > Plants > Roots > Rhizosphere > Soil | place: USA: Michigan... | reverse complement strand
TTGGCGGTGTGCGGCTCGTCGACCCAGCCGCCGCGTGCGTATGAGCCGTAGAGGATGATCTTGAGGATCCGCCCCTTCTTCTTCCACTCCTGTGTGGCAAGCGCCCGCGCCTCCTCGAACTCCTCGAACAGCACCTGCACGACGCGCTCGAGCTCGCGCTGCTTTGCCGGGGGAAGATGGTCGAGGTCGGTGCGCATCTGACCCTTATCCTACGGACTGGGATGCTCGCCGCAAGGCGAGGGGCAGGAAGAGCTGCAGTCCGTCCGTGGAATCCGGGTCAGGGCGTCCGCGGCTCCCTCGCCAGAAGCGAAGATCGCGGCCGCCGGATGTCGCTCAGCTGGCCGCGGCGGGAGAGGAGCGGAAATAGGCGATTGTCCTCTCCAGCCCGTCGCTGAGCGCCACATTGGGCTCCCATCCCAGAAGCTCGCGCGCCTTCGAGATGTCCGGCTGGCGCTGCCTGGGATCGTCCGCCGGCAGGTCGCGATATTCCACCTTCGCCTTCGACCCGGTCTTCTCGGCCACCTGCCGTGCAAGCTCGCTGATCGTGAACTCGACGGGATTTCCAAGATTGACCGGGCCGGTCACCGGGTCGGGGCTGTTCATCAGCCGGACCAGCCCGTCGATGAGGTCGTCCACATAGCAGAAGCTCCGGGTCTGGCTGCCGTCGCCGTAGATGGTGATCGGTAGTCCCTTGAGCGCATGGACGATGAAATTGGAGACGACCCGGCCGTCGTTCGGATGCATGCGCGGCCCGTAGGTGTTGAAGATTCGGGCGACCTTGATCTTGAGGCCAAGCTGGCGGTGATAGTCGAAGAACAATGTTTCGGCGCAGCGCTTGCCCTCGTCATAGCAGCTTCGAGTCCCGATCGGATTGACGTGACCCCAATAATCCTCGGTCTGGGGATGGACGGAGGGATCGCCATAGACTTCGCTGGTCGACGCCTGGAGGATCGGGACGTTCAGTCGCTTTGCCAGCCCGAGCATGTTGATCGCGCCGTGAACGCTGGTCTTCGTCGTCTGGATGGGATCGTGCTGATAGTGGATCGGGGAGGCTGGGCAGGCGAGATTGTAGATCTGGTCGACCTCGACATAGAGCGGGAAGGTGATGTCGTGGCGGAGGATTTCAAATCTCCGATTATCCAGCAAATGCAGGACGTTTTGCCGCATTCCTGTGAAGAAATTGTCGACGCAGAGGACATCGTTCCCCTCGTCCAGAAGTCGCTCGCACAGATGCGATCCGAGGAAGCCGGCTCCCCCGGTTACCAATATGCGCTTGGCATCGAAATAATGTCGGCTCATTTGCCGCCGCTAATTCATTACGGCTGGAAAATATATGGTGCGCCTTGCGGTCACCGGCCGGCGGGAAATCCAGGCCAGCGGTGCTGGGCGAGCGATTTCAGCGACGGCTGCGCTTCGTTGCCGAAGCCCTGGTAGACCCACAGGTTCCGCATCACCGCGGGCACATAATAACGGGTCTCCCAATAAGGGATGCTCTCGATCCACAGCAGGGGATCGCCCTTGTCGGGAATCGTCGCCCAGCGGCCGACCGGAAGCGGGCCCGCATTGTAGGAGGCGATGACCTTGGGAAGCTGGTCGCCGGTATAGGCCGAGCGCCGCATGCGTTCGATATAGCTTTGCCCGAACTCGAGATTGTAGCGCGGATCGAAGAGCGAGGAGGGCGAGAAGGGCATTCCGGCAGCGCTCGCCTCGTCCGACGCGCTTCCGGGCCGCACCTGCATCAGCCCGACCGCGCCTGCAGGACTGACCGCGGCGGTTCGGAAGTTCGATTCCTGGATGATGTGCGCAAAGGCGAGGTCGGGATTGACCCGCCAGCCGCGAACCGGAGCCCAGGACGGGGCGGGATAGCGCTCGGCCGCGGCAATCCGGACGCCGGGCTGGCCGTTGGTCGCTAGCCAATATTGGGCACCGGCAAGGTTGAGCCGCTTGGCGACTTCGAGGAGGGCCGGCTGGTCGGCGGGCGAGCCGATCTTCGCCTGGTGGCGAAGCATCTCTTCGGCGACGGCATTTTCCCCGATTCCCGCCAATTCGACGGCTCGGCGGACGTTCGGCAGGGTGTCGACTGCTGCCGTCGAAGCCGGCTGGGCGCCAGGAAGGCTGGTCTGGGTTCCAAGCGTTTCCCTGGCGAGCAGGCCGTAGAAGCTCTCGGCAGAGGTCGAAGCCGCCTTGAGCAGCCCCTGGACGGCTTGCGGCCGCCGGCACGCCTGTTCGGCTCTCGCGGCCCAATAATAGCCGCCGGCGATCAGCTCGCTCTGGGTGGCGGTGGCGGCGACGTCGCGGAACTCGCGCGCCGCCGAGTTGCAATCGCCCAGACGCCATGACGCCAGACCCGCGATCCACGCCGCCTGCGAGTTCCATTCGCCGCTCGCGCCGGTTCGCCAATAGTCGGCGACCCGCCTCGCGTCGAAATCGCGGCCAAGCACATAATAGATCCATCCGATCCGCTGCGCGGCCTCGGCTCGAGCGTCGGCGGAGAGATAGGGCGCCTGCACGAGGAAGGCCGCTTCGGCATTGGTCGCGTCGTCGGCCTTCACATAAAGGTCGAGCTGGGCGCGCAGCGCATCGGCAAGCGGCTCGCCGCTGACCGGCCTTGCCCGGTACCGGCCCGGCGCCGAGCCGAGCCCCACGACCGGCTTTTCGGGAATGACGGGAGGGGCCGTCGTCGCACCCCTGCTGATCGCCATCCGCGCCAGCTGGTCGGCGTCGGGCAGCTCGGGTGCCTGGGCGATCAGCGACTGCAGCGACTGCAGGTCCACGGTCGGCGAACCCTTGGCCGTGTACAGCTCGGCCTTTGCCACCGGAGTGAGCAGGTCCGGCGGAAGGGCGGCGATTCCCGACTGCGCGCTTGCCCAGTTGCCGGCGCGAATGGCGTCGAAAACCTCGCGCCAGTTCCTTGGGACCTTGACTGCCGGCGCCGCGATTGACGGCTGCGCCTGTGGAATGACGATCTGCGGTTGCACGGTCTCGGGCTGCGGCTGGGCCTTGGGCGCACTGACCTGGGCTTGGGGCAGCGGCGCCAGCGGATCGGCTGTGGCCGGCTGCGCGGCTGCAGCGGCAAGGAGAATCGCGATCAAGGGCCCTCCTCGGTCAGCAACAGGAGGTCCTGCCAGGCGAGCCTTTTGTCCGACGGCCGCTTGAGCAGCTGGCGCGGGTGGAATGTGGCGACGGTACGAACGCCCTCGACCTTGTGGACATGGCCCCGAGCCTCGATCAGCGGCTTGCCGAGAAGCGCTCGCGAAGGCACGTCGCCGAGGAGGAGCAGCCGCTTCGGCCGGGCGAGAGCGATATGCTTTCGAGCTGCCGAAGCGCATTCCTCAAGCTGCCTGGGCGACAGCCTTGCGCCCGGCGAATGGAAGCAGGAAAGGTTGGCGCTATAGGCCTGTCCGGCCATTCCGATCGCTGCAAGCATCCGCTCCATCAGCTCGGCGGCGTCGCCGCCGATCGGGAGCCCCGACGCCAGTTCGTCGCGTGTCGGCGGCTCCGAAATCAGCATGACTTGTGCGCTTGGTTCGCCCCTGGGAAGCACCGGTTTCGATCTCGCCGAGGCAAGCGGCGCTCCGGGGCTCGTCGACAGCCACTGCTGGAAGGCCTGGAGAGTATCGGGGAGCGGCTCGCCTTCCCCGGGCTGGCGCTCGTCCGCGGCCGCCGGTCCGGCCTTGCTCTCGAACCAGTTGCGCGGATGTTCCTGGATGGCGCCATCGACGCCGGATTCGAGCCACCAGCGCAACGCGCTGGCAGCCTCGCGTGTATCCGTCGCGACGCCCAACCCACCCATTAGCCAAGTCTTCCCCGCCATATCCGGTGGCGTCAAGGAATTGCCTGCGCCATAGAGAGGCGAATTGCCCCCGGGGTGCGGCGAGAGGAGCAAAAGTGAGCGAACGCGAGTCGATGCAGTACGACGTGGTGATCGTCGGAGCCGGGCCGGCCGGCCTGTCGGCAGCGATCCGATTGAAGCAGCTCGCAGGCGAAGCAGGCCGCGAACTGTCGGTCTGCATCCTCGAAAAGGGGAGCGAGGTCGGCGCCCATATCCTGTCCGGCGCCGTCATCGACCCGAAGGCGCTCAATGAGCTCATTCCCGACTGGAAGGGCAAGGGCGCACCGCTCGACGTGCCGGTGACCGAGAACCATCACTGGATCCTCGGCAAGAGCGGCAAATGGGCGCTTCCGAACGTGCTGCTCCCGCCTTTCATGCACAACAAGGGCACCTACACGCTCAGCCTCGGCAATTTGTGCCGGTGGCTTGCCGGGCAGGCCGAGGAGCTGGGGGTCGAGATTTTCCCCGGGTTCGCTGCCGCCGAGATTTTGTTCAACGACGACGGCTCGGTCAAAGGCGTCGCCACGGGCGACATGGGAGTGGCCCGCGACGGAACCCACCGGCCCGATTATCAGCCGGGGATCGAGCTCCACGCGCATTACACTTTCCTTGCCGAAGGAGCGCGCGGTTCGCTGACCAAGGAACTGACCCGCATCTTCGAACTTCGCAAGACCAGCGGGCCGCAGGTTTATGGTTTGGGTGTCAAGGAGTTGTGGGACGTTCCTGCTGAAAAGCATAAGCCGGGGCGGGTGATCCACACCCAGGGCTGGCCACTAAGGGATGCATGGGGCGGCGGCTTTCTCTATCACCAGGAAAACGGACAGGTCGCGCTCGGCTTCGTCGTCGCGCTCGATTATTCCAACCCCTATCTGTCGCCGTTCGAGGAATTCCAGCGCTGGAAGACCCATCCGGCGATCCGCGCCGAGATCGAGGGCGGACGGCGGGTCTCCTACGGCGCCCGAGCGATCAACGAGGGCGGCTGGCAGTCCGTACCCGAGCTCGTCTTTCCCGGCGGTGCCCTTGTCGGTTGCTCGGCCGGGTTCGTGAACGTGCCTCGGATCAAGGGCACGCATACGGCGATGAAATCGGCAATGCTCGCCGCCGAAGCGGCGTTTGAAGCGATTGCAGCCGATCGCAGCGGCGACCGCCTCGATTCCTATCCGAAAGCGCTCCGTTCGAGCTGGATCGCCAGGGAACTGAAGCTGGTCCGCAATTCGCAGCCTGCAGTCGCCCGCTGGGGCGGCTTTGCGGGAACGCTCTATGCCGGACTCGACATGTGGCTTGGGCAGCTCGGACTTTCCGTGCCCTGGACGCTTCGGCACCGCCACGCCGATAATGAGACGCTGAAACCTGGGGACCAGGTGCAGCCGATCGATTACCCAAAGCCCGACGGTGTGATAAGCTTCGACCGGCTGTCGTCCGTGTACCTGTCGAACACGAACCACGAGGAGAACCAGCCGGTTCATCTGACGCTCAAGGACGCCGACATACCCGTCAGTGTGAACCTTGCCGAATATGCAGGTCCGGAGCAGCGTTATTGCCCCGCCGGAGTCTATGAATTCGTGGAGGAAGGCGGACAGCCGCGACTGCAGATCAATGCCCAGAATTGCGTTCATTGCAAAAGCTGCGACATCAAGGACCCGATGCAGAACATCAACTGGGTGGTGCCGGAAGGCGGCGGAGGCCCCAATTATCCGAACATGTAGAATGATTCCGATCGGGCTTTCGGCGCTTCTCGCGTCGGCGCCCGCGCTTGCGACCGTTCCCGCGGTGACGGCCGACCCGGCCAGCGCCTATGTCGCGGCCCGAGCGGCGTCGATCAGCGGCGATCATGCCCAGGCGGCCGAGCTTTATGCCCGCCTCGCTTCGGGATCGAGCGACCCGGACCTCCAGCGGCGGGCGATTTCCGAGGCGATCACTGCCGGCGACATGCCGCTTGCGCTTCGCCTGGTCCGCCAGTCGGCCAAGCCCACGGCGACGGTCGATTCCAAGCTCCTTCTCGTTGCCGACGCTCTCCGCCGCGACAAGAGCGCCGAGGCGGTGCAGCTGCTGTCGCCATCCTCCGGCGGGGCCGACCTCAGCTTCTGGTCGCCGCTGGTCCAGGCGTGGGATGCAGCCCAGCGCCGCGACAGTGCCTCGGCCATTGCCTATCTCGCCGCGGTTCCGCGGAGCAGCGCTTTGGCGCCGTTCATCGACGAGGAGAGCGCGCTCGTGCTCCTGAAGCTCGACCGGACGGCCGACGCCGAGCCTTATGCCCGCCGGGCAATCGGAAGCGCCGGGCCGAGGGAATATCGGCTCCGGCTCGCGCTTGCCCAGGGTTTTTGGGCAGCCGGCGACCGGGCTCGAGCGCTGGCGATGCTCGACGGCGTATCCGGCGACACGGCCGTGGCCCGGCAGGCGCTCCAGTCCGGAGGACTCAAGACCCTCGCCATCGATTCCGCCGCGGAAGCTTTCTCCGACCAGCTCGTTGCTCTGGCCCTCGAGATGCAGCGCTCGGACCGGCCACCGGCGAACCCGCTCAACATCGTCCAGATCGCTCGCTACGCCGCTCCTGACAGCAGCGCGGCTGCCATCCTTCTCGGCAACCTGCTCGCCCGCGACGACCAGCTGGCGGGCGCGCTTGCCGCCTACCGGTCGGTCGGCGATCGCGACCCGCTGAAGAGCGAGGCTCTCGATTCGGAGGTCCGGGCCCTGTCCGATTCCAAACGGCTCGACGAGGCGCTGGCGATCGCGAACCGGGCGGCAGTCGCTCCTGGCGCAAGGAGCGACGATTTCAGCCGGCTCGGCGACGTCTATTCGTCGATGAAGCGCTACGATGATGCCGCCGCCGCCTACGGCAGGGCGATCGCTCTGGCGCCCAAGGCGGATACGGCCCAGATCTGGCCGCTCCTCCTGCTTCAGGCGAGCGCCTTCCAGTCGGCGAACCGCTGGCCCGAGGCCAAGGCCGCGCTCGGAGCCGCCATCGGAATGGCCCCGAACGAGCCTGTGGTCCTCAATTTCCTGGGCTATTCGAAGCTGGTCCACGGCGAGGACACCAAGTCCGCCGAGGCGCTGATCCGGCGGGCGAGCGAGCTTGCGCCCGACGACGCTTCGATCACCGATTCGCTTGGCTGGGCCTTGTACAAGCTCGGCAAGGTCGACGAAGCGATCGCAATGCTTCAGAAGGCGGCGATCGGCGATCCCGCGCAGGCGGAGATCCAGGAGCATCTCGGCGACGCTCTCTACGCGTCCGGGCGGCGCTTCGAGGCGCGGTTCGCCTGGTCGGCGGCACTGGCGACTGCCGACGACGAGGAAACCGCGAGGATCAGGACCAAGATCGCGAGCGGCCTCACGAAGTCGACCGCGGCGCCTTGAGCAACTCGATCGAAACCGCTTATGCCAAGGTCAATCTGGCGCTTCACGTGCGCGGCAAAAGGTCCGACGGCAATCACCGGATCGAGACGGTTTTCGCGTTCTGCGAAGACGGCGACATGGTCTCGGCGGAAGAGGCCGATTCGGTTTCGCTGAGGATCTCGGGACCGTTCGGTGACGGTTTAAGCAGCGACGACAATCTCGTCGTGGATGCTTCGAACGCGCTTCGGGAGGCAAGCGGGACCAAGGCCGGCGCCTCGATTCACCTTCGCAAGCTGCTGCCGGTGGCGTCGGGAATCGGCGGCGGGTCGGCCGATGCAGCGGCGACGCTGCGCCTGTTGAACCGGATTTGGGGCCTCTACTGGACCGACAAGCGCCTCGAACAGGTCGCCCGCGGCCTGGGTGCCGATGTCCCCGCCTGCGTTCGCTCGCAGGCGGCGGCCGGCCGGGGCAGGGGGGACGAGCTGGAGCCGGCGGATCTCGGCCTGTCGGGACGGCCGATCCTGCTGGTCAACCCGCGAGTGGAGATCTCGACGGCCGACGCCTTCGCTCGATGGGACGGAATCGACCGCGGCAGTCTCGGCGATTGGCGGGACGGTCGCAACGACCTCCAGGCCGCCGCGGAACAGGTCGCTCCGCAGATTGGGGGAATCCTGGCCTGGCTTTCGGCGCAGTCGGGGGCAGAATGCGTGCGCATGTCCGGGAGCGGAGCGACCTGCTTCGCATTGTTCCGTAGCGAGGCCGAGCGCGACCATGCCGCCGAAGGCGTTCCGCGCGAATGGTGGCGCCTGGCGACCCGCTTGCGCTAGGACGCGCCCCATGCGCTCGATCCTGACAAGCGAAGCAATGCGCGCCGCCGAGCAGGCGGCGATCGACTCGGGCGTTTCGGTGGAAATGCTGATGGAGAGGGCGGGGGCGGCGCTCGCCGAAGCGGCGCTTCGGTTTGCAGGCCCGCTCCCGGCCTTGATCCTGTGCGGGCCCGGCAACAATGGCGGCGACGGCTATGTCGCTGCACGGTATCTCAAGGAACGCGGAATCACGGTGCGGGTCGCCGCTCTCGACAAGCCCGGCAGCGATTCGGCGAAATGGGCCCGGGCGGGTTTCGAAGGCGAAGTCGAAACCCTTCGAGCCGACACGGCTCCGGCGCCGCTTGTGATCGATTCGCTATTCGGAACGGGACTGAAGAAACCTCTTGAAGCATCTGTGGTTGAACAGCTGTTCCGCCTTTCCGGCGCGGCTTCGATCCGCATTGCCTGCGATATTCCGAGCGGAATCGACAGCGACAGCGGCGCTCTTGTCAGCGACGTTCCCGAATTTCACCTGACCGTCTCGTTCGGCGCTCTCAAGCCCGCGCACCGGCTGATGCCGGCGATTCACAAATGCGGGCGCGTGGTTCTTGCGCACATCGGCATCGAGGCCGACCCGCAATGGCACGAGATCGGTCCGCCGAGCCTTCCGCCGCTCGATCCGCAGGCAAACAAATATACCCGCGGGCTGGTCCATTGCCTCGCCGGCAAGATGCCGGGCGCGATCGCTCTTTCGGCCCGGGCCGCGGCGAGAACCGGGGCGGGTTATGTGCGGGTGAGCACCTCGCGTTCGATCGACAATCTTCCTTCCGCGATCGTGCAGACCGACACGGCTGTGCTCGAGGACGACCGGATCGGATGCATCCTCGTCGGACCCGGCATGGGCGATATTCCCCAGCTGCTGACCCTCGCGCTCACCGCCAAGGCTCCAAAGGTGCTCGATGCCGACGCCATCGGCCAGGTCGGCGAGCCGGAGCGGCTCAAGGGGCAGGACTCGATCGTCACGCCGCACGAAGGCGAGTTTCGGCGGCTATTTGGCGATCTTGACGGTGCAAAGTCCGATCGGGCGCTGGACGCGGCGCGGCGCAGCGGGGCGGTGGTGGTCTACAAAGGGGCGGACACGATCGTCGCGGCGCCCGGCGGCCGCCTCGGCTTTGCGCCGCCGGCTCCGGCCTGGCTCGCGAGTGCCGGGACCGGCGACGTGCTCGCAGGAATGATCGCGACTATGCTCGCCCGGGGAATGCCGCGCTTCGAAGCCGCCTGCGCCGCCGTCTGGCTGCACGGGCGCGCCGCAGAGATCGCCGGACCGCACATGATTGCGGACGATCTGGTTGCCGCAATTCCCCAAGCGCTCGACCTATTGTGAACGAATTGATCGTCCGGATTGCCGGGCGCGGCGACGGGGTGACCGCGGGCGGCCGCCACGTGCCCTTCGCGGTTCCCGGCGATGCCCTTCTCGACGATGGAGCGCTCGCCTTCGGCCCTCATCACCAGGAGCCGCCGTGCGCTCTGTTTCCGGAATGCGGCGGATGCCAGCTCCAGCACGCCGACGACTTCGCCTATCGCTCCTACCTCGTGTCGAGGATCGAAACCGCGCTGGCCCAGCACGAGCTTGCGACGGAAATCCGAGACCCGCATTTGTCGCCACCCTGCTCGAGACGTCGAACCGCGCTCAAGGCGCTGAAGACGACGCAAGGTGTCCTGGTCGGCTTCAACGCCGAAAAGTCGCACCGGATGGTGGACATGACGGAGTGCCACATCCTCCGGCCCGAGCTGTTCGCGCTGGTTCAACCGCTCCGCCATCTGCTCGGGCGCATTCTGAGGTCGAAGCAGGGTGCGGAAGCGCAGCTGACGTTGGTCGACCAGGGCGTCGATGTCGTTCTTCGCAACGTCTCGGCTGAGGGTCTCGACACTATCGAGGCGCTTAGCGGTTTTGCCGGAGACAATCGCCTCGCGCGCCTGTCGGTCGACAGCGGCAACGGCCCCGAGACGATCTACGAGCCGGTGCCGGCAACGATCACTCTGTCCGGCGTTCCGGTGACCTTCCCGCAAGGCGGCTTTCTCCAGGCGACCGAGGACGGCGAGCAGGCATTGGCGGAGTGCGTGCGCGATTGCGTCGGCGAGGAGCGAGCGATTGCCGACCTGTTCGCGGGCCTCGGCACCTTCGCTCTTGCCGTTCGAGCCGCCTATGCGGCCGAGGCGGCTCGCGACATCGCCGCGGCACTCAAGCGTGCCGCGCCTGCGATTGCGGTCGAGCATCGCGATCTCTATCGCCGACCGCTCGATACCGCCGAGCTCAAGCGGTTCGAGGCGGTGGTGCTCGATCCGCCGCGCGCCGGCGCCGCCCAGCAGGTCGCGCAACTTGCGGCGTCAGCGGTGCCCAGGATCGCTTATGTGAGCTGCAACCCCGGGACTTTCGCCCGCGATTCGAGCGTGCTCGCCGGCGGGGGATACAGGCTCGATTGGGTTCGGCCGGTCGGCCAGTTCCGCTGGTCGACCCACGTCGGGCTCGCCGCCTGCTTCAGTCGTTAAAAGCTCAGGATTCCGCAGTCGTGGAGCAGGCGGATTCCAGCGTGGGTGGTTAGCCCGATCAGGCACAGGGTCGCCAGC
>Ga0157371_10005556_pt1 | contig 10601 bp, 4 predicted proteins | sample C45metaG_FD_113462 | JGI IMG/M metagenome (GOLD analysis project Ga0157371, IMG submission 113462) | Corn rhizosphere microbial communities from Kellogg Biological Station, Michigan, USA - C4-5 metaG | ecosystem: Host-associated > Plants > Roots > Rhizosphere > Soil | place: USA: Michigan... | reverse complement strand
GCTGCTCTTTGGTCTTAAAGTAGATGGATATTTATTTTTGGGTTCCAGCGAAAACCCGATGCCCATTATCCAAAACCTTGAAGTAGTTAATAAAACCTGGAAAATATATAAAAATCTGCAAACGCACAGGACAGTTCACTTTGATGGCTTTTCGGTGCCTCATATGGTTGAGATCAGGGAGAAGCATGCTTTAAAAGAAAATGTCATTCAGAAGGAAAACCTGGTATTGCCGGAAGCCGTGAATCAGAACCTGGTAAATGAAATGGACTGCCTCGTCGTATGTATCGATGAGAACAATGAAGTAATCAAAACTTATGGCGACACTTCCAGAATTCTTTTGCAAAAGAATTTTAATTCAAATCTGCCGGAACTATTACCGCAGCCGCTCAGCATGGCGTTTAAGATCATGAGGAACAAGGTTTTAAAAACGGATGAGAAAGTTACATATAATGACATAAAGATTAAACAGGATGGGAAGGTCATTAAAGTAACTATTTCGGTAACTCCCTTGGCTGTAAATAAAGACCGGGGGAAGTTGCTTATGGTAACTTTTAGGCGGGATCAACAAAGGATTGATACCTTACAGCAGGAAAACGTGCTGGATGAAAAGTTTTACCTGGATGAGTATACGCTGAATTTAGAAGATGAAATAAAAGAACTGAAAAGCAAGCTGCAATCAACTTATGAGCAGCTTGACCGTTCCAATGATAATATGCAATCTTTTAATGAGGAACTGTTGTCGGCCAATGAAGAAATGCAAAGTACCAATGAAGAAATGCAGTCCGTAAATGAAGAGCTTCATACTATTAATGCTGACTATGCTATAAAAAATAAAGAACTGACAGAAACAAACGACGATCTTAATAATTATTTCAGGAGCAACACCAATGGACAGTTATTCGTGAATGAGGATCTTTTGCTGATGAAGTTTTCACCCGGTACTGTAAAACTTATAAACCTGCGGGAAACTGATATAGGCAGGCCCCTCGGTAATATTTCTACTAATATAAAATTTGAAACAATAGCCGAAGATATTAAAGAGGTAATTAACAATGGACTCACCATTACCAAAGAAATTGAAACCGAAGATGGTAAATGGTACCAAACCGTAACAATGCCTTATATAAGAGCAGATCATAAAAGAAATGGCGCGATGATTACTTTTAATGATATTACCGAATTAAAAGAAACACAACTGGAGCTTGATAAAATAAATAAAAGCCTGCTGGTAATCAATGCCGATCTGGATAATTTTGTTCATGCTGCTTCACATGACCTGATGGGGCCGCTTAGTAATATTGAACTCAGCATTAGTGTATTGTCTGACTTGCAAATATCTGACGATCCGAAGTTGCAGCAAGTAATGAAGATTATTCACGATTCATTCATAAGATTCCGAAAGCTGGTAGCTGAGCTGGGAACCATTGGCAAAATAGAAAGCAGCATGTCATCAATGGAACCGATAAACCTGAAAGAATTAATAGAGGATATTGAATCAAGTATAGAAAGCAGGATCATCATGTCAGGAACTACGATCAGAAAAAACGTAGGTGATACACAAATTTATTTTTCAAAAAAGAACCTCAGAAGTATTGTTTATAACCTTATTACCAATGCCCTCAAATTCAGAAACCCCGATCGCGCTTCAGAAGTCTCCATAAGCGCCAGATCAGAAAAAGGCTATTCGGTGCTTACCGTAAAAGACAATGGAATGGGAATGCACCCCGATGAATTTGAAAAGATCTTCAGCATGTATGGCAGGCTAAATGAAAACATTGAAGGGCAGGGAATAGGCTTGTACCTTATCAGGAAGATCATTAATGCTGCCGGTGGAAAGATTCTCCTAGAGAGCGAGCCGGGAAAGGGAAGCACTTTTAAGGTGTATTTTAAAGAAGAAAACCAGCTAAGGACATAAAACCTATTCAATTTCTCTGATGGAAATTCAAACAGCTGGTCTCTGAGGTGGTATCAAAATGAATCGAGCGCCGTTCTCCTTATCCTTTACGTCTGTTAAAGAAAAAATAACTTCATCAAGTTCAGCCGGTTGGTGAGGTCATGGCCTCAAAGCCGATGCCAATACCAACTGTGCTGAAAAATCCATTCTACTTTTGGTTGCTGAATCCGGCACGCATTCTATCCAGTTCTTTTAGCCTGTTTTGATTTTTTGCAAGATCCCGGGTGAGTTGGCTTATTTTTTTATTTTGATTGTCCACGGCATTCCCTGCACGCCTGGAATCCTTTGCATCTTTTACTGATCTTCTGGCTTCTTTCTTTGCTCTCCTGGCATCTCTTACCCCTCCATTAGTAGCATTTGATGCTTTATTGGCCGTTGCCGTAGCGGTACTCTGTGCATCTGAAGTGGCTTTGTCAGATTTGCTGTTGTAGGCTGCGAGATCATTTTGTGCTTTGGTGAGCCTCGTAGTAAGGTCGGCAATATTACTGCTTACCTTAGCATATTCTTTATTGAATGCTACCGAATCTGCGGTTTTATAAGTTTGCGAAGAGGCGGGGAAGGCAATCACTGTAACCAGGAGTACCGGCAAAAGAAAAATCTTTTTCATTTTATTTTGTATTTATAGATGTAGAATCTTTTTGCAGAAGTCTGCAAACTTTAATTTTGCAGAAGTGAATAACACAAAGAATTGCGTCAATTAACGAGCCGCAAAGCATATTTCTTCAGTACTATTTGTTAAATAAAATCTTTTTGCAAATCTGCTTTTTTGGTTATACAGAATAAAGAAGAACGAATGACACCGCTAACTTCAGGTGGGTGGAAAAATTCGTTTTAATTAACTCCTTTTGCAGCATCCCAGCAATTGTATTCTTTTCGCAGGGTTATTATTTGTCCGGTATGGTAAGCGGTATGGCTAATCAGATTGAAGATCATTGTGTTCCAGGTTTTACCTTTATTAGCGATAGTGGAATTAAGCGCAGCATCTTCTGCACCGGCAATACAGTTGATCCATTCATCGAAAATATTTTTAATTTTTTTACAGGTTTGCTCCCAGGTTAATCCAGAACGGTTTTTGAATGTCTCGTCATTTGAAATTTCAGAAAAAGAAAATCCGGGATCTTTAAAGCGATTCAGGTATAATTCATTCCAGTAAATAAGATGATGTACTATTTCTTCAATTGAATTATTTTGCTGATTATTTTTGGCAGCAGCCTGTGCCGGAGTAATGCCTTCTATGGCAGTTTCCAAAGGTACAAACCAATCTGCCTGGTTGCTGACCGCTTTAAGCTGGTATAATAAAATTTCTTTCACCGTATTTTTTTTTCTAATTTAGGACTTTTTGCAAAAAGTTGTTTTATAAATTTATTCTTCTCAGCAACGCCTCACTTTTTGGACGTTGCGGTGAAATTTCAATCAGAACCTGGAATCGGACTGCACGGGCGATTCATTCAAAGGTTTACTGTCAGGCGTTTTTGTTACGATGCCCGATTCATCTGACTTTCGTTTATGGAGCTTATTTGACAGATTCAGGATCATTGTATTAAAGATTTGCCTTCAACCCAATTTTGTGCAATGAAATAAATGAACAGACCAATCCGGCAAAAATGATCAAGCTTCTAAGCCAATTCATCGGAACCCATTCTTTCCATGCAGTTTTGATGTTTTCCAGATTGGTTGAAATATCAGATTTGAACATGATGTCGTTCCTTGGATAAAAATAAGCAAAAGTAAAAACATCGCCCAGCACATACAGTAAAAACGCAACAATTAAAAAGATTCGGATGCTGCGCGACGTGTTCCAAAAAAGAATAAGGGAAAGTAACGCCAGTACCTGGTTTATAGGAGAAAAAACCCTGAAAAATGTTCCCGGATTTACACTTTGATAATATTCTCTCGTAATTTCAATCGATCGTGGAATATTAGCGCCCCAGGCTGTAGTGTCAACAATTGAATTGTACATGTTTACAAATAAAACTCCGCAGGCAAAAGCAATAGACAAGTAAAGTGCTATCACTTTTAATGAATGGTTTTCCTTCAAAACGATTGATTTAATAGTTAGGAATTCAGGTAATTTTTATTTTCTCTGCACCTCTAATTTATAAAAAAAATATTAATAGTTTAAAATTTTGCTTATTGATCCCATCTGAACAATGCCAATGATGAAATTGTGTGAATCAACACAAACGTTAGAAGCCTAAGTAACAAATGCTGTCTTTTGCTATTATGTCCGGTCGTCGATGCCACGCCCTTTTTGAATCCATTTATCCATAACAAGTGCAATTGCCGGCACCACTGTTAATTCAGCGTTTCCTTTTGTGGCTGCATTAGAATACTATTCCTCATTGTAAATAACTTCAATAATATTTTATTAGCAAATCAAATTATTTGTACATTTGGTTATCGTCTGATATCCCCTGACTTCTCCTCCTTTGAAATTTCCCCGGAAAAAATTATAAACATTTTCAAATCAATTCTGCATGCCTGTAAATATTGGGGACCAACAGAGGTTGGAACTTCTTCAAAAATATCCGTTAGAAGGTCATTGTGATGGAAGATTTGCATTCTTTAGCGCTCCTTCCAATTTTTTACAATCACTTTTACCTGATGATCTTGTTTTAGCTCCACAGCAATATACACCGGCTGGGCAGCATCCTCTTTTGCTGATGTTTAATGATACGTGGCTGAAGTCGAATCTAAATCTGGAAAGAATTGCCGCCGCATCCGATTCCATACTTAATCTTCACTATTTTGAATTTATTGTAATGCTGCCGTATGTGCAGTTTAAAGAGCCGCAATTTAATGGCAAAGGCCCTTATTGTTATTTACCGGTTCTATATCTCGATAGTCTTTTGGCTGTTTTAGGCGGAAGAATTTTTTGGGAATTCAATAAACAGATGGCTGGATTTACGGTAGATCCGGGCTCTTTTAATGTAATTGAGGAAAATGGCACCAATACTTTGGTTTCAGGCTTATCACTTATGGCAGGGTTTTTACAACCAGATAAATCGATTGCCAATTTTCAGACGATTGCACCAATCCTAGAATTACCGGTGATAGAACATGGGCCTTATGGATATGTAACTTCTGTTTATAAGATCTTTTTTGAAAACCAGGATATATCACCGACAGGATTGGATGTAACCAATTCATCCTGCCAGTTTATGCCGCCGGGGCTGATGACTTCTCCGGCCATTACAGAAAATCCGCTGGGCTCTTTCCTATTGGATTACGATTGGAAGCTTTCTTACATTGAATTTATCAAATTCTAATAAAATAAAAATGGCAATCCAGAAAATAGCAGTTTTAGGCGGAGGAATGGGGTCACTGACTTCAGTTTTTCAACTCACTAATGATCCTTCATGGCAAACCAAATATGACATTACTGTTTACCAGATTGGCTGGAGGCTGGGCGGCAAAGGTGCCAGTGGAAGAAACAGTGCTGCAGGAGAAAGAATTGAAGAACATGGTCTTCATTTATGGTTTGGTTTTTATGATAATGCATTCAATATGATCCAGCAGGTTTATGAAGCCAATAACCGTCAACCGGGAACACCTTTGGCAACCTGGGAGGAAGCATTTACAGGATATGATTTTATTTGTTTGGAAGAACAAATAAATGGTCAGTGGTTGCATTGGCCATTTAAATTATGGTCCAACGACCTCACTCCCGGTACTTCTACACCTCCCCCTTCCATTGAAGCTTACATTATTCGCATCGTAGACTGGATCAGCCAGAAAGAAAAAGAATTTAGCGTAGAAACCACTCCGGAGGTAAAGGCAAGAATACAGGCAGATACAACCAGCATCGCACTTTTGAAACAGAAATACAGTCCGTTGATGGTTGCGGCTAATGCAGAATATTCGGACGCCGGCAAACTGCTCACTTCTTCCGCATCTATAGCTGCGAATAACCGGAATTACTCATTGCTGAAGAATATTCTTGACGACCTGATGGCATGGATCAAGAAAATTGCAGGAGATGTTCAAAATGCTGAAACTTCTTTGCGCCGGTTGTTCATCATGGCCGACCTGGCAGCGGCTACCGTTAAGGGAATGATCGACGACAACGTTATTGAAAAAGGATTTGATGCAATTAATAATTACGATTACCGCGAATGGCTGCAAAAGAATTGCGCTGATCCAATCACGATTGATTCTGCGATAGTACAGGCAGTGTACGGTTTGGTCTTTGGCGGCAAAGAACAGTACACTTTTGAAGCAGGCACTGCTTTGCGAGGACTTCTGCGGCTTGGATTGACTTTCAAAGGACATGTATATTACCGTATGATGGCAGGCATGGGGGATGTTATTTTTGCCCCTGTATACCAGGTATTGCAACAAAGAGGTGTGAAATTCCAGTTCTTCAGCAAGATTACCAATCTTGGCCTTGGAGCGGACAATAGTATCGAAACCATATCCATAGATATTCAGGCTACTCTTGCCAATGGTGTTTCTTATTATGATCCGTTTGTTACGGTAAATGAATTGCCTTCGTGGCCTAATTTTCCAAACACGCAATACCTGGCACAAGGGAATGAAATCCTTTCAGGAAATGTGAACCTGGAATCCTACTATTCGGACTGGAAGCCTGTGGCACAATCAACGCTTCAGAAAGGAACCGATTTTGACCTGGTAATTCTGGGCATTTCCATTGGCGCCTTGCCAACAGTAGCCAAAGAACTGATCGCAAAAAATGCAGACTGGCAAAACATGGTAAAAAACGTAATCCCGGTAAGTACGATTGCTTTTCAGCTTTGGCTTAATACATCTATCCAGGACATGCAATGGCCTTATATTGCCGATGGCCTGGCGCTTTTAGGTTCTTACCAGGAACCCTATGATACCTGGGCTGATATGAGCGACCTGATAGGCAGGGAAAATTGGCCACAAGGTTACACGCCTCAGAATATTGCCTATTTCTGTGGACCGACTCCTCAACCAAATGCCAATCAAATTTTACAAAATGCGCAGCAATCTGATTTTAGTGATCCCACATTTCCACAGACGCAAACTACTATGGCGCAGCAATTTGCCCTCGATTATCTGCAGCAATTATCTGCCCATATCTGGCCCGGCATCTGGCAGGGACAAAGTAGTTTTGATTTCACAAAACTGATTGATATCAATAACGGCCAGGGAATTGCAAGGTTCAACGATCAGTTTTTCAGGGCGAATATAGATCCCACAGAATTGTATGTGATGTCATTCACAGGCAGTTCGGCATACAGGCTAAAAACCGATCAGACGGGTACATTCGGCAACTTGTACATCACAGGCGACTGGATCGATAATGGTTTTAATGCAGGTTGCATCGAAGCTACGGTAATGGCCGGACTGCAAACTGCACGGGCAATATCGGGCGAAAATATTGCAATTGCGGGCGAAAAAGACCTATAAAAAGCAACATGATCACATTAAACGGATACGAACCTTTTGAGACAATAGTGGAAACTCCGCAATTTAGCCTGCTGCGAGTTCAGGATAATCTGCATCATGAAAAATTTATTGCAAAAGTATATCCAAGCCCCAGTGAAAAGCAGGTTCAGTCAGTAAAAAATATTGTAGAACTGGTAAAAGAAGAAGACTGGAATGATGTATTACAGCCCATCAGTTATCTGCTTGAAAAAGATGCCGTTGCTATTATATTTAAAAATGCTGCCGGTTGTACGTTAAGGAAATTTATCCTGGAACACGGTAAAATATTACCATCGAGGTTTGTTCCTTTTGCCATTAGTTTATGCAAAATGCTTTCTTCGTTTCATTCCAACGGGTGGATCATCGGCAATATCAGGCCCGAATATATCCTGATTGATGCGGAAAAGGAAGTGTGTACAATCGCCGATCTTGAGAAAGCTTCCAGGGTTTTTAAAAAGCAACCGGAAACGTCCTATAACTTTTCCAGTGCCTCCGAATTGGATTATATCAGTCCTGAACAAACAGGACGTACCAACCAGCTTATTGATTACCGCTCTGATTATTATTCCCTTGGAATTATTTTTTATGAAATGCTTGCAGGAAGACTGCCTTTTGCAGGTAATAGTGCCGCCGAAATATTGTATGCCCATATTGCAAAGCAGCCAGATCCGTTGAAAGCAGTTGACCCATACCTGCCGCAGGTTTTGAATGATATCGTAATGAAATTATTGAATAAGAGTCCCGGGGACCGGTATCAGACTTTGAATGGATTGTTGTATGACCTGGAAGAAAGTGTCCGGTATTTCCAGGATGATTTTTACGCGGAATCATTTAATATTGGGCAAAAAGATTTTGTAAGCCATATCACCATTTCTCCTACACTTATGGGAAGGGATACGGAACTCGCTGTGATCAACGATGCTTATCAACTTTCATTAAGGGGAATAAAACAGGCATTGTACATTGGCGGCTATTCAGGAGTAGGAAAGTCACGGCTGGTGGAAGAATTTATTCTCAAAAAGGTAAATGCTTCTTCATTTATTTCAAAGGCGAAATTCGATACATTACAGCGTAATTCTCCTTACTCTGCGCTTATAGATGCCATCCGTTCATTGATCAGAAATTTATTAAGGGAAGATGAAACAAAACTGAATTTCTGGAAGGAAAGGCTGCTTTCTTTTTTGCACGACAATGGCCAGATTATTATTAATGTAGTTCCCGAACTGGAAATCGTTATAGGTAAACAACCTCCTTTGGTTGAGCTTTCACCAGATGAATCACAAAATCGTTTTCAACAAACTTTTCTAAATTTTATTTCTGCATTTTGTTCGGACGAATATTCGCTGATTCTCTTCCTGGATGATCTTCAATGGGCTGATCTAGCTTCTGTAAAACTGATTGAATTGATGATCTATGATAACAGTATCACCAATTTTCTATTTCTTGGTTCTTATCGTGATAATGAAGTTGATCCAACACATCCACTCGTTATTTCCTTACAGAAGCAGGAAAAAAAAGCAGATATCAAAGAAATAAAACTTTATCCTCTTGAAAAAGAAATTACCGGCCAGTTTATTCTCGAAACATTAAAACACGAGGTTGAAAATCCGGATGAGCTGATTGAAAAGATCTTTCATAAAACACAGGGAAATATTTTTTATATCATTCAACTGATTACGTCGCTTAATGACGCCGGGCTTTTGTATAAAGACGGGCCGGGATTGTGGAAATGGGAAAAGAAAGCTTTGGAGGAATATCATTTTGCGGAAAATGTGATTCAGTTATTGGTAAAAAAGATCAATAATCTTGATGAGCTGCAGAAAAAAATTCTACGGACCGGCGCCTGCGTCGGTGATAGTTTTGATCTGCTGACAACCGCCAGCCTTACAGAAGAGCGTTTATACACGATAGCGAATGAATTGTCGGCAGTGATCAATATGGGTTATCTTTTTACCCGGGATGAGAACCTGGATCATTACAGCCGGTCTTCACAAAATATCAGCAATGACGATCTCAACAGGATCGGCAATGTACGGTTTCAGTTTTCGCACGATCGTATCCGGCAGGCATGTCTATCGATGGTAGATGATGGGGAACTCGCATTGATCAACTTCAAAGCAGGGCAGTTCAAATTAAAAAACTATACTCCTTCGCAGGTAGAAGAAGAAATTTTTGTGATAGCCAATCATCTCAATTTGGGCAGCCGGTTCATAAAGGAAAAAGAAGACATTGAAAGTTTGGTAGGTATTAATCTTAAGGCCGGTAAAAAAGCGATGGATTCCACCGCTTATGATTCTGCTATTGACTATTTTACAAAGGGGAAGGAGTTTTTAAATTTCAATGAACATTACAGACAGCTTTATGAATTTTATCTTCAGGCAGCGGCGTGTAAATATCAAACCGGGAAATACGAGGAAGCGGAACAGGATCTGGATGAATTATACCACAAATCCCAATCAAGGATTGATAAACTGGAGGTACTAATCCTGAAAGTTTACATGTACACCTCCAATGAAGAAAAAGAAAAAGCAGTTGAATCAGGCAGAACAGGATTTCATTTATATGGACTCCGGATGCCGAAGAGTAAGGCCCTTATCATGATGATCGTGTTCAAAGACATCATCAAAGCAAAATGGATCTTAAGGGGGAAAAATATGGACCTGCTGCCGCAAAGAAAGGTAATGACGGATGCAGAACAAAAACGTTTTCTTGAATTCGCACTCGCTGTTTCTCCTCCCATTTATCAATATGATCAAAATCTTTTTGCATGGGATGTAATGAAAATGGTGAGTTATTCTTTGAGGTATGGGAATAATGGTGTCGCATCATTCGGTTATGTTGGTTATGGGATGATCCTTGCCCAGGCATTTGCTGATTATAAAGCAGGCAAAAAACTGGCAGATATATCAATTGTGATTAATAAACAATTGGGATATTCTGTTTTAAAATGGAAGCTTGGCATCGTCTATAATAATTTTGTTCAACACTGGACAATGCCCGTCAGAACTGAGTTTGACAACATGCAGGAACTCATTAATGGTTGCATTTCAAACGGCGACCCGATCTATGCAGGATATGGTATTTTTCATTTTCACCAGAAAAAATTCCTGTTGGGTTTTCCCCTGGCAGAAGTGCAACAATCTATTGAAAATTATTTGCACGGGGTAGATCTGCGTGGCGATAAAGAAACGCGTCATTTCCTCGAAGGATATTATCATGCAGTGCGGTGCCT
>Ga0157371_10005555_pt1 | contig 10601 bp, 8 predicted proteins | sample C45metaG_FD_113462 | JGI IMG/M metagenome (GOLD analysis project Ga0157371, IMG submission 113462) | Corn rhizosphere microbial communities from Kellogg Biological Station, Michigan, USA - C4-5 metaG | ecosystem: Host-associated > Plants > Roots > Rhizosphere > Soil | place: USA: Michigan... | reverse complement strand
TGGAAAAATTATGAAGAACTCGCCACAAAAAAAGCAAGCGATTTTGTTCCGTTAGCTAATTAAAAAGTAAAAATATGAATACAGATACAACTTACATGGGAATGAAACTTCGTTCCCCTATTGTAGTGTCAGCGTGCACTTTATCTGAAAAAACAGACAATATTCTCGTAATGGAAGATAGTGGCGCCGGCGCGGTCGTCCTGTTTTCATTATTCGAAGAACAAATTAAAAAAGAAGAAGCGGGATTTGCCGGAGCGCTTCAGCAAACTTCTAATTCGTTTGCTGAAGCACGGGATTTTTTCCCTGCGCATGAATACAATATCGGCACAGACGCATACCTGGAAAATATAAGAAAAGCCAAGGAACGTGTTGATATTCCTGTAATTGCCAGTCTTAACGGAATCACCAATGAAGGTTGGATATATTACTCAAAGCTAATGGAACAGGCAGGCGCAGACGCTATTGAAGTCAACATATTTTTTATTCCTGCGGAAATTGATATGTCTTCTGCCGAAGTTGAGCATCGTTATCTCAATATCATTGACAATATTAAACACACGGTGAAAATTCCTGTTGCTGTAAAATTAAATCCTTATTTCAGTGCCATGGGGAACATGGCCCACCGGCTTAAAAAGGCGGGCGCTGATGCATTGGTTTTATTCAATCGATTTTATCAACCCGATTTTGATATTCATGAACTCACGATCAGAAACGATTTGATCTACAGCGATTCCAATGAAATCCGTTTGCCCTTGTTGTGGATCGCTTTATTGTATGGGAAAGTAAATGTTTCGCTCGCTGCTACAACCGGCGTCGAGGGGGCAACAGAAGTAATTAAATATCTCCTTGCCGGTGCAGATGTCGCTATGACTGCTTCTTCATTATACAAGAATGGTGTTAATTATTTGCAGACAATTAACCGTGAGCTTAAAAATTGGATGTCGGCAATGGGCTTCGATAACATCGATTCTTTTAAAGGAAAACTAAGCCAACAGTACGTTTACGATCCCACCGTTTATGAAAGAACCAATTACATTAAGATCCTTGGAGGCATGAAATAATACGTCAATATTTATTCGTTATCAAAAATTGAGAATAACCTATGAATGATTCAATTGTTGAATTTATTGAAAAGCAAAAATCATGCACTCTCTGTTGTGTGGATGAAGCCGGGAAACCTTACTGTTTCAGCTGCTTTTATGTATTTAATGCAGAACAAGGTCTATTATATTTCAAATCATCTGCGAAATCAAAACACTGCGGCATTCTGCTTAACAATCCTTTTGTTGCAGGCACCATATTACCGGACAAACTAAATGTTCTTGCCATAAAAGGCATTCAATTTGAAGGTGTGGTTTTGCCTTCGAATCATTTTTTGGCAGAACAAGCCGCATCCTATTATCACAAAAGAAATCCCGCTGCACTGGCAGTTCCCGGGGAAATATGGATAGTAAAAATTGACAACATTAAAATGACGGATAGCACATTCGGTTTTGCGAAAAAGATAACATGGAGCCGAAATCCTTTGCCGGAAAAGGCTGATGTGGAATTGTAAAATTTCTGTTCGAAAAGAAGATTCGTTTACAAAAAAACTCTTTGCAGTAAAGCAACAAATACTCCGGATTTTTAATTTGCGTGCTTAACTTCCTGTCACAGTCTTATTGAATAGCGGAAAAGCAATCCCATAAATATCGCAGCGCCGAAGCTCAATAATGTTCCGATCAAAACATATTCTGTTAGTTTTCTGTCTTTCGCTTCTTTCAAATCACCAAAGCGAAATATTGATTTTGCAGCAAGAAGAAATCCAATCGCCGCCCATTGATTAATAACGATAAAAACAAAAACAAGCATCCGCTCGAAAAAACCAATATATTTTCCGGCGCTCTGCAACGAAGCAGTATCCTGACCTTCAGGATCAGGTGTCCATTTTGAAATAAATATTTTTACGCCAAAAGAAACAGGAGTTGTAAGAAAAACAATGCCGGTCACAAGAAGTAAGAATGCTTTGTTTTCAAAAATAAAAAGCGGAAAACTTTTTTCCTCGAGCCACAGCCATATCAAGTAAATAAAAACAAAATGAAGAGCCTGGTCAATAAAAAATAAAAGACGGCGATTACGATTATTTTGTAAAGTCAGCTTAAGTGAATCGATAATAAAATGTCCAACGCAAATGAGCAAGGCGTACTTCCAAGCTTGGAAGCTCCAGAGAAATAAAAGAACCAATAATCCGTGAAGAATTGAATGGACGTACAATTGCCAGGCAGCTATTTTTTTTTCTTCTTTCGATTTCACCCAGGCGCCAGGTTGCAAGAGAAAATCACCAACGAGATGAGCAAGAAATAATTTGATTAGGAGAATCATTTCAATGATTTTAGTTTTGATTGATACATTTCGTTTACTTCCATTATTTCTTCATAGTAGGCCCGGCTAAGCCGCGCGCTGATTGCGCTTTGTTTAATGCCAATCATCTTCCCTAATTGATGTTGAGATTTTTCAGGATTTTCCATTGCTATAGCAACTATTTCAGCCGCATTAACCGTCCAGTTATTCATAGCGATAAGTGCGAGCTTCAGATACAAGTTCATTTCAATGTCAAATTGTAGCCAATCACTTTTTATGGCAAGATTTTGTTTTTCCTGCTTTAGCATTTCAAATTTTTCGCCTGAATTAACAAAGGCGCTGCCGTTTGATTCGGTAACATTTGCAGCATTGTAAGTCCTGGTGCCGATTCCGATTGCCATTCTCACATTGATTCCTTTAACCGATTTTAAACTCGCCTTTAATTTCATTGCCGTGAGCAAAGCCTCTTCAGGTTTGTTTATTACCACCTGGAAACTATCGCCACGATAGATCTCCCATATTTTCGGAGTCTTACCAATATTATTCAATTCTCTTTTTAGAGGAGTGAGCCAAATACGGGGAGGGCTTTTTTTTGAATTGATGACATCGCCTGTAATAACAGCAACCATGATTCTTAAATTGACAATACAAACATATTGCACTTTTAGGCAATAATCAAATTTATTGCATTTTTAGGCAATAATCTCAAAAATTGAGCTTGATGGCAATAACAAGAAAGCGCTGAAAATAGTTGCCAGACGAGCAAGAAATTACCACCCAAAATAATCCCTGGCATTATTGTAACAAATATCCTGGAGGATTTTTCCTGTCCATTTAATGTCGTCCGGTAATTCACCTCTTTCAATTTCTTCTCCGAAAAGATTGCAAAGAATTCTGCGGAAATATTCGTGGCGGGGATAAGAAAGAAAAGAGCGCGAATCAGTCAGCATGCCGACAAATCTGCTAAGCAAACCCATATTCGACAAGGCATTTATCTGCTTTGTCATTCCATCTTTTTGATCAAGGAACCACCATTCAGAACCAAACTGCATTTTACCGGGAATGCTGCCATCATTGAAGTTACCGATCATTGTGGCCACCAATTCATTGTCGGAGGGATTAAGATTGTAAATAATCGTTTTCGTTAATTGATTGTTTAAATCAAGCCGCCCTAAAAATTTCACCATTGAATCTCCCTGTGGAAAATCACCGATGGAATCCCAGCCGGTATCAGGGCCATTCAACATTTTGGCCCTTATATTATTGTTTCTGAAAGCGCCTACGTGATACTGTTGCACCCAACCTTTTTCGTGGTCCCAGAGGGCAAAAACGTACAACACAGCCGACTTGAATTTTAATATTTCGCCTGCAGTAAGTTCGCTTCCGGAATAAATTTTATTGAAAATAAAGTTGATCTCTTCGTCAGAATAATCCTCGGCATAAATATATTCAAGACCGTGATCAGAAACCGAACAGCCATTCTCGCCAAAAAAATCATGACGCTGTTTTAAAGCATCGAGATAAGAATCGTAATGTGAAATTTCAATGCCGCTTACCTTTTCCAACTTGTCTAAATACTTTTTAAACCCAGCTGAATCATCGACTGCCATTGCTTTATCTGGCCTGAAGGCAGGAAGTATTTTAATTTCAAATCCGTCTTCTTTTATTTTTTGATGATATTCCAATGTGTCAGTCGGATCGTCTGTTGTACAAACTACCTTCACATTCATCTTACGTAATAAATTACGAACGGAATATTCTTTTGTGCGAAGTTTCTTGCTGCATTTGTCGTATATCTTTTTCGCGGTGGAGGGATTTAAAATTTCATCAACATCAAAATATCTTTTCAACTCAAGATGCGTCCATTGGTAAAGTGGGTTGCGCAAAGTATAAGGAACCGTTTCCGCCCACTTTTCAAACTTTTCCCAGTCGCTTTTATTTCCGGTGCAATAACTTTCATCAACTCCGTTAGTACGCATTGCACGCCACTTATAATGATCACCATAAAGCCAAATCTGCGTAAGGTTTTCAAAATTAATGTCGTTGGCAATTTGTTCTACCGGAAGATGACAATGATAGTCTATAATCGGCATTTCTTCGGCATAATCATGATACAACTTTTGTGAAGTCTCTGTCTCCAACAAAAAATTCTTACTTAAAAACTTTTTCATCTTTGTCTAAACCCAATTTAAAAAAAACAATTTGATTATCACAAGCTTACTCCCCTCTTCCAAGGAATAAAATCATTTTGCTTATGTCTTACAGCACTCACCTCAACTTCCCCGCTGGCCACCTTTATTACATATTCGAGAATCCTTTCTCCGGCCTCTTCAATCGTTTCTTCTCCTTCTATAATAGTACCTGTATTGATATCAATAATATCATTCATTTTGTTGAATAAAGTAGTATTGCTTGAAAGCTTAATCACAGGCGCAACAGGATTTCCTGTGGGAGTTCCAAGGCCGGTTGTGAATAAAACAATATTCGCACCAGAACCTACTTCTGCTGTTGTACTTTCTACATCATTACCTGGCGTACAAAGAAGATTAAGTCCGGGTTTTGTAACCATTTCAGGATAATCTAAAACGGCAGTAACCGGCGAGGTTCCTCCTTTTTTTGCAGCGCCGGCAGATTTTATCGCGTCGGTAATTAATCCATCTTTTATATTTCCAGGTGAAGGATTCATATCAAAACCTGATCCTACAGATTTTGCTTTTTCATTGTAAACGCGCATTAGATTCCCAAAACGTTCTGCCGTTTCCTGGTCGATACACCGGTCACTCAAGTTCTGTTCTACACCACATAATTCAGGAAATTCAGCAAGAATAACTGAACCACCCAAAGCGACCAATAAATCAGACGTATATCCAATGGCAGGATTAGCAGAAATACCGCTGAAGCCATCAGAGCCGCCGCATTCCAGGCCGATACAAAGTTTGCTCAATGGCGCGGGTTTTCTTTCAAGTTGATTTGCCTGCACCAACCCGGCAAAAGTTTGTTTGATCGCTTTTGAAATCAAATCGTTTCCTCTTCCGATTTGTTGTTGTTCTAAAATATACAGCGGCTTGGCAAAATTTTTATCTCTCTTTCTAATTTCTTCCTGCAAAATTCCTACCTGTGCATTTTGGCAACCCAGACTTAAAACTGTCGCTCCTGCTACGTTTGCATGAGTAATATATCCTGCAAGTAATCCACATAATGCTTGAGCATCATCTCTTGTTCCACCACAGCCTCCCTCATGAGAAAGAAATTTTATCCCATCCACATTAGGAAAAACTCTTTGTTTTTTTTCTTCTTCAACTTCCGATGCAACATCTGCATTTAAAATATCATCCACATTTTTTCCTTCTTTATAAAGATCAACCAGTTTTGAAACTTCTATTTTTGTATTTACGTTTCTTCCGTATCCTAATTCATTTATAAGTGCTTCGCGCAACACTTCAATATTTCTGTTTTCACAAAACACCATCGGAATAACGAGCCAATAATTAGCCGTCCCCACTTTTCCATCAGGGCGATGAAAACCATTAAAAGTCCTGTTGGTAAATTTGGAAACATCAGGCTTATGCCAATCTGTTTTTCTTTCTCCTGCCTGGAAACCGCTGGCAGCATGCTTTACATTAGATGTTGTGATTCTTCCACCTTTCGGAATTTCTGTTTCAGCTTTACCCACTAATACACCATACATGAATATTTCATCCCCCGGCAACATATCTTTTACAACAAATTTATGTTTGGCCGGAACCCGGTCAACAAGCGCGTATTCATTGCCGTTATATTCAACCTTATCATTAACAGCAAGGTCAGTAAATGCCACCAAAACATTGTCTGCGGGATGTATTTTCATCACTTTCTGTTTCATATCTACACAGCTGTTTTTGAAGAATGATAAGCTTCTAATTTAGCCTTCATCCCGTTTTCCATAATGCTTTTCAAATTATTTGTAACGTCTTCTCTGAAGCCTTTCAAATGAGACAAGTCATGTCCCCAAATAGAAATGTCTTTTAAAACTTCGTTTACTACCGTTTCGGGATCTTCGTTCTTCCAGAATTGAAAAAATTTATCAGCAGAAGGATCTTCAATCAAATATTCTTCACCGTTTGATTCTCCAAAGTATTCCTTTCCTTTTTGCTTTACAGCCTTCATAAAATAAAGGTAAGCCGCAAATCCGAAAGCAAATAATTGAGGAACCGACTGATTCTTTTTATAATAATTAATTAATAACGGAATACACCTCATCCTCATTTTAGAAGTATAATTGAACGTAATACTTTTCCATTGATGCTCAATGTGTGGATTTTTGAAGCGATCAAGCACTTTGGAAATAAAAGAGCTTTTTACTGCCCCATCAATTTCATAAGGAATTGCGGGAGCGATCTCATTACGCATCAGGTCTTCAATAAATGAAGCAAAGCTTTCATCTTCCATCGCGTTCTGCACGGTACCAAAATCTGCGAGGAAGGCTAATCCACACGTTAATGTATGCGTTCCATTAAGTAGCCGCAATTTTAATTCACGATGCTGGTCGATATCAGGCTCGATTACCACACCTTCATCTGCATCTGCAAACGATAAAATATTTTTTATTTTGTCATCGCCTTCAATTGCCCACAAACTATACACTTCCGACATGGTCAATAAATCATCACTGTATCCCAACTCACTTTCAATTTCATTTCTCATTTCTTTTGAAGGCATTCCTGTTACAATTTTATCCACGAGCGAATTGCAAAAATAATTGCTCTTCTCAAGCCATTCAATAAATTCATCTTCAAGGGAATTAAGATGCGCGAGTTCCAGTACGATTGATTCAAGTTTCTTACCGTTTTCCAAAATAAGTTCTGTCGGAACAATTACAAAGCCACTTTCATCACTTCCTTTGAAAGCCGTAAATCTTTCGTATAAAAAGGCAAGCAATTTTCCCGGATAAGAAACAGGCGGATGTTTTCGAATATCATCTTTCACCAATTGAATACCCACTTCGGTTGTATTTGAGATGATGATTTGCAGATCTTCATTGTGCGCACATTTTAAAATTTCATCCCATTCTTCCTGCGCATTCAACACGCGGCTAATCGCAGAACAAATAATATTTGTTTCCACTTTCTTCCCATTCTGAATGCCACGTTCGCACAAAGTGTACAATCCATCTTGCTTGTCAAACGCAGTAGTGTCGCCCTTTGACGTCGATTTTACTACAACAATTCTTCCGTTAAAAATTCCCACTTTGTTTGCTGCATCAATAAAATAATCAGGCAATCCACGGAGCAATACTCCTGTTCCAAATTGCAAAACTTTTTCCGGCAATTCAAAAATTTCTTCTTCAGGCAAGGCCACTTTTTCTGAAGTAATGTTCTTTAATGTATACTGAGATAATTTCATAGTTCTTAATTTTCTCCGATAATTTTTATCCTAATTATCAATTTATTTTTATTAATTCTTCAATGGATCCCATCTTTTTCCGAAAACCCACGATGCATTTATTTCATCTGCAGAAGGCGAATCTTTTGCTGATGAAAGATTGTTTTTGAACCAGGCATAATCGCCAGCAGTCCTGTGGCAATTATAATAATATACTCTTCTACCCCACTTGATAATATTTGTTGTTGGCACTAAATAAATATCCCTGTCAGCCATGTTGTTGGAAAAATGACAATCAATTAAATAAAACTGGGCGTCTTTATGATATCGGCCAAGATCAAAATTTTTATATCCGTCAAAAGAACAATTCTTTAGTACCGTTTTTGAATCTTCATTGGCTGAACCGTCATGCCAAATACTTGCTGGTCCGGTGTTTGCAAAGAATTTACAATCTTCAGCATACGCCCATCCACGGGGACAATAGAAATCTACACCACCTTCCATTTCACAATTCTTGAAGTAAAACATGCCATCTTGAACATTCCACGGACTTACCGTATCACCGGCAAAAGATTTAAAGTGAACATTAATCGCCTTCATTCTAGTATTGTTCATCGTGCGAAGCGCCATTTGATGGCCGTTAAACGGAATCGATTTTTTGTGAGTTACGGTGTCCGCTTCACAAGCCACAACCCGTGAATTTCTGTTATCGAATCCATAACTATTTTCAATCGTCAAATTCTTCAGCATAATATCATTTGCCTTAATATTCATAGTAGCCACGCCCCAATCATCAGCATGATCGCAACGCCATTCATCTCTCGCAATCGCTTGTGTAATGAGAACTTTGTCTTCACTTTCACCTTCAAGTACAAGATTATTTTTTGTTATGAAAATCTTCTCATCATAAGTTCCATTCTTTATAAAGATTACCCGGAAAACGGATGATGAATCAGGCAGGCTGTTGAGTGCCGCCTGGACAGAAGCGAAATTTCCTTTGCCATTTTTGTCAACAATTATCTTCTGGATTTTTGTTTGGGCAAACGAATTCTGACATAACATAACAGTAAGCGTAAACGCAGTTACAACTGAAATGATATGTTTTATTTTTTTCATCGTAATATCCCTTGACTTGCAGTAAACCAACAAATAATTGCTTTTTTATTTTGTTTGTTCAATAGCCCATTTCACCAAATCTTCAGCCGCCTGGTAATTTTGAAAATCAGGTGGAATCTTTCTTCCATCAGTATACTCATTGTAAAACCACGGATCACCTACAGCAAACACAGTTCCTTTACCAATTTTAGCAACAGCCGCCACATTTATATTTCCTTGTTTCAGAACAGGAACGGCAGGCGAAGACAGAGAAAGTGAAGAATATTCTTTGATATAAACCTTCTTCACATTTTTGAAAAAATCATTATCGTTTAAATCAATCTTTGCCATTTCAAAATGTGGCTCCGTCTCTTTATTGTTGCAATCGTAGTTAAAATGAATTCCAAATTTCTCAGCAAGCTGATTAAAATGAGTAAACTCAACATTAGCAGAATCATTGCCGAACAATAAAAGAACACCTCCGTTTTTGACCCAGTTATAAATAGAATTAATATCAGCGGAACTTATATAATTTGGATGCTCACTTTCTTTTTCATTATCAGGATCAACAATGATATAAATAGAAGTGTTTGCTAAATTTTGTAAGTTAGGAGCGGTTTTCAGAGATTTTGTTTTTACTCCATATTTCTCAAAAATATTACCAAACATTGAAAAACCACCATTATCATCTTCTTCCCAAATGTAATGCCATTGAACCATTTTACCCGTGATATCATTCTTTGTTTCATGATTAAAATAATTGTCAAGGGTTACAGTTTTTCCTTTACCAACAGAAAGAGTTGGCAACAATTCCATTTCATCAGAAGCGAGTAAAAAAGCGCCAACACCTTTCGGATCATTCGTTACCACTTTTTCATTGATGTAATAATTATAGGTTCCGTCACGGTAAGGATGGCCTCCCAAACCGGAAACACTTACGGTTCCTTTCAAATTCGTTTGTCCATTATCGTCAGTAATAAATTTTTTGATGATACCAGCATATCCTTTTTTGGCAACATCTAAATAAGAAGAAGGTAAAAAACCAAGACGTACACCTTTTGCTATTGTGTAAACGAACATGCAACTTGCCGAAGCTTCTTCGTAATTCCCATTTCGATTAGGATAGTTTAAAACATCCCACCACAAACCGCTTTTTGAATCTTGTACTTGTGAAACGGCAGCAGCAAATCTGTTCAAAATGCCGATCAGTTCTTTTCTTTTAGGCTGATCTTTTGGAAAATATTGCAATGCATCAACCAATCCCATTCCATACCAACCCATGGCACGAGCCCAAAAATTAGAAGACAAACCGGTATTTTTATTCGCCCACGCTTCTTTTTTAGAGTAGTCATAACCGTGATACAACAATCCTGTTTTTGAATCACGAGCATGTTTTTCGATTACTATAAATTGGTTGGCGATATCATTAAAATCTGAATCTTCATGAAAGGTGGCGGCCCATTCAGCATAAAAAGGTTCAGCCATATAAAGTCCGTCGAGCCACATTTGATTCGGGTAAATTTTCTTATGCCAAAAACCTCCTTCGTTTGTTCGTCGCTGTTGTCTCAATTGCTCACGCAATGTAGAAGCCGCCTGATAATATTTTTTCTTACCCGTTACTTTATAAAGAGTCAATAATATTCTTCCACATAAAATATTATCAAGAGTGAAATCTTTGAATTTATAAGTCCGGATATTGCCTTGATCATCCACAAAAAAATCCATGCTTTTTTTCATGTACTCAAAATATTTCCCTTCTCCTGTAAACTTCCACAAGCCTTCAATGCCTTTCAAAATTACTCCCT
>Ga0157371_10005554_pt1 | contig 10602 bp, 6 predicted proteins | sample C45metaG_FD_113462 | JGI IMG/M metagenome (GOLD analysis project Ga0157371, IMG submission 113462) | Corn rhizosphere microbial communities from Kellogg Biological Station, Michigan, USA - C4-5 metaG | ecosystem: Host-associated > Plants > Roots > Rhizosphere > Soil | place: USA: Michigan... | reverse complement strand
CGTCGAGGATGTCCGTGAAGCCCATGCCTTCATGCGCGAAGAGCTGGTCAAGCGCTTTGGCGGCGAGGGCAGGGGCATGCGCATTCTCTATGGTGGCTCGGTCAAGCCGTCCAACGCCTCAGAGTTGATGGCGATTGAGAATGTCGATGGTGCGCTCATCGGCGGCGCGAGCTTGAAAGCCTCCGACTTCCTGTCCATCTATGCAGCTTATGAGAAATTGACGGCCTGATTTTTTAGGAAAAGCAGCTGGGCTTTCGATCCTCGGGGGCTTGGAATACGCTTTCTCCTCATGTAAAGAGCCGCAAACTTCTTCATTGTGCTCCTGATGGGGCATGGAATGGATTGTCATGCAGAACGTACTGATTGTTATTCACCTCATGATCGTGCTGGCGCTTGTCGGCGTGGTCCTGATCCAGCGTTCCGAAGGCGGCGGCCTCGGTATTGGCGGCGGCTCTGGCTTCATGTCCGCACGCGGCACCGCAAATGCTCTGACCCGCACGACGGCGATCCTCGCGGCTCTGTTCTTCGCGACGTCCCTTGGCCTTGGCCTCCTGACCCGTTACGAATCGCGTCCTACGGACATCCTGGACCGCATTCCGGCACAGCAGGGGCAGGGTAACGGCATCCTCGATACGCTCGGCCCGTCCTCGACGACGCCTTCGCAGGCTCCAGCGACCAATGGCGTTCCGTCCACCACGAATGGTGCGACCAACCAGGCGCCTGCGACGACGACGCCAGCGGCACCGGCTGAAGGTGGCGCTGCTGCTCCGGCCGCACCTGCTCCGCAGCAGGCTCCCGCCAACACCAATGGTGTTCCCACCGGCCAATAAGGCGCAGGTGACGACTAACACTCCGGCAGGCCAAAAGCCTGCCGGTTTTCTTTTGTTTACATTCCGGCTGAGCTTCCACGCGTCATCAACAGATGATTTCGCGATCAATGAATTTGGGGCTGGCGGAATCATCTATTAAAAGGTAAGCGGTGACTCCCATGGCGCGATATGTATTCATCACAGGCGGCGTGGTATCCTCCCTTGGGAAGGGCATTGCGGCCGCGGCACTCGGAGCGTTGTTGCAGTCCCGTGGATATCGGGTGCGGCTTCGCAAACTCGACCCCTACCTCAATGTCGACCCCGGCACCATGAGCCCCACCCAGCACGGTGAGGTTTTCGTGACCGATGACGGCGCGGAGACGGATCTCGATCTTGGTCACTATGAACGCTTTACCGGGCGTTCCGCAACCAAGACCGACAACATCACCACGGGTCGTATCTACAAGAACATCATCGATAAGGAACGCCGCGGCGATTATCTCGGCGCGACGGTTCAGGTCATTCCGCATGTGACCAACGAGATCAAGGATTTCGTTACCGAAGGCAATGACGACTATGATTTCGTCATCTGCGAAATTGGCGGCACGGTCGGCGACATCGAGGCAATGCCTTTCATGGAAGCCATCCGCCAGCTCGGCAATGACCTGCCACGCGGCACGGCGATCTATCTTCACCTGACGCTGATGCCTTACATCCCGGCGGCTGGCGAGCTGAAGACGAAGCCCACACAGCACTCCGTCAAGGAGCTTCAGGCGCTCGGTATCCATCCGGATATCCTACTGGTTCGCGCGGATCGCGAAATTCCGGAAGCGGAACGCCGCAAGCTCTCGCTGTTCTGCAACGTGCGCCAGTCTGCCGTTATTCAGGCGCTGGATGTCGCGAACATCTATGACGTGCCGACGGCCTACCACAAGGAAGGCCTCGACAACGAAGTGCTAGCCGCCTTTGGCATCGAGCCTGCTCCCAAGCCCCGTCTTGAGCAGTGGGAAGAAGTCTGCAACCGCATTCATACGCCTGAAGGCGAAGTCACGATCGCCATCGTTGGCAAGTACACCGGCCTCAAGGATGCCTATAAGTCGCTCATCGAAGCGCTGCATCACGGCGGTATTGCCAACCGGGTCAAGGTGAAGCTCGAGTGGATCGAGTCCGAAGTCTTCGAAAAGGAAGATCCGGCGCCCTATCTCGAGAAGGTCAATGCGATCCTCGTTCCTGGCGGTTTTGGTGAGCGCGGTTCTGAAGGCAAGATCCGTGCAGCTCAGTTTGCCCGCGAGCGTCAGGTTCCGTATTTCGGTATCTGCTTTGGCATGCAGATGGCGGTCGTGGAAGCGGCGCGTCATCTGGCTGGTATCGAGAAGGCATCCTCTACCGAATTCGGTCCCACACAGGAGCCCGTTGTTGGTCTTATGACCGAGTGGGTCAAGGGCAACGAGCTTGAGAAGCGCAATTCGAAGGGTGATCTCGGTGGTACCATGCGTCTTGGCGCCTACAAGGCGGCGCTTAAGAAGGATACCAAGATCGCCGACATCTATGGCTCGACGGACATTTCTGAGCGCCACCGTCACCGGTACGAGGTGAATGTGGAGTACAAGGATCGTCTGGAAAGTTGCGGTCTGGTGTTCTCTGGCATGTCGCCGGATGGTCTTCTGCCGGAAACGGTCGAGTATCCGGATCATCCTTGGTTCATCGGTGTGCAGTACCACCCGGAACTGAAGAGCCGTCCACTCGATCCGCATCCACTTTTTGCAAGCTTCATCGAAGCGGCATTGGTTCGGAGCCGTCTGGTTTGATCGGCTGGCTACCACAGGAATAGAGATTGAAAGGCCGCAGCAATGCGGCCTTTTGCTTTTCAAGCGATGGAGTGCGTGATGTTGAAACTGGATCACCTGGCGATTATCGCGCCGTCGCTTGAGGTCGGCGCCGACTACGTGCGTGATAAGCTCGGCATCGAGATGCCGAAAGGCGGCAAGCATCCGCAGATGGGAACGCACAATCTTCTGCTGCGGCTCGGTGCGGATGTCTTTCTGGAAGTGATCGCCATCGATCCAGAGGCAGAGCGGCCTAAGAGACGACGCTGGTTCGGGCTCGATGATCCGGAGGCCGTTCAGGCGGCGTGGGACGAGGGGCGACGGCTGCGCGCCTGGGTGGCGCGGACCAGCGATTTTGCCAGCGTGCTCACGCGGCATGGCGATCTGCTGGGACGTCAAGAGGAGGTGTCACGTGGAGATCGTGAGTGGCTGTTCGCGGTCGCCGACGATGGATCTCTGCCCTGCGGTGGCGTTGCACCTTCGGTGATGGACTGGGGAGCGCGGGGAACTCCCGCGCCATCCATGCCGGATTTCGGCTTTCGGCTAAAGAGCTTCCGGATCGAACATCCCGAGGCGGATCGCGTTCGAGAACTCTATGCTGATCTCGAGATTATCGATCCTCCGACTGTGATCAAGGCCAAGAATTTCCGCTACATCGCAGAGATAGAAACGCCCCGTGGCGTCGCGCTCATCAGTTAGGGTGAGACTTCTCTGTGATCTTGGCGATCAACAATGCGCAAGGTCGGAAAAGTAGTTCCTAATATTAGTATCACATCAGAACAAAAATTCGTGATCCTAGTTTACTGCTGAATTTGAACTCCAGCGCGCGAGATCAGCAGCATGTTCGTCAAAGCCTTCCGTTTTTATGTGCTCCCTTTAATTTATGTGGGGGGCGCAGCGTTGGCGTTGCAGCCCGACATCGTCCGCGCCCAAGACGCGCCTGCCGTTCCCGTCACGGTCTATAAGGCGAAGGTCGAAGAGATCGCCAAGGTGATCAACGGTATCGGTACCGTGGACCCATTACAGAGCGTCACGGTCAGACCGCGGATCGACGGGCAGGTGACCGATATCCGGTTCACTGAAGGTCAGATGATTGAAAAAGGAAGCGTCTTGCTGACGCTGGATGACCGTGAGCTTTCATCCGCGCTCACCTCCGCCAAGGCTAAGAAGGCGCAGGACGAGGCACAGTATAATAGTGCCAAGACCGAAGCGCAGCGCTATGCGTCGCTCGCCGAGAAGGGTGTGGCATCCGCCTCGACACTTGAACAGAAGAATGCGTTGAGCGAGCAATATGCCGCGGCAGTCCAGTATGATGATGCCATGATCAAGAGTGCGGAAACGCAACTCGGCTTCGCAACCGTGATCGCCCCGATCTCCGGACGCACGGGTTTCAAGCAGGTCGATTTGGGTAGCGTGGTCAGCGCAAGCTCAACCGATGGCATCGTGACAATCACCCAGATGGATCCAATTGCCGTGTCCTTTGTCGCGCCGGGCGACAGGTTCGGCGAGATTCGCCAAGCGCTTAGCGAGAAGATCGCGGCAGTGACCCTGATCACGACCGATGGAAGTCGCGTCCTGGCAAAGGGCCAGTTGACGACGATGGACAACTCGGTCGACGCCTCCAACGGCTCTATTCATCTCAAGGCGCTCTTCGACAATGGCAACGGCGCTCTTTGGCCCGGGCTTCCGGTCGCAACGACACTGACAGTGGAGCACAAGAGCGGGGTGGTCGTTCCTGACAAGGCTTTGGCGAGAGGGCGTAACGGGCTCTATGCCTATGTGGTTTCTAAAGACAACAAAGTGGAACAGCGGAACGTCAAGACCGCCTTCGTGACCGGTGCGAGAGCGCTAGTTACGGAGGGGATAAAGGAGGGCGAGGAGGTCGTCATGGACGGCCAATCGCGGATCGGCAATGGCGCGTCTGTCACCGCTACCCCCTGGACCGGATTGCCGACGGGCGAACTTGCCGAGAAGGCGAACTGACCATGAAAAACGATCAGGACCAAAACCGTAAGTCCAGTTTCTTCGACTTCTTTATCCTGCATCCGGTGGCGACCGGGCTGCTGATGACCGGCATCTTTCTGGTCGGCGCGATCTGCTATCCATTCATGCCAGTTTCGGCCCTTCCGCAAATCGATTTTCCGACGATCCAGATCGCTGCCAATCTCCCCGGTGCTTCGCCGGAGACGATGGCCTCCAGCGTCGCGCAACCCATTGAACAGGCGCTCTCACGCGTCAGCGGCATTACCGAAATGACATCGAACAGTTCGCTCGGCACCACGTCGATAACTGTGCAGTTCGATCTGGACAAGAATATCGAGACTGCTGCAAGCGATGTACAGACGGCAATCAGCGAAGCGGCGGGTGAACTTCCGAAGGACATGACCTCGCTTCCCACAGTGCATAAGGCGAACCCTGCCGATGCGCCGATCATGCAGCTTTCGGCGACCTCCGATACGCTGACACTGCCGCAACTCGATGAGTATATCGAACGCAACGTCGCTTCGAAAATCGGTCAGGTCTCAGGCGTGGCCTTCGTCAACATTGGCGGGAAGCAGAAACCGGCCATTCGCATCGCCGTCGATCCAGGTCGCCTGGCCCAGGCCGACGTGACGATGGAGGACGTGCGCACCGCCATCGGCAACCTCAGCCTCAGCGCGCCGAAGGGGAACATCGACGACCCGACCCGCACATTTCCGATCTATACGAACGACCAGATTTCCAGCAGCGCCGAATGGAACGACGCCGTCATCGCCTATCGAAACGGCGGGCCGGTGCGCATTCGCGATATAGGGCAGGCGACGGATGGTGCGGAAGATAGAAAGATGGCGCACTGGACCAATGGAGAGCGAGGGATCGCGCTCGACGTTTTTCGTCAGCCCGGTGCCAATGTGATTGCGGTCGTCAATGCGGTGAAAGAGCAATTGCCCGCACTTCAGGCCTCGCTGCCGCGTTCGGTCAAGCTGGAACTCGTCACCGACCGGACGACGACGATCAGAGCGTCCGTGACGGATATTCAGTTTACCCTGATGCTGACCATCGGCCTCGTCGTTGTCGTGATCTTCCTTTTCCTGCGAAACCTGCGCGCGACACTCATCCCCGTCGTGACGCTTCCAATTGCTCTGGCCGGATCGCTGGCACCCATGTGGCTCCTGGGCTTCAGTCTGGACAATCTGTCGCTCATGGCGCTGGTCGTCGCCGTCGGCTTCGTCGTCGACGATGCCATCGTCATGCTGGAGAACATCACCCGCCATATCGAAGACGGGGTCGAGCCGAGGCAGGCAGCGCTTCAAGGCACGCGGGAGATCGGTTTTACGATCGTTTCCATCAGTCTCTCGCTCATTGCAGTCCTCATTCCAATCCTGTTGATGGGTGGTATCATCGGACGCCTGTTTCGGGAATTTGCCGTGACGCTGACTGTCGCGATCGTCATTTCCGCCATCGTGTCGCTGACCTTGACGCCGATGCTGGCATCGAAATTCATCCGCCCCATCGAGAAGGATCAGCGCAGCCGTTTCTATCTGGCGGGAGAGGCATTCTTCGACGGATTGACAGCACTTTATATCCGCAGTCTCAAGCCGGTCATCCGGCACCGATTTTTGACGCTCTTCGTTTTTCTCGCGACCATTACGGCAACCGGCTATCTGTTCGTCGTCGCGCCCAAGGGCTTTTTTCCGGAGCAGGATACCGGGTTCATTGCTGGCCTTTCGCAGGCTTCTCCCGACATTTCCTTTACCGAGATGGCGAAGCTTCAGGAACGCGTCAGCGAGATCATCATGAAAGATCCCGCCGTCTATAGCGTCTTCATGGATATCGGCGGCGGCAACGGCGGCAATGCGCTCAATCAGGGCCATGTCAACATCACGCTGAAGCCTCTGGCGGAACGCGATGTCAGTGCCAAGCAGGTGATCGACCGGTTGGGCACGGCACTCAATGCGCAGCAGGGCATCAAGCTCTTCATGCAGTCGGCACAGGATATCAATATCGGTGCGCGGCCGGCGAAAACGCAATATCAGTTCACACTTCAAGATGCCGATATCGCTGAACTCAGCGACTGGTCGGACAAGATCACCAGCAAGCTTTCCGGGCTGCCGGAACTGCGCGACGTCGGGAGCGATCAGCAAGCTGAAGCGCCCAATCTGACGATCAAGATCGACCGCGCCGCAGCGACGCTCTATGGCGTCCTTCCTTCCACCATCGACGAGACGCTTTACGACGCCTTTGGTCAGCGCCAGGTTGCCTCCTTCTCCAGTCAGACCGACACATTCCGTGTCATTCTTGAGGTCTTGCCGGATCTACAGCGAGACATCGCCACGCTTGACCGCCTCTCGGTCAGAGCAAGCAATGGAACGCTTGTCCCGCTTTCGGTGGTGGCGAAGTGGACAACGGATGGCACCTCGCCTGTATCGATTGCGCATCAGGGCCAATCGCCGGCTGTGACCATCTCGTTCAACCTGGCGCCCGATGTCGCTCTGGGGAACGCTACTGCCGTCATCGAAAATGCCGTGTCCAACATGCATCCTCCGGGGTCGCTACAGACATCGTTTTCCGGTAGCGCAAAGGCGTTCAAGGATTCCCTTGGGACCATCCCTCTGCTCATCCTGGCATCTCTCGTCGTCGTCTACATCATTCTTGGCGTGCTCTACGAAAGCCTTATCCATCCGCTGACGATCCTGTCGACCTTGCCTTCGGCGGGCCTTGGCGCGCTTCTGGCTCTGCAGGTTGCCGGCTTCGACTTCGGGCTCGTGGCGATGATCGGGGTCATTCTGTTGATCGGTATCGTCAAGAAGAATGGCATCATGCTCGTCGATTTCGCCATCCAGGCAGAGCGGGAGGAGGGGTTGTCGAGCGAGGAGGCGATCGTCAAAGCCGCTCAGATGCGCTTCAGACCGATCCTGATGACGACGATGGCAGCTCTCTTGGGTGGAATACCACTGGCGCTTGGTCACGGGTCCGGTGCTGAACTGCGTCAACCTTTGGGCTACGCGATCGTCGGCGGACTCATGGTCAGCCAGGTCCTGACACTTTATACGACCCCCGTCATCTACCTTTTGCTCGACAAGCTTCGGCGCGGAAAGGATATGCCCGCTCGTGGTCAGGTGGCGGCTGCATGATGACCAAGATTGGGCGCAGGGAAAACCGCAATAGATCCTGTGTTGATCGAAGAATGAGGCGCAGTCATGAGCCACAAGAACGTCAGGAACTGCGATGAAGATGGATACGCCTGCCGCGACACCATAGCTCTGAGGCTTTCTGTGTCGCGCGGGCGTTGCTTTCAATGTCACTATCGGTCGCGGGTGACCGACATCTCACCGAAGATGCGAGCCATTTCCTTTTGGACGTCTCGTTCAGCATCCGCAGGGGCTTCCGAAAACTTTGGATCGGGTTGCGGGTCAGGTGTCGTTGTGTCTAGGTTCACCGGTGGCGCCACGGCAAGCGGGCGCGGCTGATCGGTATTGGCATTGGCGCTCTTGGCGATCTCGGCTTCAAGGAAGCTTTCGAAATCACTGGTCAACTGGTCGCCGAAGACGGGACCATTGTCACTTGGGGCAAGCGGTTCCGGTTTTGCGACAAGCGGCGCCACAGGCGTTGCGGATGCGGTGGTAACGGACGGTGTAGCGCTGTAGGCGGGAAGCACGCGGTCGCGGGCAGCGTCGAGAAAATCGACTGCATTTCGCTCCGCTATCGCTGGATCGCTCTGCCCAACCGGCTCTGACTTTTCTTCCAACGTAGGCTCTGCCGTGAGCTTAGGCTCTGCGAATCTTCGGTCGTAGGTCGTGGACACGACCGGTGCGACAAGCGGAGGAACGCTAGGGGCCTGTGAAGGAAGAGGCGATTGTGGAGCGACAGGCGCTTCTGGGGCCACGGGAGCTTGAGAAGCCGGTGCAGCAGACCGGTTCATCTCCTCATCCTGCTGCATGATGGTGGCGGCAACCAACGGCGGTACGACTGGAATGGAAGGAGCGACGGGCTCGCGGGCTAACGTCCTGGGTGCTGGTGGTGTGACCGCTTCAGACGCCTCACGGCTTGGAGCCGACGCCGAGGGTGCGGCAGTCGAAACGGGAGGTGTCGCCGGCGCAGGTTGTGGCTTTCGGACTGCGGGCTGCGGGGGAGCTGGTGGGGCAGCAGGAATGGGTCTGGACGCAACGGCGGGTGCTGGCGAAGGTGAGGCGGCTGGCTGAGGCTTCACCGGTGCGGTGCTCGCCATTGGCTTCCTGGGTTCCTCGGTCTTCATTTCGGGAGCGGTGAATGCGCCTGCAGGGCCAACATCCTCTTGGGGTGCCTGGGCGATCGTGCGCTGTCGGTCGGCGGATACACTGCGGTCAGCATCACGTGCGATCAGGGCGTCTTCCTGCGGATCGCGCACATCCTTCATGAACGGTATGGCGCCAATACCGCTTTCGATGACGATGTCCGTTGGCCCGCCAATCATCACCAGATGCTCGACATTGTCACGGCGCACGAGAACGAGACGCCGCCTTGCGTCGACGGCTGTCGCGTCCAGCACCTGCAGGCGCGGCTGGCGGTTTCGTCCGCCACGGATGAACGGGGCAGAGCCACTGCGTCTGCGAATGAACCACAGGACGATGGCAAGCAGCAGGAGTGCCGCACCCACACCAACCACCGCAATGATCAGGCGATTGCCATATGTGCCAATGAAATCTTCCATAACGGAGCCGGTCCCTTCAGCCATTTCGTGCAGCGGAAATGTACCCGCATTACATTTGTTCACAGAACGTGACGGGAAAAGACGATTTTTTTTCGCCCCGCACAAGAATTTATCCTGTTCGTCCACGAATTTGCTGCAAGTTTGACGAAAGGGCCCGGCTATAGAGCTTGTCTCAAAGCGCATAGATGGCCGAAATCGTTATTGGTTGTGCATGGGCGGTGCTTATAGATGGACGGAGCTTTTTGATATTTATGCAAATTGCTACAAGGAAATAGAAGCGATTCCGTTCGACGCGGCTGGTTTTCGGCATGCCGCAACAGCTAGTGGTCTGATTTTGACATTTGCTACCGCTGGCAGAGGACTCGGGAGCAAATGTCAAAATCTTCAAGACCACTAGTAAGTTTTTGTTTCTAGTGGAATTTACGAATTTGACATTTGATTCTCGAGATCTCCGCATGTGGGCATCAAATGTCAAATTCATTCCACTAGCAGAACTGCAAGGGTAAAACCTCGATGACCAAGGTGCGTCAATCCACTGATAACGACTTCCCCTTGGTGGACAGGCGTGGGCGCTCCGCCACCGTGCTTCGTATTCTATTGCTGGCACTTGTGCTCGTCGCCGCTGCCATTGCTTTCGTTTACTTCAAGGACTCGCTCGAAAACGAGATCGTGCTCGGGATACTCGGCGTTCTTGCCATGCTCGGGATTTTCTTCCTCGTCTCGTCCGTGATCGGTTTCATCGAGGTCATGCCGCAGTCTCAATCCGACGGGATGGCGCGGCGGTTTCTCTCGTCCCATCCTGAAGGCACGTTGATTACTGACACCAAGGGGCGGCTGGTTTATGCCAACGCTACCTATTGCCAGATGACCGGCGCGACCCGTGCGACGGACATTCAAAGCCTCGAACAGCTTCTGTCGCGAGACCGGGAATCGACTGAGGCACTCTACCGCCTGATCAACGGACTGCGCGAAGGACGGGACGGTTACGAAGAGTTCCGTCTTCTCAAACCTCTCAGCCAGTCGGCTGTCAGTCAGCCCGGTCCACGCTGGTTCCGGCTCAAGGCGCGTTTGCTGAAGGAGGTGAACGGGCAGGACCTGCACGTCTTCCAGATCGCAGACATTACCGCCGAGCGCGAGGACCAGGAGCGTTTCTTCCGCGAATTGCAGAACGCCATCGATTATCTGGACCACGCACCTGCCGGCTTCTTCGCCGCAGGACGCAAGGGCGATATCGTTTATCTCAACGCGACGCTGTCGGAATGGCTTGGCATCGATCTCGCGCAGTTTTCGCCAGGCT
>Ga0157371_10005553_pt1 | contig 10603 bp, 7 predicted proteins | sample C45metaG_FD_113462 | JGI IMG/M metagenome (GOLD analysis project Ga0157371, IMG submission 113462) | Corn rhizosphere microbial communities from Kellogg Biological Station, Michigan, USA - C4-5 metaG | ecosystem: Host-associated > Plants > Roots > Rhizosphere > Soil | place: USA: Michigan... | reverse complement strand
ACTATTGGGCCAAACAGTTAGCGGCCCATTTATGTCAGCAATTAACATTTCTTTCATTGGTGCCATTGTTATTGCTTTCCCTTATTTATTATGGGAATTGTGGCGTTTTGTAAAACCAGCCTTGTCTCCTAAAGAAATCAGTTATGCGAGGGGAAGTATTGGTTGGGTTTCACTTTGTTTTTTTACCGGCGCTGCATTTGGATACTATTTATTAGCGCCTTTCACTTTCAACTTTCTTGCAAATTTCCAATTGGGATTTTCTGGCGCTTATAAGTATATGCCTACGCTTGATGATTACATCGATACACTAACATCTCTTATAATTGGTTGTGGACTTGCATTTGAACTTCCTGTCCTTGCGTATGTACTTTCCAAGCTCGGATTGATCACTCCTAAATTTTTAAAAAATTACCGCAAATATGCCTATGTGATTATACTTATAGTCGCTGCGGTAATTACTCCTTCTCCTGACTGGACAAGCCAAACTATCGTGGCTGTTCCTTTAATTATTCTTTACGAAATCAGCATTTTTATCAGCAAAAGAGTGTATAAACAAAAACAATTAGCTGAAGAACAATGGGATTAATTTTCAAAGTTCATTTTAAACTTTCGGAAAAGATTCGCATCAAATAAAAGTTAAATCCGCTTACCAATCGTCTCAAAATTTTGACTAAAAGAAGGATTTTTTTAGATTGCAATTCCTCGGAAAGATGAAAACGCCTTTAAAATATATTACACTATTACTGTTATTTTCACTCGCATTTCTTTCGATTGTCCCTGGTAAACGAACAAATAAGCGCGATTCTTATTTTAGAAAAGAAAGTCAAAAACCGGAATCAAAAGACAACCCTTACTACATTATTATTTCGAAAAGAAGTTATGAATTGAGGGTCTATGATGATAAAGGCTGGTATGCTACTTATCCATGTGTTTTTGGCAGCAGTGATTTTCGTGATAAATATATGGCGGGCGATAAAAGGACACCTGAAGGAAACTTCAAAATTGTTTTAAAAAGAAACGATACCAAATGGAAATATGAACTCCTATTGAATTATCCCAATCCCGAAAGCTTTAAAAAATTTGATGAAAGAAAAGCCGAAGGACTTATTCCCCAAAATGCTCAGATTGGCGGTGGTATTGCCATTCACGCCACAAGGCCGCAGGAAGAATGGACAGTAGATTACTATCAAAACTGGACAGACGGTTGCATCTCTTTGAAATACCATGAAGCAGCAGATTTGTATAGTTACATTCCCGTCGGCACGCCGGTTACTATTGAAAAATGAATGATTAGCAAAGAAGACGAATTTCAATCGTGAGCAATTTTTATTGAAACGAATAGTTGCGGCGAATGAAGGCTTTCAAAATTCAACCGATCACCCTCGAGAGTCCCGATCAATAAAGATTGTGTCTAAAGTACGGTATTCTGCAGTAAATCACTTTTTCCTGGATAATCGGTATTGAAATGCAATCCCCGGCTTTCATGACGAAACTCAGCGCTTTTTACAATTAGATAACCCACGGTAATTAAGTTTCTCAATTCACAAAGTTGAGGTGAAACCGATGTTGCCTGGTACAATTTTTCTGTTTCTGCATGAAGCAGATCCAGCCTTTTCAAGGCTCTTTCCAATCTTACATTCGTTCTTACAATTCCGACATAATCAGTCATCAGCAACTGCAGTTCTTTTAGGCTTTGAGTTATAAGGATCATTTCTTTAGGCGCATTGGTTCCTTTTGCATTCCAGTCGGGAATATTTTCATTGAATTGAATAGAATTAATATTTCTGACAGAATCTAAATAACACCTGTGAGCAAAAACCATTGCCTCCAAAAGAGAATTGCTCGCAAGCCTGTTGGCCCCATGTAATCCGGTGCTCGCACATTCACCGCAGGCATATAGATTTTTAATTGAACTTCTTCCCCAGGCATCTGTTTTTATTCCTCCGCAACTGTAATGAGCGGCAGGAGCAACAGGAATGTATTGTTCGAAAACATCAATTCCAACTGATTTACACTTCTCATAAATGTTTGGAAAATGATGTAAAAATTTTTCCCGATTCATTTTTGTGCAATCGAGATAAACAAATTCAGTTCCGGCAATTTTCATTTCACTGTCTATTGCACGCGCAACAATATCACGTGGCGCAAGATCTTTTCTTTCATCATATTCTTCCATGAAAGCTTTACCCTGCTTATTTCTCAAAATTCCACCATCACCACGAACCGCTTCCGTGATTAAAAAAGCCTGGCCACTTTTTCCTGCTTCGTACAAAGCCGTTGGATGAAACTGGATGAACTCCATATTTTCAATTCTTCCTTTTGCACGGTAAGACATTGCAACTCCATCGCCGGTAGCTATGGAAGGATTAGTAGTTGTGCGATAAACCTGGCCATTGCCTCCTGTTGCCAGCAAAGTAATTTTAGAAATTATTTTTTCAATTTTATTATTGTGAAGGTTGAGAACATAAACTCCAAAACACTCAATGTCAGGAGTTGATTTGGTAACCAGGTAGCCAAGGTGATGTTGGGTGATAATATCAATAACAAAACAATGATTAATTAAATCAATATTCGGTTGCTCAGCAATTTCATCAAGCAAAGTGTCTTCAATTTCTTTACCGGTTACATCTTTGTGATGAAGTATGCGAAATTCACTGTGACCGCCTTCCTTTCCTAAAGCATATTCACCAGAATTGTCTTTGTCAAAATCCGCGCCCCAGTTGATAATTTCTTTTATTCTTTCAACACCCTCTTTTACAACGATCTCAACTACTTCACGATTACATAAACCGTCTCCCGCAATCAAAGTATCTTCAATATGCTTTTCAAAACTGTCATTTTCAAAATCTGTAACACCTGCAACGCCGCCCTGGGCGTACTTTGTATTGGTTTCTTCACTTTCAGTTTTGGTAAGAACTGTTATACTTTTATCCGGGCAATCGCGCGCCACTTTTAACGCATATGTTAGGCCGGCAATGCCGCTGCCGATAACTAAAAAATCTGTTTTCAATATTTGTAATTGTATTTATTCAGGAAAGATAAACAGGATTTTGTATTTTTTGTTCGTTCACTAACCGCGATGATTTATGATAGCACCAGTTCCGGTTCTATCCATGCATTATTTTCTTTCAGCAAATTTATCAGTTCTTCAACCGCAATTGCCTCAGGTAGATTTCTTTTCACTATTTCCTTCCCTTTATATAAAGTGATTTTCCCAGGTCCGCTTCCAACATATCCAAAATCGGCATCTGCCATTTCTCCGGGGCCGTTTACAATGCATCCCATGATCGCAATTTTTAGGCCTTTTAAATGATGGGTAACTGCCCGCACTTTTGTAGTCGTTTCCTGCAGATCAAATAAAGTTCTGCCGCAGGAAGGGCAACTTATAAATTCTGTTTTTGAAATTCTTGTACGTGTGGCCTGCAGTATTCCAAAAGCAATTGAATTCATCAATTTTTGATCAGCGATTCTATTTTTATCAGAAAAATGATCACTGAGGGAAATGCCATTACCAAAACCGTCCACGAGCAACGCTCCCGTCTCAATCGCAAAGTGGATAAGGCTTTCATCCATTGAATGTTTATTACTGTTACAACTAATGATTGCGGGGTTTTCAATTTTCCTTTCATTTAATTCACCAAACATTCGCCGGATACTTTGTACTGCATTTATATTTTGAGAACTTAACCATAGAACAATATTCTCATTGCTTTTTATTTTCTCAAAGAATTTTTCCTTATCAAATTGTGAGTGATTCCCTGAATAACAATCCAGTTCTACAAAATTCATTTGGTGGGAAAGTATTGATGCTTCATCCAGGAATTGTTGCTCTGTCAGAACGGGAAACGATTTCGATTTATCCTTTAAAGATATCCATGAATCATAATTGTAAATAAGCTGCAATGTTCCGGGCAAAGCGAAATTAATTTGATTGTTACCGCAATAGATAAAGTCAGCAGCCATGTCGCCAATGTTCCATTTATCTGTTGTCGCGTTGTATCTATAACCAACGTCTTTCAAATCATCTTTGCTGATTTCATTTTTTTTATGAAAATCGGTAACCACAACCGGAACATTTTTTTCTCCAATATTTTCGATTGAAAAGGTTGGGCGTACATGCGTTCCTGTTATTTCAGAAAAAATATTTGAAATGTTTTTAACAGGTGGAACATTTGCATGTTCATCATGTCTGTTCGTGTATCTTTTTACGATGTTTTCGCAAACGGGTAATTCAAATTCTGAATCTTCAGTAAGTGAAACGCGAATCGTGTCACCAATGCCATCTTCCAGTAAAGTGCCGATCCCAATTGCAGATTTTATTCTTCCATCTTCGCCATCACCTGCTTCCGTAACCCCTAAATGAAGCGGATAGCAATGGCCCAGTTCGTTTTGCATATTTTCAATTAAAAGCCGGTATGCCTGCACCATTACTTTCGGATTACTGCTTTTCATGCTCAGAACAATGTTGTAATAATTTTCACTTTCGGCAATCCTTAAAAATTCCATTGCACTTTCCACCATTCCAACTGGGGTATCGCCGTAACGGCTCATGATCCGGTCGCTTAGTGAACCATGATTGGTTCCAATACGCATTGCCGTTCCATATTCTTTACAGATTTTTACTAATGGAGTAAAACGACTTCTTATTCTTTCGATTTCTTCTTCATAATCCGCATCTGAATATTCTATCAGTTCAAACTTTTTCTTGTCAACATAATTGCCGGGATTCACCCTAACTTTTTCAACGATTCTTGCCGCAACTTCTGCTGCGTTTGGCGTAAAATGAATATCAGCAACTAACGGTGTAGTATAACCGCGTTTCCTTAATTCATTTTTTATATTCAACAAATTTTCAGCATCCTTTTTTGACGGTGCTGTAATACGAATCATTTCGGCTCCAGCTTCAATGCAACGGATTGATTGTTCAACCGTCGCTGCAGTATTCATAGTGTCAGTCGTAGTCATTGTCTGTATCCTGATTGGATGATAATTTCCTATCAAAAGATCGCCTACTTTGACTTCCAGGGTTTTAAGCCTTTTATATTCAGTTAATGATTCTGCAAAAAGTTGCATGGTTCCTTTAATTATTTAACTGCAAAAATACGAATTAGCTGGTTCGGGAAATAGTTAAATGCTTTATTGGTCTACTTGTAAAAGTAAAATCAGTTAGTGAAAATTTTTCAGTTTACTGGCAGCTTTACCAATCTTTCTCAGGACTATTAGGCGCCGCAGCTCCTTTGATCTTATGCATTTTATCCTGCAGTTGCTTCTCATTTTCAAGTAAAGATTTTAATTTTTCTTCAGCATCCTGTTTGGATAATTTTGACGGAGACGGTTTCGGTTGATTGTTTTTTTGCTGATTATTTTGAGGCTGATTTTTCGGTTGTTGTTTCTTTTGGTTTTTATTTTTATCCTGATTTTTATTTTGTTGTTGTTGCTGCTTGTTTTGCTCTTTCAACGCACGTTGCAAATTTTGCCTCGCATCTTCATCTTTCGGATCCAAGATCAAAGCATTCTCATACGCGCGGATACATTCGGGAAGTTTCTTTGCTGCCTGTAAGGCAACACCCTTATTGTAAAATGCCTTTTGCTTAACAGAATTATCCTTTGTATTTGCAATCGCATTATCATAAGACTTTACCGCTTCATCTGTATTGCTTTTTCTGTATAAGGCATCCCCTAAATTGTAACTGGCAGTAACATTACTGTCCGAGTTTTTCAATGCTTCCTGGTAAGCATTTTCAGCAGCATTATAATTGTTTTCTTTATAAGCCTTGTTGCCCTTTATAATTGCATCTCTACTATTTTGAGCAAAAGAACAAAAACCAAACGTCATGAAAAAAAGCACAGCAACGGCACCTTTAATTTTTGTTCTTTTTTTCTCAGATGTGAAAAATTCAATCAGCAACAGAAGAAACGCCGCGCCCAAAAAATATTGAAAGTACTGTTTAAACGAAATATATAAACTATCACTGGTGCTGGTTTCCTTTCCTATATTCGAAAGCTGGTGCTTTATGTTTGAAGCAACTGCATCTGTATTGGTATATAACTGGTAGCTTCCATTTCCTGCTTTAGCGATTTCATCCAATTCTTTTTCATTCAATTTAGAAATTACCGTTTCGCCTTTTTCATCTTTTTTATATTGGCCTGTTGATGGATCCAATATTGGTGCTCCTTGCGGAGAACCAATGCCGACAGTATTGACCATAATTCCTTCTTTTCCTAAATCTTTTGCCGCTTTGATTGCATCATTATCATGATCCTCGCCATCGCTTATCAACAGCACCGATTTAAAAGTTTTTTCATTTGGATTGAATGACGCATCACACATTTTCAACGCATCACTGATAACGGTTCCTTGTGTGGGCACGTCATCCGGCGAAGCAGAAGCCAAATACATTTTTGCAGCTTCATGGTCAACAGTTAAAGGCATTTGCAAATAAGCACGGCCTGCAAAAATTACCAGTCCAATTTTGTCGTCAGGTGAATTATCAATGATTGTTGAGATCAATTGCTTGGCGCGTTCGAGCCTGCTTGGATTTATGTCCTGTGCAAGCATGCTCTTACTGACGTCAAGAGCAATCATGAGATCTATACCTTTACGGTTTATCTTTTGATTTCCATTTGGCGTAACAAGTCCTGAAACGGCTAATACGCAAAGAGTAAATGCAATTACTACCAGGATAAATTTGGTTAAAAATTTTTTTGAAGAATAATCATTTGTTAGTTCTTCAACCAATCTTGGATCGCCAATTTTTTTCTTGGTTTTTTTCTTCCATCTCACCACTTGCAGATAGAACAGGATCATCAGCGGCACTGCTGCTAATGCAATAAAATATTCTATGTATTGAAAATGGAGCATCGATACCTGCTAAATTAAAAATGAAAATGCGATTCGATTGTCGGTTTACTGTTAAATTGTTGTTTATCTACCGGACATGCCTGAACGATTAACAATTGATGTGCAGTTTATTTTTGACCTTTAAAAAATCCAAGTTCTCTTAATACTGCCTTAGAAACGTTTACCGCAGTGGTTTTTATATCCACGGATTGGTTAGGCGTTTTTATTAATGCGACGAAGAAATAAATATGCCTGTTTTCTTCAATCCAGCCTAAATTCCAGCCGAGGCGTTGATCTTTATCATCTGTCGCCGTCGCGGTCGTATAACTTAATTTGTAAAGTGAATCCTCTTTCTGCAGCATTAAATTAGCCACCATTTCCTGTGCGTATTTTTGGAAAGGCAATTGTTCAAAATATAATTTGCTCAACATGCCTAATTGCTCATCAGGAGATATTTTCAGATTGGTACTAAAAAAAACTGAATCTGTTGAATTATTAATTTCTTTATTGCCATATCCTATCGAGTCAACCCAGAATTTCAAAGTATCTTTCCCGATTTCATGTGCTAAGGATTGAAAAAACGAAACCGATGAACTGGTGAACGCATCTTTTAAAGTCGCGTTGCCACTTGCCGAACTATCATTCAGTAATGTCGAATTTCCATTAATGACTCTTCCGGTTTGGATGCCGATTAATGTTTCAGGAATTTTAAAAGAAGTACCTGCAGAAAACCTTTGTGTATCCAGCTTCATGTTGTAAACTGTAATTGTTCCCATTTGATTATTCAAAAGGGCAAAGCTTCCGTCAACATTCGAGGAGTCAAAATATTTCTTCAGATCGTTGTCGATTTTTGCATGATTTAATGAGCATGAAGCAAAAGAAAAAGACACAAAAGAAACAAGTAGTAGTCTAAATTTATTCATAAGAAGTGATTGGATATTTTTCGGATATATTATTTTGAAGTTTCCAAATGTTTCGCGGTTGCAGCAAGAGCTTCATAAAAATCTTTACCGTATTTACGTATCAAAGGCTCTTTTAAAAACTGATAAACAGGTAATTTTAATTTTTTACCAAGTGAACATGCAGCTGCACAAAGATCTTCACGTGGCTCATAATTTACCAGTTCACCTCTTTTTGTTTTTTTTACTCTTAAGGGAAAAAGATGACAACTGATTGGTTTTTTCCATTTTATTTTTCCATCATTAAACGCTTGTTCGATTCCACATTTTACAATTCCTTTTTCGTCAACAATTCCATAGGCGCACATGCCATTGCTGATCGTTGGTGTTACCCAACCGAATTCTTTGTCATACAGATATTTTCCTTGGGTTTCTATAATACTTTTACCTTCTTCTGAAAGGTAGGGCAGAACAACATCATAAACTGCATTCAATTCTTTCAATTCTGCATTTTCAAGGGGGGCACCGGCGTCGCCATCTACACAACAACCTCCTTTACATATTTTAAGGTCACATACAAATTTTTCTTCAACTACATGGTCGCTTACCAGGATGTCATCTATTGCAATCATTCTGCAAAAATAGGTTACATAGCTAGAATTGTAAATTATCGGTAGAAGGAATACTATAAATTATCTTTAAATGTGATGCCGCTAAAAATAAAAAGTTTTTGTAATTGTTGCTTTACTGCAATGCTATTATTTATTAGAATCATAATAAGCACAATCCGTATTCATCAGACAGATTTCACATTTGGGAGTTGGCCGGCAGATTTCTCTTCCAAGGAATGACATTGCCTTTCCTGCATCTCATTCTTTTTGCGGTAAAGCTTGCTTGATTGCTCTTCAATTTTTTTCGGATTAGTACCTGATGCAATTCCTAATCGCGGCGCCATACGTACAACATGAAGATCAACAATAACGCCTTCCGGCGATATGCCAGATCACGCATGATCACATTTTCCGGAAATTGGAAATAAATCAGCAAGCCATTTGATTTTGTTGCCAAAGTTGTGGACCTTTCCCATGAATGGAAATAAAGTTTCAGGAGTGCTTGGCTAAATGCTTCCATGTCAGGAAAAGCTTCAAACAGCTTTGGTGCAATCTGGTAAATACTTTCATAATCCAAAGGATGTTTTTTGTCGTTATATTTTTTTAATAAAGGTTTTATGGCTTTCCGGCCAGTTGACTTTTGTTGGCGTTTATAATCAAATTTAATTCAGAATAAATCTACAAAATTGCCATGGTTTTAGTTTCAAATAAATATCGATGGAAAAGAAAATTTATTTTTGCGGATATGAATTTTCATTCATCATAAAATCTAACTATCTCACATACATTCTAAATTTTACTTTTTGGAAAACCAAATTTTTGATATTGCCATCATCGGTGGCGGAATTGTCGGAGCAGCTACTTTCTATCAATTGCAAAGACATCATCCCTCCTTAAAAATTATTTTGATCGAAAAAGAACCAAGACTCGCTTTTCATCAAACGGGAAATAATTCCGGCGTAATGCATTCCGGATTGTACTACAAGCCAGGTTCTTTGAAAGCAAAGAATTGTGTAGATGGAAGAAAAGCGCTGGTAAAATTTGCAGAAGAAAATAATATTCCTTATGATGTGTGTGGTAAGATTGTGGTAGCGACTGAGGAAGCCGAATTGCCTTTTCTTAATAAAATTTTCAACACCGGGTTGGAAAATAAAATTGAAGGGATAGAAAAAATAAATTCGCAACAGATCAAGGAGCATGAACCGTTTTGTGAAGGAATAGCGGGCATTTGGGTTCCTTGCACCGGCATCATTGATTATGTAAAGACTACGGATAAAATGGTGGAAATTGCTTTGGGAATCAATCATAAAAGTAAATTGGTTTTAAATACTGAAGCAACTGCGTTTGAAAAGAGAAACGGAACAAATATTATTTCTACCAACAAAGCAACGTATTGGAGCCGCTTCAATATTTTTTGTGGTGGTTTGCAGGCCGACCGGCTTGCAGTAAAGGATCATATTGATCTTAAAGAAAAAGTAGTTGGTTTTCGCGGAGATTATTATGAACTAACTGAAGAAGCAAAACATAAAATTAAGAATCTTATTTACCCTGTACCAAATCCTGCTTTTCCTTTCCTGGGCGTGCATTTTACGAGGATGACAAATGGTGAAGTTGAGTGTGGACCAAATGCAGTTTTTACGTTCGAACGTGAAGGGTATGGAAAAACAGATTTTAATTTAAGAGATACTATTGATGCACTTACTTACAAAGGAACGTGGAAGTTATTTTTTCAAAATATGAGTTTTGGAATCAATGAATATCGCCGTGCTTTTTCAAAAAAACTTTTTCTGAAAACACTGCAGCGATTAGTGCCTTCACTAACAATGGATGATATAAAGCCCGGTCGTTCAGGTGTTCGAGCTATGTTGCTAAATGAGAATGGTGATACACGGGATGATTTTAGAATTGAATATCGCGACACTAGTATACATGTTTTGAATGCACCTTCACCTGCAGCTACTGCATCGCTTGCAATTGGTGATAATATCAGGGAAATGGCAGAGAAACACTTTTTGCTGGAAACTGCTTCTTAAAGCTGGCGCATTTTTCGCTACAAAGACAAACCATGACTGATTCCGACATTTTTGCGATTCAAACGAATTCAGGCCTTTATAACGATATGTACGAACTGGTGATGGCCGAGGCTTATTTTAATGAAAAAGGCCACGAGAATCCAGTTTGCTTTGAGTATTTTTTTAGGAAAAATCCTTTTGCTGGCGGCTATGTAATTTTTTGTGGCCTTGGAGAATTGT
>Ga0157371_10005550_pt1 | contig 10611 bp, 10 predicted proteins | sample C45metaG_FD_113462 | JGI IMG/M metagenome (GOLD analysis project Ga0157371, IMG submission 113462) | Corn rhizosphere microbial communities from Kellogg Biological Station, Michigan, USA - C4-5 metaG | ecosystem: Host-associated > Plants > Roots > Rhizosphere > Soil | place: USA: Michigan... | reverse complement strand
GATCCTGAACACGATCGTGCTGACCGCACGGGCGTTCGATCCCTTCCCCTTCATCTTCCTCAACCTGATGCTGTCGATGGTTGCCGCGCTGCAGGCGCCGATCATCATGATGAGTCAGAACCGCAGGCGGCGAAGGACCGGCTGGAGGCGCGGCTCGATTACGAAACCAACCTTCGCTCGGAAGCGGAGATCGCGAGCCTTCACGACAAGATCGACCTGCTCCTTGCCATGGCGGGTGATCAGGCGGGTGCCGCCAGTTAGACTGTCCTACAGCAGCCGTGTTGCGGTAGGGGAGGCCGATGCAGCTTCCCCGACACCCCATCTGCTCGTGCCGAGCAACGCCGACACGAACGGCTCGGCCATGTGCGCGCACGCGTAGACCTGTGAACTTTGTGAACTTTCGCCCGGAAGCCCAAGCAGCGCAGCTGCGTCAAGAGAGCTGGAGAGCCGGACGGCCTGCGACCCCAGCTCGGCAGGACCGACGGCGCCGATTCACTCCGCGCCGGCCAGGCCGTTTCGCCAACGCCTTGGTCAGCAAACTTAGCAAACTTCCGCGTTAAACATGACTGAGCTTCCCCATATCGAGGTCAACGGCACTCGCCTCGCCTACAGGCTGCGTGAAGGCCGCTCGCCGACGCTGCTGTTCCTGCCCGGCTATGCCTCCGACATGGAGGGGACGAAGGCGCTGGCGCTCGATGCGTTTGCCCGACAGCGCAGCCTCGCGATGCTTCGGTTCGACTATTCCGGCACAGGCTCGTCAGAGGGCGAGTTTGAGGATAGCACCCTCGGCGGCTGGCTCGATGAGGCTCTTTTCATGCTCGACAACCTCACCGAGGGGCCAATTGTCCTCGCCGGTTCCTCGATGGGCGGGTGGATTGGGTTGCACGTTGCGCTTCGACGGCCGGAACGGATCGCCGCGCTGATCGGAATAGCCGCCGCGCCGGATTTCACCGATTGGGGTTACAGCGACGCTCAGAAGGCAACGATCCGGAAAACCGGCAAGCTGGAGCTTCCCAATCCGTACGGTTCTGAGCCTCACCTGATCACCCGCGGCTTCTGGCAGTCCGGTGAGGCGCTTCGGCTGCTCCACGCGCCTGTCGCGATCGACTGCCCGGTGCGCCTTGTCCACGGCGATGCGGATGCGGTGGTACCCCTCGCCATTGCGCTAAAGCTCCTGGAGAAGCTGCGTTCAGCCGATGTCCAGCTGACGGTGATCAAAGGCGGCGAGCACCGGCTGTCGAAGCCGAACGAGCTCGACGCCATCGTTCGTGCCGTCGCCGCTCTGATCGGAGAAGAAATTTGATCTTCCTCATCGCCGCTGCCGTCGCCGCCGCAACACCGCAGTCTCCCGCCTGTCCGGAGGTCCTGACCGACAAGGCATTCGCTTGCCGGGCGCTGGAGGCCAGCAAAGCGGGGAGGAACGCCGAAGCAGCGCAGGATTTCGAACAGGCGGCCGGTCTCACCAAGCCCGACGATCCCGCGACGGCACGGGCATGGGCGGCAGCCGGCAATATGTGGATTGCGGCCGGAGAGCCCGCGAAAGCCGGGCTCGATCTGGATCGCGCTTTGAGCGGCGCCGCTCTTCCTGCCCTGCAGCGCGGCGAGGTCCTGCTCGATCGCGCTCGCGCGGCCGAAGAGCAGGGCGACCTCAAAACCGCGCGTGCAAAGGTGACGGAGGCTTCCCAGTCGATCTCGGCCGATCCGTTCCTCTGGTATTTTTCGGCTGCGCTCGCGATCCGCGAGGGCGACCTGCCGAATGCGAAGACGAGCATTGCCAAAGCGCTGGAGCTCGACCCCAACGATCCCGCCATGCTGTTCGAGGCCGGTCACATCGCCGAGCTGGGTGACGACGACGCAGGAGCTCGCGATTACTGGACTCGCGCCGCCGCCGGCGATCCCAACGGGGAAATCGGCAAAACCGCCCGCGAGGCGCTGGACGCAATCGGCCCGGCGTTGACGGTGCAAACAGCCCCGCAGACGCGTAAATAGCCTGGATGCGACTCCTTCATGCAATGGGATCCATGCCGAACAGGCGTGAGTGGTGATGCTGGAGGTCATCCCCGTGCCGGCTTTCTCCGACAATTACCTGTGGCTGGTCCATGATTCGGACAGCGGCGAGACGGCGGTGGTCGACCCGGGCGACGCCGTACCGGTGCTCGCCGAGGCAGAAAGGCGCGGCTGGCGCATCGGTCAGGTCTGGAACACCCACTGGCACAGCGATCACACCGGCGGAAATGTTGCGGTGAAGTCGACAACCGGCGCTATCGTCTCCGGTCCCGCCGGCGAGGACATTCCGGGTCGCGAGCTCGAACTTTCGGAGGGTGACACGATCCGCCTCGGCGATCACATCGGACGCGTGATTGCCGTTCCCGGGCATACGCTCGGGCACATCGCCCTGATTTTCGATGAGGACGGGATCGCCTTTGTCGGCGACACTCTTTTCGCCATGGGTTGCGGCCGCCTGTTCGAGGGAACGCCGCAGCAGATGTTCTATTCGCTTCAGCGCCTCGCCGAACTGCCCGACGCGACCCGCCTCTATTGCGCCCACGAATATACGCTCTCCAACGGCCGCTTCGCTGCGCATGCCGAGCCGGGCAATGCCAGTATCGGCGAACGGCTTGCGGCTGTTGAGCGAATGCGCGAAGCTGGCGAAATCACGGTCCCCACCACTGTCGGTCAGGAACGGGCAACCAACCCTTTCGTTCGCTCTTCCGACTGGCAAGAGTTCGCCCGCCTCAGGTCGGAAAAGGACAGCTTTCGTTCATGAACCGAAGCGTCACTATCCGAAACACACCGGCATCGGTCTAGGGAGGTTGCAATGCGCTATGTAACTCCACTCCTTCTCGCCGCGATTTTGACTGGCTGCTCGATGGCGCCGCCACCACCGGCCGCAAACTATGAGCGGGATCAGCATCTTGCCCGCTGGCTGAGCGGCCTTGCCCCGTCCGGACCGCCTCAGGATTGCCTCGCGAGCTATCACCAGAAGGAAATGACCATCATCGACAACAGCACCATCCTTTTCCGTGACAGCCCTGGTCACGTGTGGGTGCAGAAGACGCAGAGCGCGTGCTCGCCGCTGGCCGGACCCGGACCATATGCCCTGCTTACCCGCTCGACCATCTCATCCCTGTGCAGCGGCGATATCGCTCAGGTTGTGGAGACAGGGAGCGGGATGGATGTCGGGAGCTGCGTGATGGGTGAGTTCCAACCCTATTCGCGGCCGCGGCCGCGCTAGCGGCGGTAAAGGCGCTCCAAACGGTCGCCATACGCCGCCTTGATGACGTGGCGGCGAATCTTCATCGACGGGGTCAGTTGCTCGTTCTCGGCTGAGAAGGGGGCGTCGGCCACAATGAACCGGCGCACCTTCTCGATCACCGAGAGGCCCCCATTGACCCGGTCCACTGCAGCCGAAAGGCGCTGCTGCACGTCGGGACTGCCGGCGATCTCGGCATCGGGAACCAGCAACCCGACCAGGTACGGCGCGCGGTCGCCATAGACCATCGCCTGTGCGATCTCGGGCTGGAGAGTGAGCATCCCTTCAACCCGTTGCGGGGCGATGTTGTCGCCCTTGTCGTTGACGATCAGATCCTTCTTCCGGTCCGTGATGACGATCCGGCCCTTGCCGTCGAGATGGCCGACGTCTCCGGTCGCGAGCCAGCCGTCCTGCAGCACCCGCTCCGTCTCTTCCGGATTGCGCCAGTAGCCGTGCATGACCAACTCGCCCCGGATCATGATCTCGCCGTCGGCCGCGATCTCTACTTCCGTGTTCTTGAGCGGCGGACCGACAGTCTCCGTCCGGATTCCGACGCTCGGCCTGTTGACGCTCACGACGGGCGCGGCCTCGGTCTGTCCATAGCCCTGAAGCAAGGTGAGGCCGAGCGCCTGGAAGAAATTGCCGACTTCGGGATTGAGAGGTGCACCTCCGGAGACGAGCGCCTTCATCCGGCCGCCGAACTTGCCGCAAATCTTGCGTCGCACTGTGACGGCAAGGACTTTGTCGACGATCCAGTCGACCGGGTTCAGCCGGCCTTTGAGCTTCTTCGCTTCGAGCACCAGCGCCCTTTCCATTAGGGTGCGCGAAGCCCCGCCCTTCTCGACCGTTTTCAAGATTCTCGCTCTCAGCATTTCGAAGAGACGCGGGACGACGATCATTATCGTCGGCCGAACTTCCTCGATGTTCGCCGCGAGCTTCTCCAGACTCTCGGCGCAGTAGATTTGTGCGCCGAGACCGGTCGGGAAGTGCTGTCCGCCGGTGTGCTCCAAGGCATGGCTGGCCGGGAGGAACGACAGAAAGACTTCGTCGTCCCAGCCGAAATCGCTGGAGATGACGTCCGTCGCGCCTTCGATGTTATGGAGGATGGCGCCGTGATGCTGCATGACCCCCCGTGGAGCGCCGCCGGTGCCGCTCGTGTAGATGATGCAGGCGAGGTCGGAACGCTTCGTCTCCGCCACAACCGCATCGACTGCGCCAGCGTCGCCATCCCCGGCACTCAACTCACTCCATTGATGCACCTGGAGAGTCTCGCTCGGTTGCGGAAGCCGGATCTCCTCCATCGCAATCACATGCCGGCAATCGGATTCCAGAATCACTGCCGGCAACAGGGCGGGCGCAAGTTTCTGGTTGGAAACGATCGCGGCTCGCGCACCGGAATTGCCGAGGATGTGCGCGTGATCGCGCGTCGTGTTGGTGGTGTATGCCGGCACGGTTACGCAACCGGCGGCCATGATCGCGAGATCGGAGATCAGCCATTCGGGCCGGTTCTCACTGACCAGCATAACCCGGTCGCCTGGTTCCAGACCAATGCGCTTGAGGCTACTGGCGAGAGCAATCACCTGCCGTTTCGCTTCGGCCCAGCTTACCGTCCGCCATTCCCCCCCATGTTTCGCCCACAGGAATGGTGCGTCGCCCTTCTCGCCAGCGCGAACGAAGAACATCTGCACGAGATTCTCGAAGTGTTCGAGTTGGCGGCCCGTGGTCATTCGTGAGCGCCGTTAAGCTCGTTTTCGCGCCGGACGATCGCCGTCACGTGCCCCCGCGTATCCATGGCAACCCCCTCGCTTCGCGGGTCGGCCGCGCCGACCCACCTGCCGCCGACATATTCGATCGCATTCGCCTTCAGGCCAAGCGGGCCGACTTTGACATTTTCGCCAAGCGACCGAAGCCCCGGAACGAGCGCCTCCAGATCGGTTCCCTGCTCGACGGTTGCGGTTTTCTCCGGAGCGTAGATGAGTCCCATCGCGATCGCGTCCTGGGCGCTCATCTGCCAATCGACGATGCCTATGAGCGCCTTCGCCACCTGGCAAATGATTGTAGCTCCACCAGCAGCGCCGATCGCAGCGCGCACCTTTCCATCCGGCCCGTAGACGATCATCGGCGACATCGAGCTGCGCGGCCGTTTGCCGCCCTCGACGCGATTGGCGACCAGATAGCCGTCCTTCACCGGCACCTGATCAAAATCCGGCAATTCGTTGTTGATCATCAACCCGTCGACCGCGATTCCGGATCCGAAATAGCCGTTGATCGTGGTGGTCACCTCGACGACGTCGCCTCTCGAATCCGCTACGGCGAGATCCGTCGTTCCCGGATCGTCCTTGAATGGCGCCCGCACGCGCGGTGGTGCTCCCGGTGGAATGCCGGGCTCGATCTGGTCGAGCGTTCGGCCGGAATTGATGAGTGCGGATCGGCTCGCAAGATAGGCGGCATCGAGCAGACCCTTGATCGGGATCGAAACGAAATCGGGATCGGCGAGGTATGTGTCGCGGTCGGCGTAGGCGAGCCGCTCGGATTCTGCGAGAAGGTGCCACGCAACCGGCGACTTGGGTCCGAGCGCAGCCATGTCGAAGCGTTCGAGCTGCTTCAGGATCATCAGGACCACGATTGCGCCCGAGGGTGGCCCCTCCCCGCATATCCGGTAAGAGCGATAGGTGTCACAGACTGCCTGCCGGTCCTTCGCTTGATAGCGCTCGACATCGGCCGCGGTCATGCGGGATGGATTGTGCTGCGCCGAGTCCACCGCTTGGGCGATCTTCTGCGGCATAGCGCCATGATAAAAGGGCTGGGCTCCGTCGCGAGCCAGGCGCTGAAGTTCAGCTGCGAGCACCGGCACTTTCAGAAGCGCTCCCTCGGCGACCGGCTGACCGTTCGGGAGGTAGGTCTGCCGAGCCCATGCCGTCACGTGCTGCGAATAGAGCTGCAGCCCATTGTGCAGCCGCGCCGAAACCACGAAGCCGTTGCTCGCCAGCCTGATCGCCGGGCCGAACAGCTGCGCCCACGGCAATCGGCCGTAGCGTTGATGGGCAAGCCACATCATCGACAGTGCGCCGGGCACTCCCGCGCTTTTTCCCCCGACATACATGTCCCTTGGCGCCATCGGCTGTCGGTCAGGTCCGTAGAACCAGAACGGTCCGGCTGCGGCGGGTGCGGTTTCACGCCCGTCAATGGCCGAAAACTGCCCCGTCCGGCCGTCGTTGCGGACGAAGAACCCGCCGCCGCCGAGCCCGGAATTTTGCGGCTCGACTACGTTGAGCGCAAGCATGGTTGCGATCGCCGCGTCGGTGGCGCTGCCGCCCCGCCGAAGTATCTCTACGCCTGCTGCGGCTGCTCTTGAATCGGAGGCGGAGACGATGCCGGCCGGAACACGTTTCGGCAATGCGTGCCGAGCTTCGGCAGGGCCGCCGATGAACAGCAGTCCTGCGAAAATACCGAGGAACAGACAGCGCATTACCAGCTGGCTAGCCCGCGCCGACGGCCTCGGCAATGCTCCCCAATCCGGCCTCTTTCACTTTGGCGGCGAGACCTTCCACGATGCTCCGTCCAATTCCGGGACCTTCGTAGACCATGGCCGAATAGAGCTGGATCAACGACGCTCCGGCCCGGATCCGCTCCCATGCGTCATCGGCATTGCCAATTCCGCCACAGCCGATCAGCGGGATCGCGCCACCGCTGGCGCTCCGGAATTGGCGAAGTGCGTCGAGCGCCAGCGCTTTCAGAGGCTCCCCTGAAAGCCCACCCTGCTCCCGAGCGCGCGCCGACTTGAGTGAGGGTCGTGAAATCGTTGTGTTCGAAACGATGATCGCATCGATGCGATGGTCGAGTGCGGCTCGGACAATGCGCTCCGGGTCGCTCTTCTGAAGGTCCGGAGCGACTTTCAGGAAAATTGGCGGAGACGCAGGGCGGGAGCCCGCCTCCAGAGCCGGTTTGGGCGGTCCGCCCGGCCAACGCGCACCTTTGATTGCGTCGAGCAGCGCGTCGAGCGCGCCCTGGTCCTGAAGAGCGCGCAGCCCGGGTGTATTGGGCGAGCTGATGTTGACGGTAAGATAATCGGCGAGGGGGCTCATCGCCTTAACCCCGTCGACGTAATCGCCGATGCGATCCGAGCTGTCCTTGTTGGCGCCGATATTCACGCCGACGATTCCTGTCTTGAGCGAAGTGGAAGGGCCGTGGGCGCGGTTACGTTTTTCTAGCCGCCGCAGCGCCGCCTGCTGACCGCAATTGTTGAAGCCCATCCGATTGATGATTGCGCGGTCCCCGGACAGTCGGAACAGCCTCGGCTTGTCATTTCCTCGCTGGGAGCGCGGAGTCAGCGTTCCTATTTCAGCGAAGCCAAAGCCGAGCCCAAGGATCTGGTCCGCGACCTCGGCATTCTTGTCGAACCCCGCGGCCAACCCGACCGGGTTCGGGAAATCGAGACCTGCAACGGTGGTTCGCAGCGACGGCGTCCACTGCGACTCTGGTGTGAATGAGGTGTCCCTCCGCAGCTTCAACAGCTTGATCGTCAGTCTATGCGCGGTCTCGGCATCGAGAGCGAAGATCAGCGGCCGAAGGAGCGTGTAGAGGGACATCAGGTTCCTTGGTCGTCATCCCGGCCCCGAGCCGGGATCCACCTTTTTTTGATTGTAGAAAGGAAGGTGGTTCCCGGATCAAGTCCGCGGTGACAAATTGCGAAGGTTGAATTTTGCACTGCAGCATTCTAATTCGGACTGGAAAGCTCCGAATTCACGATGCGCCTGAGCCACCTCGCCGATTATGCGGTCGTCCTGATGACCGCCGCCGCCCGCCGTCCCCCGGGCGAGCGCCTTAGTGCGACCGAGCTTTCCGCCGATACCGGAGTCCCTCTCCCGACCGCGCAGAAACTGATGGGACAGCTTGCCGTCGCTGGCCTCCTCGCCAGCGCGCGCGGGGCAAGCGGCGGCTTTTCGCTCACCCGCTCCGCCTCCGACATCAGCCTCGCCGACATTGTTGAGGCAGTGGAAGGGCCGATCGCGATGACGGCCTGCTCCGACGGCGGCCACGATTGCGCACTGGACGCGCATTGCCGGGTCAAGCCGCACATGGGCGTGGTCGAGAGCGCGGTTCGCGGCGCGCTCGGCGCCGTTCGGCTGACTCAGTTTTGTTCCCCTGCGAAGGCAGGGGTCCAGCCCGGACAAGAAGACGTCTGGGCTCCTGCCTCCGCAGGAGCACAGTCAGCATGACCGAGGCCGTCAAGAACCGCGAAATCCGCGAGAAGATCGCGCAGGATTACGAATGGGGCTTCACCTCCGACGTCGAACAGGAGTTCGCGCCGAAGGGCCTGAGCGAAGACACGGTCCGCTTCATCTCCGCGAAGAAGAACGAGCCCGAGTGGATGCTCGACTGGCGGCTCAAGGCCTACCAGAGCTGGCTTGAGATGGAGGAGGTCAGCTGGGCCAAGCTCGACATCCCGCCGATCGATTATCAGAACGCTTATTATTACGCCGCGCCCAAGGCGAAGCCGAAGCTCGCCTCATTGGATGAGCTCGATCCCGAAATCCGGCGAACCTACGAGAAGCTCGGGATTCCGATCGAGGAGCAGAAGGTGCTCGCGGGCGTCGAGGGCGCGCGCAAGGTCGCGGTCGACGCTGTGTTCGATAGCGTTTCGGTCGCCACCACCTTCCGCGAGGAATTGAAGAAGGCCGGAGTCATTTTCCTCTCCATATCCGAAGCGATCCGCGAATATCCCGAGCTGGTGCGCAAATACCTCGGCTCGGTCGTCCCGCAGCGCGACAATTATTTCGCTTGCCTCAACAGCGCGGTCTTTAGCGACGGCACCTTCGTTTACGTGCCCGAGGGTGTCCGCTGCCCGATGGAGCTTTCGACCTATTTCCGAATCAATGCGGAGAACACCGGCCAGTTCGAGCGCACCCTGATCGTCGCCGACAAGGGCAGCTACGTCTCCTACCTGGAGGGCTGCACCGCGCCGATGCGCGACGAGAACCAGCTCCACGCCGCGGTGGTCGAAATCTTCGCGCACGAGGACGCCGAGGTGAAATACTCGACGGTTCAAAACTGGTATCCAGGCGACGCCGAGGGCAAGGGCGGCATCTTCAATTTCGTCACCAAGCGCGCCCTTTGCTCAGGCGACCGCTCGAAGGTGAGCTGGACTCAGGTCGAAACGGGAAGCGCGATCACCTGGAAATATCCGAGCTGCATCCTGAAAGGCGATGGAAGCGTCGGCGAATTCTATTCGGTCGCACTGACCAACAACCGCCAGCAGGCCGACACCGGCACCAAGATGATTCACATAGGCGCCAACACGCGTTCGACGATCGTCTCCAAGGGGATCAGCGCCGGCCGGTCGAACAACACCTATCGTGGGCTGGTGCGCGTGCTCCCGCGCGCCGAGAACGTGCGCAACTTCACCCAGTGCGATTCATTGCTTCTGGGCAGCGACTGCGGCGCGCACACCGTGCCGTATATCGAGGTCAAGAACCCGACCGCGACGATCGAGCACGAAGCGACCACCTCGAAGATCAGCGAGGATCAATTGTTCTACTCCATGAGCCGCGGACTCGACCAGGAAGCTGCGGTGGCGCTGATCGTCAATGGATTCGCGCGAGAGGTGCTGAAGCAGCTGCCGATGGAGTTCGCGGTCGAGGCGCAGAAGCTGCTGGGGATCAGTTTGGAGGGGAGCGTGGGATGACGATCGTCTGGGGTTATCTGCCGGGCACTATCTTCTGCGCCGCGGTCGCAGTCGCCAGCTATTTCGTCAGGCGGGCCGAACAGCAGAGCGGCCGCGCCCTGCTGGGCTGGAGTGTCCTATCGTGGAATGTTGAGCGTTATCCAACGCTCTTCAAAATTCGGATCGCATCTTATTGGCTGGTGATCGTGGTCTTCGGCTTAGCCGGTCTCGCCTTCTTCGCCGAGTTTCTTGGGATTGTTCAGTAGTGCTAGGAATTGCAAACCTCCGTGCGACCGTCGTCGACAAGCCGATTCTGAATAGGAGCGCTGCATGATGCCGCTTCTCCTCCTCGCCGCCGCATCCTCGGCCGATCTCGACGCGCTCGACCAAGCGGTGACGCAGTGCGACCGCACCAGCGCCAATCCAGCTTTCGCCGGCGAGGCGGCTCGCCGCAGCCAGTTCCTTGTCGATGTCTACAAGGAGCAGGAGGCGATCGTGAACGCACGCGTGGCGATCGCTTCGGAGCGGCAGGCGCTTCGAGAGGCAGGCGGTGCAACCCCTGCTCAGGATAAGGACCTCGACGCACAGAGTGCGTCGCTCGACGACCGGCAAAAGGCGCTCCAGGATCAGAAGACCCTCGAATCCGCGCGCGAGGACGCGATGGACGCGATGCGCCGATATTTCCTGATGCACT
>Ga0157371_10005547_pt1 | contig 10613 bp, 8 predicted proteins | sample C45metaG_FD_113462 | JGI IMG/M metagenome (GOLD analysis project Ga0157371, IMG submission 113462) | Corn rhizosphere microbial communities from Kellogg Biological Station, Michigan, USA - C4-5 metaG | ecosystem: Host-associated > Plants > Roots > Rhizosphere > Soil | place: USA: Michigan... | reverse complement strand
TGGAAAGGCAATTGTACCGTTATTTGTTGGTTTCGCGCGAAAAAGCACTGGCACTGGCGCCGCTGATGGGCCGGTATCCTGTTGTAATCCAGTCCGGAGCGATACTCATGTTGCTTAGCGGCCTCACCATGCTAAGTGCACTTCAATGGGCAGTGGTAAATCAAAGCTGGTTTATTATTAAGATGTTCCTGTATGTTGCATTAATACTAAATGGCACGTTGGTAGCGAGACCCACCGGCTTACAATTGAAGGAACTTATGACGCAGCCTGCAACTGCTGAAACCAAAGAGAGGTTCCACTCATTAAAAAGAAAAATGACGATTTTCCATATAACCGAGTTTTCTATGCTGATAGCCATTTATGTTCTGGCTATCTACAGGTTTTAAATTGCAATGCCTGCTGTCAGTCAATGCTAATTTTTTATCATTAAATGGCGAGAACGAAAATCTGCATCTGTTGAATATTTCATAATACTTAAATTCACAAATCAAATGAAGCAAATCATTTTATTCGCGTCCATCATGCTCGCCGCCGGCTTGCTGTTTACGAATATGTACAATTCTTTGGTTGACGCAAGGTCCTGGGGCGCTGATATCCCGCGCTCCATCGAAACCGCAAGGCAATATTTCAAAGTGGCGAATCCCGGCGATTTTTTCAGGATATTTTCACCCATAAACCAGCTGCTGGCATTGCTGGCGCTGATCCTGTTTTGGAAAACACCCGCTTCCGTACGAGCTTATTTGGCTATTGCTTTGGTATTGTATGTTCTGTGCGATGTCTTAACGTTTGCCTATTTCTACCCAAGAAATGACATCCTTTTTAAAACCGGTTCGCTTACTGATACAGGCATTCTGCGGAGCGCCTGGTCGGGCTGGAACGTAGTGAATTGGTTACGGTCTTCTATGTTGTTTGTTGGCCTCGTGTTTTCTTTTGCGGCCTTGCATAAAATTTATAGTCACAAGCACGCCGCCGCAGTAACGGAAATCAAGCAGGAACAGACAATTCCGGAACTAAGATAAATGGCGGAAAAACAATCAGGCCACTCGCTCTTTTGCGTGTAGCCATTGCTGTTAGTGGTTTCATTTTTAGTCGTGCAATAATCCCGCGCAAACGGCCTGGGCTTTTAGATACTATTATCCTTTTTGCATGGGTGGTGGAGGTGGAGAATTTTTTGAAATAGTGCCTTGCCAATTTGCAAACATCCATTTCTGTTGTTGCTTTACAAATACTGCCGTGTATAAAAATTCTACCACCATGGCGTCTTTCATAAAAGCCTGTACTCTTCCTGTAACAATTCCTACATTATCGTATACTTTGATTGTTTTATCAAAATATTTGTAGGTAACTGCAGAAAATAACTTTGGACTTATCGTATCAGCAGCTACCTCGTCCCTGGTTTGCGTGGAGCCATCTGCATTTATAGAAAAGTAGTCATTCGTTAAATAATTTTTTAAATACGCTGCTCGATCAATTTTTGTTATGTTCTCAAACATTGTTGTTTCAGCGGCCTCAATTTCTTTTATCGTAGATTTCTGTGCTTCTGTTTGTCCGAATGTGTTATGAAAAAACATAGTTAGGAAAACAAAAATTGCAATTTGCTGCAGCTTGTTCATATTTGTTTTTTTTAGTTTGAATGTAAATGAGAAATTAAATTGCATTATTCCATCAGAACGTCATCTGTCACAGTTAGTTTTTTCGCCCCAGGAAACCCCAAAAGCATTTCAAGGTAAATCTATTTACGTTATATAAAGAAAATTTTAGCAGCAACGATCGTTGTCTAAACGACAATTTTCAAGATTGAAGGCTTATAGGATGCAACAAATCCGTTAATCCCTGGCTAAGGTGTCGCTGGTGTATGGATAGTGGATGAAGAGAGTATCAGGAAAAGAGACAAATGTTGATGCGATTAAAAACATCGCGTTGCTGCAAAATAATTTCTCCCCTTAAAAGTTGCTTTACTATAACCTTTGTTCTATTGCCGCCGCTGCACAAGAGAGATAACTTTGAGCACGAAATAAGAGACCGGCAGCCGGAATTAGATGTTCACATGTGATTCATTGGTTGGTACTCTCGTAAAACATCATTTTTTATTAAAACATAAATGAAAATGAAAAAGCTAGCCTTTTTACTTTTATTATTCCCCTGCATGGTTCGTGCTCAGTTTGGAATAAAAGCGGGTGTCAATTTTGCCAATGTTACCAAGGCATCATCGATCAACAATAGTAATCGAAGCGGATTTATGGTGGGAGTATTTTTAGCTCCTCCATCCAAAGGGTTACTTTCCTATAATACCGAACTTGAATTTTCACAACAAGGCTACAATTATGAGACGAACACGAATACCGGTTCCGTTACCCTGAACTATATTATTATGCCACACCTCATGAAAATCAGGATCACTAAATTACTTCAGATCGAAGTTGGCGGCCAGGTGGCATACCTTCTTAATGCCAAAGCGGATAGCAATAAAACAGCCTCTTCCAATAATCCTTACGCTGCCATTGAAGATTACTATAACAGGTTTGATTATGGAGCTGCCGCAGGTTTTGAGATACATCCTTTCTTGGGTTTATTAATCGGCGCGAGGTATAATATCAGTTTCGGAGACATGTATAAAGATAGGTACACAACTTCTCCGGGCACAACTCCTGCGTTCATTCCTGATGTGAACTTAAAAAATAACGTGCTTCAAATTTTTGCCGGGTGGACATTTGGTAAAAAAGAGAAAAAGCAGAAGGTAAGGCTGTAGTAAAAAATATTTTTGACCGGCAAGTTCGGTGAATGGTGACTCTTCTCGTACAATCTTTGCCTTTTGCGGCCAGTAATTTTTTTCGCTTATGCATCCCCGTTATACCAAATAAAAATTGCTTTTATTTGTTTGTTTACTGAAAAAAAAACCACCTTATAGGAGTATAAGGTGGTACAGCATGAGAATCCTGTTTTGCTTGTGAAAAATGCTTGTGTTATTATTGAGAAGTGGAATAAGAAATTGATTTCCGGCCACAAAGTGAACATTTCCATATTACCCCAGCGTTACCGCTGCATTATCTTTACGTTAACCTATTTTTAATTGAGCTATAGCCCACCAAAAAGGAGCAGGCATTAATAACATACAGATAATCTTTACGTAACGTTTCATTAACTTTCATTGATTCTCTTTGCAGCATTAAAAAAACAATGTGCATGAGATATTTTACAAACCTGCTTTTACTTATTTTTCTCTCTCTAACTGCTGCTGCTCAAACCGGTAAAATAGAAGGAAAAGTTACTGATTCAAAAACCGGAAAGCCACTGACAGGAGTTTCAATAACAGTGAGTGGTACTAATAAAGGAGTAGCAACCGATGTTGACGGAAGATTCGTACTAACGTTAACCGCAGCAAAATCTTTTACCATAACGGTTACTTCAGTTGGCTACCAAACCAAGGAAATTGATGATGTGCAGGTACAGCCAAATACGTTAACTACTATGGATGTCGTGTTGGATGTGGCTACAAAAACAGAACAGGCGATTGTGATAAAAACAACACGCCGGGAAGCTACCACGGCAGCATTAATCACCTATCAGAAAAACACAAATGCCGTAGCTTCTGTAATTTCTGCCGAATCGATAAAACGCTCGCCCGATAAGAATACAAGTGAAGCATTAAAAAGGGTGCCGGGGATTTCTATCCAGGAAGGAAGATATCTTGTCGTTCGTGGTTTGAGTGACCGTTATAACCAGGCGATGTTAAATGGGGTTTTGTTATCAAGTACTGAGCCTGACAGGAAAACTTTTTCTTTCGATATTTTTCCAGCAGCTATTGTTGAAAATATCATTATTAATAAAACTTTCATCCCTGAATACTCAGCTGAGTGGGCCGGTGGTTTGGTGCAGGTTAATACCCGCGATATTCCTTCAAAAGGTTTCTTAAACGTGCAAGTTGGAACTAATTTTAATACCAATACAACAGGGAAAGATTTTTACGAATATCCCGGTGGGAAATATGACTGGCTCGGTTTAGACGACGGCTCGCGTGCTTTGCCGGATAATTTTCCAACAAAAAATCAGTTTGCTGCATTGCCGGAGGCCGACCGGACCAACTGGGGAAAACAAATAGCTGCGGATAAATGGTCGGTAAACAAGAAATCCGGCTTGTTGAATACCCTCGGGCAAAATTTCCAAATCAATGGCGGATTTAATACTACCTTATTTAAAAAAGAATTTGGAGGTGTTCTTACCACTACGTATAACAGGAGTGTGAAAAATCTTGATTATGGAAACCGGTTCTTTTCAATCAATAACGCCAAAGCCACTTCAAATTTCGACTTCTCCAACTCAAAATACGTGCAGGATGTTTTATGGGGCGCGATGGCGAATTTTTCTTTAAAATTGAATAACAATAATAAGATTTCAATCAAGAATCTGTTCAATATTCATTCCTTTGACAATACTACGTTACGTACGGGCAAAGACTACGAGGCCAATTCCCAGTTTGGCGAAAATATAAGAGCAAGAGAATTAAATTTTATCAATAACACTTTTTTCAGTACGATTCTAAGCGGAGAACACAATCTTGAATCACTTCATTCCAAATTAAACTGGTTCGGAAGTTTCAATATTTTGGATCAATATATTCCGCTTCAACGTCGTTTACAATATGACCAGGATCCGGTGCCCGATAACAGTCCTTATGTTGCACTTATATCGAATAGTTTATCTCAAAAATCCGGTAGCATTTTTTATTCTAACCTTTCAGATTATATCTATACAGCCGGCGGCGATATAACCACCAATTATAATCTCTTTTCGTCAAAACAAAGTCTGAAGGGAGGTTATCTTTTCCAGGTGAAAGATCGCCTTTATGACGCCCATCCGTTTTCAATTTATCTTCCTTCCGATAATCCGACATTAAAAGCGATGGATGAAAACCAGATTTTTGCTCCTGAAAACTTTGGTACTGCCGACAATCAATTACACTTTGATGCTCTATTTGGAAACCAATATCGATACATTGCCAATACTATTTTGAATGCCGGCTATCTTCAATCAGATAATACCTTTGGTGATTGGTTAAGAATTGTTTGGGGAGCGCGCTACGAATATTTTGACCAATTAATCGGAAGTGCGAGAAAAGACGATGACCGTTTTATAAATACCACACAAGGCGACTTGTTGCCTGCGGCCAATATCACTTTTAAGCTTAATCACCAAACCAACCTTCGTTTGGCGGCATCACAAACGTTGGTAAGGCCTGAATTCAGGGAACTATCAAACCTGGCGTTTTATGATTTTGAAATTGGAGCGACTGTAACGGGCAACAAAGACCTGGTGCGCACAAAAATTAATAATGTTGATTTTCGGTATGAAATATATCCGCGGGCCGGAGAAGTTTTCACACTGGGTGTCTTCTATAAATATTTTAACAGCCCTGTCGAACTTCAATTTAACCAGTCAGGCGCGGGTTCAAGTAATACATTTAATTACGTAAACGCCAATTCAGCTACAAGTTATGGGGCAGAATTTGAATTCAGAAAGAACTTGGATTTTTTAAGCCCCGGCTTAAAAAACTTTACTGCGCAGGGAAATTTTTCTTACATCTACAACAGGGTAAAATTTGGAATTAGCAAATTGGACAGGCCAATGCAGGGACAATCGCCTTACCTTATCAATGCCGGCTTGCTATACGATGCAGAAAAGCCCGGCATCAGCGCAACGATATTATTTAATGAAGTAGGACGCCGCATTCTGTATGTAGGTAATGATGAAGTGCCGGCAATATGGGAAGCACCAAGGCCTTTACTGGATTTGCAATTGGCTAAAAAAGTGATACATGATAAAGGTGAGATTAGATTAAATGTTTCAGACATTTTAAATCAAAGAGCTTATTTCTATCACGATCTCGATAACAACAAAAAATACACCGGAACTGACGCTTTAGCATTGACGCGGCTGTATGGTTCCAACATTTCAATCACATTTAATTATTCCATCAAATAAAACTAGAAATCTTCAAATCAAACAATATGAAAAAGTTAATGACAATTGCAGCTGTTTTAGTAATAACGGCAATCTCATGCAGGAAAATAGAAGTCGATAAATATGTTGTGGGTGGCAACGGAGGTGGTTCCAACGATTCTACTACTGAAAATACTATTCTTGAAGGTAAAATTTCATCTGATAGAACGTTGAAGTCCAAATACGTTTACACGATCCGTGGTATCGTGTACGTAACCAATGGAGCAAAGCTTACCATTGAGCCTGGTACAATTTTACAGGGAGAAAGCAAATCGAAAGGTGCACTGGTAATCACCAGGGGAAGCCAGATCATTGCTGACGGGACAAAAGACAAACCCATTGTATTTACCTCGGACGCTTCATCTCCAAAACGCGGAGATTGGGGTGGTGTTGTTATTTGTGGTAAAGCGCCCACCAACGCTTCGTTCAATGGTGTTCAAGGTGTTGGACAGGTAGAAGGAGGAGTTAATAACGGGGAAGGCCTCGGTTTATATGGCGGAACTGACGCCAGTGACAATTCCGGAATATTACATTATGTGAGGATCGAATATGCCGGGTATGCTTATCTGCCGGATAATGAATTGAATGGCCTTACTTTGGCTGGAGTTGGAACCGGTACTAAGATTGACTACCTGGAAATATATAAAGCAAATGATGATGCCGTGGAATGTTTCGGAGGCACTGCGAACATGACTCATACCATTTTCGTAAGTACCCTTGATGATGATTTCGATACAGATAACGGCTGGAGCGGACATGTGCAATGGGGTATTGTAATGCGTGACTCTGCTGTTGCCGATATATCAAAATCAGAATCTTTTGAGAGTGATAACGATGCTAACGGAAGTGATTTAACCCCGCAAACAATGGGCGTTTATAGCAACATTACAGTGATAGGTCCACGCGAAACAACTTCAAATATTGGAAACACCTTATTTTTAGCAGGTGCTCAGGTAAGAAGAAATTCTTCCATTTCCATTTTTAATTCTGTTATCATGGGGTATCCGAAAGGTTTACTGATTGATGCATCAAAAGGAACGCCGACTGACAATAACATTGTTGCGAACACGCTGTTTTTCCAGAACAATATCATTGCCGGATGTGCAGAGCCGGTTGTTTATTCTGCAAGTTCAACAGCGCCTACCGGATGGACATCAGCAGATGCTTTGGATTGGGTTAACACAGCCGCTTTTAACAACAGCATACTGGCGACTAATGATGCAGTAATGCTTACGGCTCCTTACAATTATTCAAATCCTGATTTCACACCTAAATCCGGATCTCCATTGCTTTCAGGTGCTTCATTTGATAATGCGAAACTTTCCACTTCTAATTTCACACCCGTATCATACCGTGGCGCAGTTGGCCCAACTGGTGATGATGCAACCTGGTGGAAAGGATGGTCAAAATTCTAATTATTGATAAAATCTTACTGAAGATAAAAGCTGTCTCAAAAGGGCAGCTTTTTTTATGCTTTTGACAGTAACCTGGTCTCCGCATAGTCTTGGCTTCACTCATACCTGAATCCCGTTTCATAACATTCAGATAATAATTACATAAAGTTCAGTTCATATTAAAACATTCACTTTGCATAACCATCAAACCTCCAAATGAGTGGATTTGTTTATTTGCCCTTGAACCGGTTTAAAAATTTTCACGTTTTCTTCCTGACGATTCGATCTCTAATTATTTTAAATACTGCTACATGAAATCACTTAAAAACAGGATAACGGACACTGTTACACGAATATTCCTCTTCACGTTTCTCAGTTTTAATTCTCCATTTAAAAGTGATCATTGATGTCTGAAAAAATCAAAAAAAGAAAAGTTGACATTGTTGTAATCTCTGACGTTCATTTGGGAACGTATGGGTGCCACGCGAAAGAGTTGCTCCATTACCTCAAAAGTATCAAGCCTAAAAAAGTGGTTCTTAATGGGGACATCATCGACATCTGGCAGTTCAGCAAAAGATATTGGCCCAAGAGCCACACGAAAGTGATAAAACAGTTGCTTGAATGGATAAGTAAGGGAGTTAAGATGTATTATGTTACCGGCAATCACGATGAAATGCTTAGAAAATTTGCCGGATTTAAAATGAGTTCGCTGAAGATTGTAAATAAAGTGGTGCTCGATCTTGAAGGCGATAAAAAAGCCTGGATCTTTCATGGAGATGTCTTCGACGTTACCATGCAACACTCGAAATGGCTGGCAAAATTGGGAGCCGTTGGTTATGACACGCTGATTTTAATTAATCGCTTTGCGAATTTTATTTCGGTAAAAGTTTTCAAAAAAGGAAAACTTTCCCTCTCTAAAAAAATAAAAAACAGTGTGAAGAGTGCTGTAAAATTTATCAATGATTTTGAACAAACGGCTGCCGATATCGGCATTTTTCAAAAGTATGATTACGTCATCTGCGGCCACATTCATCATCCTGAAATCAAAGAGATCAGTAATAAAGACGGTGCCATTCAATATTTAAATTCGGGCGATTGGGTAGAAAACCTTACCGCTTTGGAATACAATGACGGGCAGTGGAGTATTTACCGTTTCGATGAAAATGAAATTGAGAAAATGAAGGTGGACGAGCTTTCCCAGGAGAGTGAATTGAACAATGACGAATTATTCAACAACCTGTTGAACGAATTTAATTTGATGAAAGAAGCATTTTAAATGAAGATACTTTACGCCATACAAGGCACCGGCAACGGGCATCTCAGCCGCGCAAGAGATATAATCCCGATACTGGAACAAAAAGGCGAACTCGATATTTTAATCAGCGGTGTGCAGGCAGATTGTTGAACTTCCTTATTTTGTGAAATACAGGTTCAAGGGACTGAGTTTTATTTTTGGCAAAAGAGGCGGAGTTGATCTTTTGAAGACTTACAAAAACAGCCGGCTGAGAAGACTTTATAACGAAATAAAAAGTCTGCCTGTGCACGAGTACGACTTGGTGATAAGTGACTTTGAACCGGTGAGTGCGTGGGCTTGTATTATCAAAAAGAAAGAATGTATTGGCCTTAGTCACCAGCTCGGTGTGATCAATAAAAAATCACCAAAACCTAAAAAGGCAGACCCCCTCGGAAAAACAATTCTCAAACGTTATGCGCCTGTCACACACAAATATGGTTTTCACTTTGAGGCTTATAACAAGTTTATTTATACGCCGGTAATAAGAAAAGAAGTAAGAGAATTGAAACCGGTAAATTTTGGTCATTACACCGTTTATCTTCCTTCTTATGACGACGAGAAAATTTTAAAAATTCTTAAAAAAGCCGGTGATGTGAAATGGCACATTTTTTCAAAACACGCAAAGAAGGCTTATTGTAAAGACAATTTTATTGTTGAACCAATCTCAAATGAATCATTCATCCAAAGCATGTCATCATGTGCCGGGATGCTTTGTGGTGCCGGATTTGAAACGCCTGCAGAAGCTCTCTTCCTTAAGAAAAAGCTCATGGTAATTCCAATGAAAAGCCAATATGAACAACATTGTAATGCAGCGGCTTTAAAAAAGATGAATGTTGCTGTTCTAAAATCACTTAAGAAAAAGCACATTCCTAAAATAGAAAAATGGATAGAAAGTGAAGGACTGGTAAATGTTGCTTTTCCTGATATCACGGCGGATATTATTGAAATGATCATTAAGAAACATTCCCAATATAAAAAGGGGGCCACGCCTGGTAATACCATTTTCTCATGGCAAGATTTTAAAAAAGCCTCCTTAAAAAATTTCCTTCAAAATAATCTGCAGTAAGATGACGTGCGAGGACTTTGGTGCCGACTTCAAATGGGGAGTCTCTACCGCTGCTTACCAGATCGAGGGTGCGCACAATATCGATGGAAAAGGCAAATCGATCTGGGACGAATTTGCAAACAAGAAAGGCCGGATCTTCAAAAATCAAAACGCCAATACGAGCTGTAACTTTTATGACCAGTATACGCGCGACCTCACATTGATGTACGAGTTAAACATTCCCAATTTCAGATTTTCATTATCGTGGAGCCGGATCTTGCCAACGGGGCGAAAGGTAGTCAACAACAATGGGATTGACTTTTATAACCGGGTAATTGATTTTTGTCTTGAATTGGGAATAGAACCGTGGATCACTTTATATCATTGGGATCTTCCTTATGCCCTGGAACAACAAGGTGGCTGGACGAACCGCGATATCATTAACTGGTTCAGTGATTATATATGCATTTGCATAAAGGCTTTTGGAGACCGGGTGAAAAACTGGATGGTATTGAATGAACCGATGGTTTTTACCGGGGCCGGGTATTTTTTAGGTGTTCATGCGCCGGGGCGAAAAGGACTTGCCTCTTTCTTATCTTCTGTTCATCATGCCGCGCTCTGCCAGGCCGAAGGAGGAAGGATTATCCGTTCTTTGGGGAGCAAGTTTAATATCGGCACTACTTTTTCCTGCTCTCATATTGATGCCCATAAACCAACTGAAAAAGACAAAAAGGCGGCTGTAAGAGCAGATGCCCTTCTCAATAGGTTGTTCATAGAACCGTTGCTGGGTCTTGGTTACCCCGTACACGATTTGAAGATTTTAAAACGAATGGAAAGCTATTTCAAAGATGGCGATGAAAACAGATTAGCTTTTGAAATGGAT
>Ga0157371_10005544_pt1 | contig 10619 bp, 3 predicted proteins | sample C45metaG_FD_113462 | JGI IMG/M metagenome (GOLD analysis project Ga0157371, IMG submission 113462) | Corn rhizosphere microbial communities from Kellogg Biological Station, Michigan, USA - C4-5 metaG | ecosystem: Host-associated > Plants > Roots > Rhizosphere > Soil | place: USA: Michigan... | reverse complement strand
CTCCCATGCTTTGTAGTTGCTGGTGTCGCTGACCGTTCCCGCCGTGTTCTTGCTGTTCTTCTGCCACGACGCAACCGTCATGCTCGCGGTGGTGTCGATCGTCTTTGTCGAAACGACCGACACATTCTCACGGATGTTGTTGATCACACCCGCATCGATCGCCAGGTTGCCGGCCACATCGATTATCGAACCGATGTTGTCGATCCTGCCGGCCGTGCCCGCAGCAATGCGGTCAGCCCCCAGCGATCCGCCGATGGCCGCATCGCCGCCGCTGTAGATCAGGCCCTTGCCGGTGTTCTGCAGTTCGCGCACGCCCAGGTCCAGGCGCTCGCGCGCGGCCACGGTGCCGACGCGGGTGGCACCGTTGGCGTCCTCGGCACGGTTCTTCAGCACGCCGGCGGAGATCGCCACGTGGTCGCCATAGATGCGGCCGGTGCCGAGGTTGTCCAGCACATCGGCTTCAAGGTGGGTCACCTTGCCGTCGATCAGGCCGCGGTTGGTCAGCTGGCCGCGGGCATTGAGATGGGTAACGCCTTCGCTGGAGATCTCGCCGTTGGCAGCGTTGGTGATGTTCTGCGCGTTGAGATCGAGGTTGCCGCCGCGCAGCACGCCCTGGTTGTCCAGGTCGCCGGACAGATGCAGGGCCAGCGTGCCGTTGGCCACCCATTCGCCGCGGTTGCTCAGGCCCTGCTGCAGGGTCAGGCTCAGGTCGCGCTGGGCATGCACCTGACCGTCCTCGCTCAGTGCACGCGCCACCAGGGTCTGGCTGCCATCGGCCCGCAGCAGGCCGCCACTGTTGGCAACGCTGTCGGCACTGCTGTCGAGGTTGCCGCCGGTGGTGATGACCCCCCCGTTGTTCTGCAGCTGGCCGTTGACCTGCAACCGCGCGCCGCCATCGGTGACGATCTGTCCCTGGCTGTTGTCCAGCCACTGCGTTCCGAACTGCAGCTGGCCCGCCTGCAGGCCACGGGTGCCATCGCCGCCGCGGGTATTGCGGTTGTCGACGCTGGCTGCGGTGAGGGTCAGCAGCTGGCCAGCGGCAATCGCGCCGGCCGTGTTGTCCAGGTGCCCGCTCAGGGTCAGGTCGAGAGTGCGCCCGGCCTGCACGCGCCCGGCGCCGTTGGCCAGCGTCATCGCCTGCAGCGACAGGCCCGCCGCGCTGGCAAGCGTACCGCCGGCGCTGTTGTCGACACTGGCCAGCAGCAGGCGCGCATCGCCCTGTGCGTTCAGCGTGCCACCGCGGTTGTCCAGCGCACCCCCATCCACCTGCAGCGTGCCCGCCGCCAGCAGGCCACCACTGCTGGTGGTGCCGCGGTTGTCGATGGCCTGCCCTGCGGTATCGATGCGCAGGTCGGCGGCCGACTGCACCCGGCCGCCCTGGTTGTCCAGGGCGCCGCTGTGCACGCTCAGCGCACCCTTCTGCGTACCCAGCGTGCCGCCGCGGTTGTCCAGTCGCTGGCCGCGGGTATCGACGGTCAGCTGGCCGCCCAGCAGCGTGCCGCGCTGGTTGTCGAGGCCGTTGGCCTGCAGCTGCAGCAGCTCGCCGGCCTGCATCGCGCCATCGCTGTTGTCCACGCCTGCAACCGTGGTCAGCAACAGGTCCTTGCCTGCCACCACCGTGCCATGCCGGTTGTCGAGGCTGGCCGCGTCCAGCGTCATCGCACCGGCGCTGGACAGCAACCCCTGGCTGCCGTTGTCGAGGCGACCGTCGATGCCCAGTACCAGATCGCTGCCACCGGCGTGGACGGTACCGCCGCGGTTGTCGACGCTGGCCGCATTGATCGTGCCGGCGCCAGCCAACAGGATGCGCCCGGTCTGGTTATCCAGTGCCTGGCCGATGGCCAGGGTGGAACGGCCGCTGCCGGCACCCTGCAGGGTGCCCTGCGCATTGATCAGCTGCTGTGCGGCAACGTCGAGCACACCGTTGCCGGCCAGCGAGCCGCCGCGATTGTCCAGCAGCCCCTGCACGCGCAGGCGCAGCGCCTCTTCGCCAGTGGCAGTGAGCGCACCGCCGGCCGTGGTCAGGCTATCGGCAGCGATATCGATGCGGCGCGCAGAGGTGGTCGCCTTCGACAGATCGAGGGTCTTGCCCTCCAGCAGGAACGTACCATTGCTGAGCACGCTGCCGCCCGACCCCAGCAGGGTCTGCGCGAGCACCTGCAACTGGCCGCTGCCGGCGTGCTGGATCTTGCCTGCGCTGTTGTCCAGCGTCTGCGCCTGCAGCGTGAGGTCACCATTGCTGGCCAGCGTACCGCCGGCATTGCCCAGTGAGGTGGCACTGATGCGGCTGGCGCCCTCGCCACTGGCAATGATGCGGCCACCGGCGTTGTCCAGCGTTCCGGCCTCGAGGTCGAAGCGATCAGCGCCCAGCGTTGCGTCGCGATGGTCCACCTCGTCCGCGCGCAGGGTCAGCGTAGCCGCAGAGACCAGCGTGCCCTTGCTGCCATCCAGGCGGGTCGTGGTGATGTCCAGGCCCTGGTTGCCGGCCTGGCGGATGGAACCGGCGGTGTTGTCGACCCGCGCGGCAGTAATGGTCAGCCGGTTGGCATTGCTGGCAATGGTGCCTTCATGGTTGTCCAGCGTCCGGGTGACCTGCAACGTGCTGTCGACCGCGCCGGCGCCGCTGAGCGTGCCCTTGCGGTTGAGCAGTTCACCGGCCTGCACGTCCAGCGCGCCGTTGCCGGCGATCACGCCGCCGCTGTTGTCCACGGTCTGCACCACGCGTACCTGCAGCGCATCGCTGCCCGTCGCGCTGAGGTTGCCGCCGGCGTTGTCCAGACGTTCGGCATTGATCGCAATGCGCTCGGCCTGGGTGGTGCTGCCGGCACCCAGCACCAGCTCGCCCCCCTCAAGCGTCAGCGACGACTGGCTGAGAATCCGGCCGGCCGCACCCTGCAGCGCATCGGCACGGATTTGCAGCGTGCCGCTGCCCGCGTGTTCGATTGCACCGCTGCGGTTGTCCAGCCGCGCCGCCTGCAACAGCACATCGCCGGTGCCTGCCAGACGGCCGCCGTTGCGGTTGTCCAGCAGTTCGCGGGCCTGCACCTGCAACAGGCCGTTACCCGCAGCCAGCACCTTGCCGCCCTGGTTGACCAGACTGCCAACCTGAAGCCGCATCTGGCCGTTACCTGAGATCGTACCGGCGCTGTTGTCCAGATCGTCGCGCACGCTCAGCATCGCGCCCTCGGTACCGGCCGACTGCAGCGTGCCCTTCTGGTTGTCGATGCGGCCCGCGTCGATGCGCAGGCCTGCATTGCCGAGCACCTGCCCGCCCTGGTTGTCGAAGGTTCCGCGCACATCCAGCGCCAGCTCGGAAGTGCCAAGCGAGACGATCTGGCCACCGGCATTGCGCAGGCCATCGGCGTTGATCTGCACGCTCTGGGCCGAGGTGCTGCCGCCACTCACATCCACCTGGCCACCGGTCAGCGACAGGTGACCATTGCTGAGCAGGCGGCCTTCGCTGCCATGCAGGGTATCGGCGTGCACGCGCAGGGACCCATTGCCTGCCTGCTGCAGCAGGCCCTTGCTGTTGTCCAGCGTGGTCGCTGTCAGATTCAGATCGCCATTGCTGGCCACGGTGCCGCCGGCACTGTTGTCCAGCGTACCGGCGCGCAGCATGCTGCCCTGGTTGCCCAGCGACAGCAGGTTGCCACCGCGGTTGTCCAGCGTGCCGGCGACTATCTGGAACTGCTTTGCAGTGAGCGTGCCATTGCGCACGTCGGCGTCGCCCACCGTCCAGTCCAGGCGGCCGAGCGTGCTCAGGCGGCCACCGGCACCGCTCCAGTCGCCAGTGGTCAGTAGCAGGCCGCCGTCACCGGCATGCTCGATGCGACCACCCGCGTTGGAGACCCGACCTGCGCCCAAGGTCAGGCGCTCGGCATTGCTGGCCAACAGTCCACCGTCGTTGTTGAACGTGCCGTGCACCGACCACGCCGACGCTGCACTGCTGGCATGGCGAAACTCACCTGCCCGGTTGTCCAGCGACTGTGCCTGCAGCTGCAGCGCACCGGCCACGCTCAGCGCGCCCTTCTGGTTTGACAGCGCGCCCAGCTGCAGCGAGGCGTCACCATGCACCTGCAGCGTACCGCCGTCGTTGTTCAGATCGCCCGTGGCGCGCAGCGCGGCCACGCCAAGGCGGCCGCCGCTGTTGTCCAGACCATTGCCGGCAACCAGCGAAACACGACCGCCGCTGCTGATGCTGCCACCGTCGTTGTCGAGAAGGCCGGCGATGTCCAGCACACCCGCGGCCAACGGAACCACCGGCGTCACCGGCGTACCGCCCCCCGTGCCGGTACCCGGGGTACCCGTACCGGGCGTACCGGTTCCGGGCGTTCCGCCGCTTCCCGGGGATGTGCCGCTGCCGGGGGTACCGCCGGTACCTCCCGACGCCACCGCATCCAGCGCACCGATCAGGCCGTCGCTGCGATTACTCACGCTGCCCGCGTTGGCATTGAACGCCTGCACGCCGGTCTGCTCGATGGCACCGCCACGGTTGCGCAGCCCCTGCGCCTGCAGCTGCAGGCGCTGTGCATTGAGCTTGCCACCACTGTTGTCCAGCGTGCCGCCAGAAGCGATTGCAGCCTCGCGCGTGGCGGCTATCGTGCCGCTGTTGGCCAGATCGCCGCTTGCCTGCACGCGCGCGTTCTGCAGCGACTGCAGCGCGCCGGTGTTCTCCAGCCGGCCGTCCACCGTGACCACGAGCTCGCCGGCCTGCGCACCGATGCTGCCGGCATTGCGCACGCCCACGCCGTGTTCGTTGCCCACCAGCCAGATCTTGTTGGCGAACATGCCGCCCAGCGCACCCACGTCCAGCGCGAAAGTCGGTGCCTCGCTGCTGGCCGCCGTAGCGGTCACCTGGTTGTGATCGACGCTGACCACGTTGTTGCCGAGCGTCGCCTGCAACTGGTTGGCCCAGATGCCGGCGTTGACCTTCAGCGATCGGGTGATCAGGTCGGTGTAGTCGGCGCGGCTGGTATCCAGACCATCACCGTTGACCTCGATCGCCCCACCACAGACCCGGTAGCCTTCCAGCGAACCGCTGCCGCTGAACACCGGCGTGCCGGTGGTGAGCGTGACGCGGCTGGCATTGAGGAAACCGCCGCCGTTGCCCTGGATGCCGGCCGGATTGGCGATGATCACTTCGGCGCGCTGTCCGGCCACTTCCACGTAGCCATTGAGTCGGCTGGCCGGGCCATTGACCTCATTGAGGATGACCCGTGCGCTGCCGGTGGCCAGCCATGGATTGCCCTGCACCCAACCGCCCAACTGCGTCTGCACCTGCCCACGCGCGTTGTTGAGGATCACGCCCTCGCGGCCGACATCGAACTGCGAATAGCGGTTGCGTGAGACGCCACCGGCCGACGGCGTGGTGATGTTGACCATCGGCACACCGTTCGGCGCGGTCACCACGGTGGGGCGCTCACGGCCGGGCGCATTCGGGTCCGACACGATGTGGCCGCCCGCCTGCGCCTGCGCCAAGGGCAGCAGGCTGACCCAGCCCAGCGAGCACATCAGCGCGAAGCCCAGCGGCGTCAACGCGGCGCTCTGCCGGCCAGCAACCTGACTGACCAGGCCACCCCCGCCCTTGACCAGTTCCGAAGCGACCTGCCACACGCGCAGCGCGCGGTTGAAAACCAGGCGATAGATGCTGTTCATTTCACGAATCCTTGTGTCAGATCAGTAGCGCCACGCCAGGCTGAAGCCGAAGGTGGTGTAGTCGGTCGGGAAGTTGGCCGGTTTGTGCAGGGCCGAGCCCACGAAGCCATCCCAGGAAAGCTGCTGCCAGCCGCCGCGCAGGCCCAACGCCATGCCGGCCAGATCGCGGCCGGATTGCCATTGCGCCGATGGCCCGCCAATGCGGCCGTAGTCGGCGGCGACGTAGAACTCCTGGCCGCCGCCAATGCCCAGTGACAGATCGTTGCGCAGCGACCAGCCGCGCTCACCGCTGAGCGAGCTTTCGCCGTCGAAGCCGCGTACCGTGTAGCGACCACCAATCGCAAAGCGATCCTGTGGCGACAACGGCGTGCGGTTCCACTGCGCGCGCCAGGCACCGGTGTAGCGCAGGCGCTGCTTGCCCAGCTGGAACGGCACGCTGAACTGTGCGTCAGCCGTGATCACCTTCATGCGCGAGGTGCCTTCCAACGGCAGGGTCGGATCCCACGCCTGCGCCATCTCTTCCGGCGAACGCAGGGCATGGAAGGCACCCGTTCCGCGCCGGTAGGCCAGCGTGGTATCGAGCGTCGCCGCGCCGATGAACTGCTTGTGGGTCATGCCAAGCTCCCAGCCCGACGTGCGGCGGCGCTGCACTTCGATCTCGGTATCGTCGATGTAGTTCTTCGACGTGCGCTGCCAACCGCGGCCGTAGATGCCCAGCTTGGTTCTGGCGTTGCGCAGCAGCAGGCGATCCACACGCACCTCGGCGTTGCCGCTACGGCCGCTGTAGTCATAGCTTTCGTAAGCGCCGACCACGGTCTGGCGGTAGTCGTAGGCGCTGGCTGTGGCGCCGAACAGCCAGTAGCCGTAGGGCACGTCGTAGTGCGCGGTCCAGCTGTTGGTGTCCTTGCCTTGGCCTTTGAACACGCCGCGCCCGGCACTGACGTAGAACAGCTCGTTCAGGCCCATCGGATTGTCCAGCGACAGCGTGGCGTTGGCCTGCAGTTTGCCGGTACCCCGGCTGCCGGTGTCATCCAAGGTGACGCTGGCACGCACCGGCGAACGCTGCTTCCAGTCGATCTGCAGGTCGCTCTGCCCGGGTGCGGCACCTTCGCCATCAGCGGGTGCGATCTTGATGTCGGCGCTGACGGTGGGCACGCGCTGCAGGTTTTCCAGGCCCTGCTCGATGTCACGCAGGTTCAGCAGGTTGCCGCTGCGGATCGGCAGCGCATTGGTGATGGCCGGGTGCCGCGCGGCCGCCTCGGAGAACACCGCGTCGCGGAATCGCCCCGGTACCACCGACAGCGTCAGCGTGCCGGTCTTCAGATCCTGCGGTGCCGACAGCACGCGGGTGGTGACATAACCGCGCGCGATGATCGCGTTCTGCACGCGCTTCATCACTACGTTGATGCCTTCAGTGCCCAGGCAGCGGCCGCTGGCGGGATCTTCGCGCGGATCGGCTGCGGCCAATGCCCACTGGAAGCCTTTGGCGCCCTCGCCTTCCAGAACGATGCGGTCGATGCGCACGCAGGGCTGTTCCTGTGCCGGCAGGCGCTCACCCTGCTCCCCCGGGCTGCTCTCCAGGCGAACATCGGGCCGGCTTTCCTGCTGCTCGCGCAGCGCGCGTTCGCGCTCCTGCTGGCGCAACAGTTCCTGTGCACCCGGGTCACCCACCTGCTGGGCAGCAACACCGAAGGCCATGGCCAGAAGCACCAACCCTCCACCACCGCGGCGCGCACAGCGCGCAGACTTCTTCCTTGCTCGCACAATCAATTCCAGGTTTTGATGCCACGCGTCGGTGGCCCTGCTCCCGGAAGGGGGAAGAGCCAACCCGATGGCTTGAATCGAGGTTCGCCGGGGATATGCAACGGCATGCCACCGCGCCCGACGCGAAGTGGCGCATAGGCTATCGGCTGCCTGGAGGATTTCTATAGGGAAATTTTCAAATGCCCACGACTACGGGAAAGCACACCGCAGACAGACGTTGTGAGTATGCGTGGGCGCGCGCCACGTCGCAAAGCAACAGCGTTCAGCACGACGTCTTCCGCCGGCCCACGCTACAGTCGGTGCATGACCGTATTCCTGCAGATCGAAGGCGCCGCCATCGTTGACATCCCCAGCCTCTATGCGGAAATCAACCGCGTTTTCATGGCCGGCGAAGACTGGCAGCTCGGACCCAGCCTCGATGCGCTGGACGATCTGCTGTACGGCGGCCATGGCGCGCTGGCCGGGCACGGAACCGCCACGGTGGTCTGGCGCAACATCGAGCGCAGCCGCGAGGCACTGGGACTGGAGACCACACATGCGTGGCTCGAGGACAAGCTGCGGCAACCGGGTACGTTCAATGCCGAAACCATCGGCCGCCAGCTGGACGCCCTGCAACGCGGCGAGGGGCAGACCTACTTCGACATCGTGATGGAGATCTTCGCCGGCCACCCGAATATCAATCTGCTACAAGAATGACGCCGTCAGGCCTGTTGCCACTCCACATCAGGGGACATGGCAACAGGTGCCACAAGCACAGCAGGAACTTGCCCCGCAGCATTTGAGCGACTGACCGCTGCCATCCTGACACTTCGCGCCACAGCAACCGCTGTTGCGCACAGATGCTGCCGTCGTGGCGATCGCACACGCCTTCAACACGCCATCCGGCTCCAGAGCCGCCGTCTCCATTGAATAGTCAAGTACCTGAACGTCGGTCGGACCCGCATCCGGTTCCTGCTTGTGAAGCCCCAACGGTCGCCCGCTTCGCGCTGCCGCCTGCACCATTATCGGAGAAATCGTCAGTGCACCCTCCTGCAACAACGTACCGCTGAACTGTTCTCCCTCCCACAGACTCCACTGCAGGTCTGCGGCCGCTTCACCGACAAAGGCCAATGCTTGGGCAACATCGAGCACCAACGTGTAGCGCCGGCCGCGCTTCTCCTCCAGCGTGAGGATCGCCGTGCGTCCTTCCTGCACGCTTACCCGCGGCGAGAACACGGGGTTCGCGTGGTGCAGCACCCGCAGAGTGAGGTGGTGCAGGTCCTTTGGTCCGGATACCTCTGCCGCCAGGGACGGGGCCGCAGCACTGATCAGGGACATCGCAAGCAACATACCAAACAGCGTACGAAGGAACATGCAGGAACTCCGTTGACCGCCCGATTGCGGCCGTCAACTCTCCACCTGCGATTCAAACGCAAGTTGTGACCCACACAGCACATTCATCAAGCTCCCGCGACGGCGCGCCCACAGCGACCATTTCATACGTGATCGCCGCTATCCTGCGGCATCCATGCAGCCACTGTCCGCCACGGCCGCCACCGCCGCTGCTTGTCTGCGACATCTCCCAGGACACCAACGAAAGCGCCCCTTCCCCCCGACCAGTTACCATGGACCACCCTGTACCCGCTCCGCCCCGCTGCCTTCCGGCGCGGGCGGACGCCCCTGATCCACGAGTCCCATGTCCAAAGACAAGTCCGCCGAACACACCCCGCTGATGAAGCAGTTCTTTGCAGCCAAGTCCGACTACCCGGACCTGCTGCTGTTCTTCCGCATGGGCGATTTCTACGAGCTGTTCTACGACGACGCGCGCAAGGCCGCGCGCCTGCTCGACATCACCCTGACCCAGCGCGGCAGCTCCGGTGGTGCACCGATTCCGATGGCCGGGGTGCCGGTGCACGCCTACGAGGGTTACCTCGCACGTCTGGTGGCGCTGGGCGAATCGGTGGCGATCTGCGAACAGATCGGCGACCCGGCACTGGCCAAGGGGCTGGTCGAACGCAAAGTGGTGCGCATTGTTACCCCTGGCACCGTCACCGACGAAGCGCTGCTGGACGAGCGCCGCGACACCCTGCTGATGGCACTGTCGCGCAACAAGAGCGGCTATGGGCTGGCCTGGGCCGACCTGGCCGGCGGCCGATTCCTGGTCAACGAAGTCGACACCGATGACGCGCTGGAGGCCGAGCTGGCCCGTCTGGAACCGGCCGAACTGCTGGTGCCGGATGAAGAGAACTGGCCCGATTTCCTGCGCCAGCGCAGCGGCGTGCGTCGCCGCGCGCCGTGGCTGTTCGATGCCGACAGTGGTCGCCGCCAGCTGCTGAACTTCTTCAAGCTGCACGACCTCAGTGGCTTCGGCATCGACGACAGGCCGCGCGCCACGGCCGCTGCCGGCGCCCTGCTCGGCTATGTCGAGGAAACCCAGAAGCAGCGCCTGCCGCACCTGACCTCCATCTCGATGGAGACCGCCAGCGAAGCGATTGCGATGAACGCGGCAACGCGCCGCCATCTGGAGCTGGACACCCGCGTCGACGGCGATACCCGCAACACCCTGCTCGGCGTGCTCGACAGCACGGTGACGCCGATGGGTGGCCGCCTGTTGCGCCGCTGGCTGCATCGACCGCTGCGCCTGCGCGAGGTGCTGGTGCAGCGCCACCACGCGGTGGAAACACTGATCGACCGCGGTGCGGAGGCGGATATCCGCGAGCAGTTCCGTCGTCTCGGCGACCTGGAACGCATCCTCACCCGCGTCGCCCTGCGCTCGGCGCGACCGCGCGACTTCTCCACACTGCGCGATGGCCTCGGCCTGCTGCCGGCCGTCCGCGAGGTGCTGGCACCGCTGGATTCACCGCGCCTGCAGGCCCTGCACGCGGCGCTCGGCGAGCACGACGAGTGCGCGCATCTGCTGGCCAGCGCCATTGCCGAAATGCCGCCGCTCAAGCTCAGCGATGGTGGCGTGCTGGCCGATGGCTTCGACGCCGAGCTGGATGAACTGCGCCGCCTGTCGACCCACGCCGACCAGTTCCTGGTCGACCTGGAACAGCGCGAGCGCGAGAGCAGCGGCATCGCCACCCTGAAGGTCGGCTACAACCGTGTGCACGGCTACTACATCGAAATCAGCAAGGGCCAGTCCGACCGTGCGCCGGTGCACTACACCCGCCGGCAGACACTGACCAACGCCGAGCGCTACATCACCGAAGAACTGAAGG
>Ga0157371_10005541_pt1 | contig 10622 bp, 7 predicted proteins | sample C45metaG_FD_113462 | JGI IMG/M metagenome (GOLD analysis project Ga0157371, IMG submission 113462) | Corn rhizosphere microbial communities from Kellogg Biological Station, Michigan, USA - C4-5 metaG | ecosystem: Host-associated > Plants > Roots > Rhizosphere > Soil | place: USA: Michigan... | reverse complement strand
TAGCTGAGCCAGGTGGGGTTCTTGCCGTTGTTGTTGGCCCGGGCGCGCAGGACGAAATTGACGATTTCGTTGCGGAAATCTTTCGGGTTGCTGATCCCGGCCGGTTTTTCGATCTTTTCCAGTTCCTCGTTGAGGGCCACGCGATTGAGGATTTCGCCGGTCTCCGGATCGCGGTATTCCTGATCCTGGATCCAGAAGTCCGCATAGAGCACATAGCGGTCGAAGATGTTCTGGCCGTACTCGCTGTAGGACTCGAGGTAGGCGGTCTGGATCTCCTTGCCGATGAATTCGATGTAGCGCGGTGCCAGGTATTCCTTGAGGAAGCGCAGGTAGCGCTCGCGGGTTTCTGCCTGGAACTGCTCTTGCTCGATCTGCTGTTCCAGCACGTACAGCAGGTGCACTGGGTTCGCCGCCACTTCGTGAGGGTCGAAGTTGAAGACCTTCGACAGGATCTTGAAGGCAAAGCGAGTCGACAACCCGTTCATCCCCTCATCGACGCCAGCGCTGTCACGGTATTCCTGGATCGACTTGGCCTTGGGATCGGTGTCCTTGAGGTTTTCGCCGTCATACACCCGCATCTTCGAGTAGATGTTGGAGTTCTCCGGCTCCTTGAGGCGCGAAAGCACGGTGAACTGCGCCAGCATCTTAAGGGTGTCGGGGGCGCAGTGGGCCTTGGCCAGGGAGCTGTTGAACAGCAGCTTGTCGTAGATCTTCACCTCATCGGTGACCCGCAGGCAGTACGGCACCTTGACGATATAGATCCGGTCGATGAAAGCTTCGTTGTTCTTGTTGTTGCGGAAGGTGTGCCATTCCGACTCGTTGGAGTGGGCCAGCAGAATGCCGGTAAACGGAATCGCCCCCAGGCCCTCGGTGCTGTTGTAGTTGCCTTCCTGGGTCGCGGTCAGCAATGGGTGCAGCACCTTGATCGGCGCCTTGAACATTTCGACGAATTCCATCAGGCCCTGGTTGGCCCGGCACAACGCCCCGGAGTAGCTGTAGGCGTCGGCGTCGTTCTGGGGGAATTCTTCCAGCTTGCGGATATCCACCTTGCCCACGAGGGCCGAGATGTCCTGGTTGTTCTCATCCCCAGGCTCGGTCTTGGCCACGGCAATCTGGTTGAGGATCGACGGATAGAGTTTCACCACCCGGAACTGGCTGATGTCGCCGCCGAACTCCGACAGGCGCTTGGTGGCCCAGGGCGACATGATGGTGTTGAGGTAACGCCGTGGAATGCCGAAGTCTTCTTCGAGAATTGCGCCATCTTCCGTGGCGTTGAACAGGCCCAGCGGTGATTCGAAGACCGGAGAGCCCTTGATGGCGTAGAAGGGCACTTTCTCGATCAGTTGCTTGAGTTTCTCGGCGAGGGAGGATTTACCACCGCCCACCGGCCCCAGCAGATAGAGGATCTGTTTCTTTTCTTCCAGGCCCTGAGCGGCATGACGGAAGTAGGAGACGATCTGATCGATGCATTCTTCCATGCCATGGAAGTCTTCGAATGCCGGATAGCGGCGAATCACTTTGTTGGAGAAGATTCGCGACAGCCTCGAATTGGTCGAGGTATCCAGCAATTCGGGCTCGCCGATGGCCAGCAGCAGGCGCTCGGCGGCCGAGGCGTAGGCGCTTCGATCCTTCTTGCACAGCTCCAGGTATTCCTGCAGCGAAAACTCTTCCTGGCGTGTGGATTCGAAGCGTTGTTGGAAGTGGCTAAAAATACTCATGACGTCACCTCGCTCGATACGTGGAGCCGGCGTCGGATCAGTCAGTCAAGTGCTGGCATGCAGCTGAGTTTCCAGCTGCTGTTTACCCCCCAGAACACTTTCAAAGCTATCGACCTTGAAAGCTAGTACCGATGACCCGCTCGCCGGTGTACCGGCTCTCCCCTGATTTGGATGGCCTGAGGCTAAGGATAGTTCGGAATCCGGGAGGTCAAGGCGAGATGGGGAATTAGTTGCCCGCTACCGTTCGTCTGGTACTGCGTCAGCCCGCGTCTTACGCGGGCTAGAGCTTCGGAAAAAAATTATTCAGGGTTGCCCTGAGCGGTTTCCGCTGGATAAGTGCTGCGCCACAGTTCGAAGCCGCCATCCAGGCTGTAGACGTCGGAAAAGCCCTGGCTGACCAGGTAGGCCGCCGCGCTCTGGCTCGAGTTTCCGTGGTAGCAAACCACCACTAGCGGAGCGTCGAGGTCAGCAGCGCGGATGAAGTCGGAAATGGAGTGATTGTCCAGGTGTTGCGAGCCACTGATGTGGTTCCGCGCGTAGGTTTGCGGATCGCGGATATCCACCACCACCGCACCTTGCTTGCGCAGTGCCTGGGCCTGTTCTGGGGGGATGCGTTTGAATTCGCTCATGGCGGGCTCCTGGAGCTTGATAATCAGCGCCGGCTAGCGCTTTGCCGGTGTCGGCAGGGGTTCGGGGGAAAGCGCGGCGGTGCGGCCCTGGGCATCGCAGTCGCAGGTCAGGCGTATGCCGCTATCGACATTCAGCAGGGTCATGGCCCCGCCCCAGACGCAGCCGCTGTCCAGGGCGAAGATGCCGGGCTCGTTGCAATGGCCTTCCAAGGCTGCCCAGTGGCCGAAGATGATCTTCAGGTCCCGGGTCTTGCGCTCCTTGTGGCTGAACCAGGGGGCGTAGCCCGGAGGCGCGGTGTCCAGGCCCTCCTTGCTCTTGAGGTCCAGCTTGCCGTCGCTGGTACAGAAGCGCATGCGGGTGAAGTAGTTGGTGATGACCCGCAGGCGGGTCACGCCTTTGAGATCACTGTCCCATTTCGCTGGATCATTGCCATACATGCCGTCCAGGAAGGGGTCGAAGAGGTTGTCGTCGCGCAACGCTTCTTCGACTTCGGCGGCACATTTCTGGGCTTTCTTCAGCGACCACTGGGGGGCTATGCCGGCGTGGACCATGGCGATGTTGCGGGCTTCGTCGTAATGCATCAGCTTCTGCTGGCGCAGCCACTGCAAGAGCTCCTCGCAATCGGGAGCCTCCAGGATCTCGCGCAGAGTGTCGGATTTCTTCAGGCGCTCGACGTTGCGCCAGACGGCCAGCAGGTGCAGGTCGTGATTGCCCAGCACGCAGACCAGCGAGTCGCGGATCGAATACAGGTAGCGCAGGGTTTCCAGCGACTGCGGGCCACGGTTGACCAGGTCGCCCACCAGCCACAGGCGATCCCGGGCGGGATCGAAGGCTACTTGTTCAAGCAGGCATTGCAGAGGTTCCAGGCAGCCTTGCAGGTCGCCGACGGCGTAGGTCGCCATCAGTGCAAGGCTCCGGGCACGGCCAGGCGGAAGGGCGCAATGACGGCGTCGAACTGTTTGCCATCCTCGGCGAGCATCTGATAGCTGCCCTGCATGTTGCCAACCCGGGTGGTCATTACCGTGCCGCTGCTGTAGGTGTGGCTTTTGCCTGCGGCGATCAGCGGTTGCTGGCCCACCACGCCGGCACCACGGACCTCTTCGACATGCCCGTCGCCATCGGTGATCACCCAGTGCCGGGACAGCAGCTTGGCTGGAAGCGAGCCATTGTTCTGCACGGTGATGGTGTAGGCGAAAGCGAAGCGGTTCTGCTCGGGTTGCGATTGGTCTGCCAGAAAGCGAGTGACGACGCTGACGTCGACCTGGTAACGAGGATCGGACATGCAAGAGGCCTTTAAAGCAAAGCGGGACGCGGGACAGGACTGATGGAGGTCAGTCTAGGTCAAGTATCGGGTAGTAGACCAGACATCCTGTCTGGCGTCCTACCCGATATCAGCCGAGGGCGTTTCAGTCGGTGGCGGGCTTGGGCTGGTCTGCCAGCTGATCGGCCAGGCGCACGAAGGCGGCCAGGTCCAGTTGTTCGGGACGCAGGCTGCCGTCGACGCCGGCGGCCTCGATCTCGGCGCTGCTGAGCAGTGCCTTGAGGGTGTTGCGCAGGGTCTTGCGGCGCTGGTTGAAGGCTTCGCGCACGATGCGCTCTAGCAGGCGATGATCCTTGGCCGGGTGTGGCAGTACCGCGTGGGGCACCAGGCGCACGATGGCCGAGTCGACTTTTGGCGGCGGATTGAAGGCGCCCGGGCCGACGTTGAACAGGTGCTCCACACGGCAGTGATACTGGACCATGATCGAAAGACGGCCCCAGTCACCACCGCCAGGGCCGGCAGCCAGGCGTTCGACCACTTCCTTTTGCAGCATGAAGTGCATGTCGCGGATCAGTCCGGCGTTCTGCAGCAGGTGGAAGATCAGCGGAGTAGAGATGTTGTAGGGCAGGTTGCCGACCACCCGCAGGCTGCCTGGCGCTGCGCCCAGGGTGTTGAAGTCGAACTTCAGGGCGTCGCCCTGGTGCAGGTTGAAGTTGCTCTTGCCGGCGAACTGCTGGTTGAGGATCGGGATCAGGTCCTTGTCCAGTTCCACCACGTCCAGCTGGGCGCCGCTGCCCAGCAGGCCTTCGGTCAGGGCGCCCTGGCCCGGGCCGATTTCCAGCATGCGGTCCTCGGGCTTGGCGTGGATGGACCGCAGGATGCGGTCGATGACGCCAGCGTCATGCAGGAAGTTCTGGCCGAAGCGCTTGCGCGCCCGGTGTTGGTATTGCTCGGTCATATACGGTTCTCGGCCATCTGGTAGGCGGTTTCCAGGGCGACCTGCAGGCTGCCGGTGTCGATCTTGCCGCTGCCGGCCAGGTCCAGGGCGGTGCCGTGGTCGACGGAGGTGCGGATGATCGGCAAGCCGAGCGTCACGTTGACGGCCGCACCGAAGCCTTTGTATTTCAGCACAGGCAAGCCTTGGTCGTGGTACATCGCCAGCACTGCGTCGCAGTGCTCCAGATATTTGGGGGTAAACAGAGTGTCGGCAGGCAACGGACCGCGCAGGTCCATGCCTTCGGTGCGCAGGCGCTCTAGGGTAGGTTCGATGATGTCGATTTCTTCGCGGCCCAGGTGACCGCCTTCACCGGCGTGGGGGTTGAGCCCGCAGACCAAGATGCGTGGCCGGGCGATGCCGAATTTGTGCTGCAGGTCGGCATGCAGGATCCGCGTGACCCGCTCCAGGCGCTCGACAGTGATGGCGTCGGCGATTTCCCGCAAGGGCAGGTGGGTGGTTACCAGCGCCACGCGCAGGCCGTGGGTGGCCAGCATCATCACCACTTGCTCGGTGTGGGTCAGGTCGGCGAGGAATTCGGTATGGCCGGAAAAGGCGATCCCGGAGTCGTTGATCACGCCTTTGTGCACGGGGGCGGTGATCATGCCGGCAAAGTGCCCGTCCAGGCAGCCCTGGCCGGCGCGGGTCAGGGTTTGCAGGACAAAAGCCGCATTGGCCTGGTCCAGCTGGCCGCTGATCACAGGTTTGGCCAGGGGCGTGTCCCAGACATACAGGCTGTTCGCCGGGGCGGGTTCAGTCGGCAGTTGCTCCAGGGTTACCGGCAGCAGATCGACGGCCACGCCCAGCTGCGCGGCCCGCTCTAGGAGCAGGTCGCGGCTGGTAATGGCAATCAGGGGGTGAGGCTGGGGTTGCGAAGCGAGCAGCAGGCACAGGTCAGGACCTATACCCGCCGGTTCGCCGGGTGTCAGAGCGAAACGTCTGGGTTTCACTGTGCGGCCTGTTCAGCGCCGGGCAGCTTGATTTCGACGTAGGCCTCGTCACGGATCTGCCGCAACCAGGTCTGCAGCTCTTCGTCGTACTTGCGGTTACGCAGGACGGTCATGGCTTGCTGTTCGCGGGCCTGGCTGGTGCTGTCGGTGGCGCGACGGCCAAGGACTTCCAGTACGTGCCAGCCGTAAGGGCTCTTGAAGGGCTTGGACAGTTGACCTTGTGGGGTCTTGGCCATCACTTCGCGGAATTCCGGCACCAGGGCGTTCGGGTCGATCCAGTTGAGGTCGCCGCCGTTGAGGGCGGAGCCTGGGTCTTCCGAGTAGCTTTTCGCCAGTTCGGCGAAGTCTTCGCCGGCCTCGATGCGATCGTAGAGTTTCTGCGCCAGGCGCTTGGTCTCTTCTTCGCTGCGAATTTCGCTTGGCTTGATCAGGATGTGACGCACGTGCACTTCGTCACGCACCTGATTGCCACCGCCACGCTTGTCCAGCAGCTTGAGGATGATGAAGCCGCCAGGGGTACGGGCCGGTTGGGTAATGTCGCCCACGGCCATGGCGCTCAGTTCGCGATCGAATGGAGGGGGCAGTTGAGCCGCTTTGCGCCAGCCCATGTCGCCGCCTTCCAGAGCGTTGTCGCTGCCGGAGCGGGCGATTGCCAGCTGGGCGAAGTCCGCACCCTGCTTGAGCTGCTGGTACACCTCCATGGCCTGGCGGGCAGCACTCTGAATGGCTTCGGAGTTGGCGCTTTCCGGGGTCGGGATCAGGATGTTGGCCAGGTGCAGTTCTTCGGAGAGCTGCATCTTGCCCAGGTCCGAGGCCAGGAAGTTCTTCACTTCCTGTTCCGATACCTGGATGCGTTCGGCCACACGGCGCTGGCGCACGCGGCTGATGATCATCTCGCGGCGAACCTGGTCACGGGCGTCCTCATAAGAGAGACCATCGTGGGCCAGGGCGGCACGGAATTGCTCGATGCTCATGCTGTTGCGCTGGGCAATGGTGCCGATCGCCTGGTTCAGTTCTTCATCGGTGATGCGGATGCCGGAGCGTTCGCCAATCTGCAGTTGCAGGTTTTCAACGATCAGGCGTTCCAGAACCTGTTGCTCCAGGACGCTGGTAGGCGGTACTCCACCGCCACGCTTGGCGATGGTTTGCTGGACTTCGTGAACCCGTTGGTCCAACTGGCTCTGCATGACCACGTCGTTGTCGACGATGGCCACGACCTTGTCGATGGACTGTACTGCGGCGCTGGCCGCAGTACTCAGGAACAGCGCGCCTAGCATCAGCGGGCGCAGACAATCAGAAAGCTTGGTCTTCACGTTCACGATAACCTTGGATGCCTTTGTCGAGGAAGCTCTCTACTTTGGTGCCCATGACGCCACCGAGACCCTTCAGAACAATTTGGAGGAAGATGCCGCGGTCGCCTTTTTCGTTCTCAGGAGCGTTCTGACTGAACTCGTCATACTTGACCCAGTAACGGCTGATCAGGCGCAGTTTCCAGCAGCAGTTGTCGTATTCGAAACCACCGAAGGCCTCGAGCGTGCGGTTACGGTTGTAGTCGTACTGCCAACGGCTGATGGCGTTCCATTGCGGCACGATCGGCCAGATCACCGAGAAGTCATGCTGCTGGATCTTGTAGTAGTCCTTCACGTAGCCAGGCTGGCCTGGAGTACCGTAGTCGCCACCCATTTTCCAGGTACCGCTGTTCTGGTCGTAGCGAATCTGGTCGTTACGATAGCGATAGCCGGCGTTGACCACCTTGTTCGGGTTGTCTTCAGGCTGATAGTGGAACATCGCACTACCGGAACGCGGGCTGTGGCTGTCCGGGTCCCAGTTGTAGTCGGCAGTTGCACGCCAGTCGCGGTTGTAGCGGTATTCGTACTCAAGTGCGTAAGGCGAGACGTTCGAGGTGGCGTCCGCGCGGGTACGGTAATCGATGCCCGGGAGCTGGACGGTACGGTCCTTGAAGTACAGAGCCTGGCCGACGCTGATGCGCTGGCGTTGGAAACCGTTGTCTTCGATCCAGCGGCTGGTCACACCCAAGGACAGCTTGTTCTCGTCGCCGACACGGTCAGAGCCGGAAAAGCGGTTGTCGCGGAACAAGGAGGCGTAGTTGAACGTGGGCTCGCCAGTATCGAATACCGGGATGTCTTTCTGATCCTCTTCAGGAACGTAGAGGTAGAACGCGCGTGGTTCCAGGGTTTGACGATAGTTCTTGCCAAACCATTGGGTGTTGCGGTCGAAGTACAGGCCACCGTCGAGGCTGGCAATCGGAACGCTGCGATTTTGTGAACGGTTGTAGGTTTCCCCTACAAGCAGGCTGTCCTTACCCTTTTGGTCCAGATCAAGATTGTACTGGGTGTACATGTACTTCAAGGATGGCGTCAGGTAACCGTAGCTCCAGTTCAGCGGCAGGCTGACACCAGGCTTGAGATTCAGGCGATCACCATTCGAACGGGCCAGGCCTGCAACGTTCTCGTCCAAGCGTGTATTACCGATCGGGAAACCGCTGCTGTCGAATGGGCCACCATCCTTATCAAAATAGCGGCCTTTTAGCAGATCCCGCTCAAAGCGCACCAGCTCGGTTTCATAAGTGAAATCCAGGCCTTGCGGATGGTACGGCAGCGCGCCGTTGAAAGTGATTTGCGGCAGCTTGTTGTACGGAGTGATGTTAGACACGCTGGCCAGCTCGTACGCCTGTACGTTCAGGCGTGCGGTGTAGCTGTCGCCACGGTAGGTCACGGCACCTTGCTGGTTGACGTAATCGGTGGACTTCACGCCGATCTGGTCGGTCTGCAGATCCTGGAAGTAGTACGGATCGCTGATCTTGGTGTAGTCGACTTCGGTCATCAGGCGCGAATCAAGCCCGCCCTTGTGCTGCCAGTTGAGCATGTAGCGGGTTTTTTCGTAGTCGGTCTGCTTCTTGCGATCGGTGTCGTCGTCGTTGAGGTAGGCCGCGCCGAACTGACCTTCGCTGCTTTTGGTCAGGTAGCGGAACTCGCCTTCCATCAACAGGCCGCGCTTGGCCATGTAGCGTGGGTACAACGTGGCGTCGTAGTTGGGCGCCAGGTTGAAGTAGTACGGGGTCACCAGCATGAAGCCGGTATCGCTGCCGGTACTGAAGCTAGGTGGCAGGAAGCCGGACTGGCGACGATCGTCGATCGGGAAGTAGATATACGGGGTGTAGAGCACCGGAATATCTTTGACCCGAAGGGTCACGTTGGTCGCGGTACCGAAGCCGGTGGCCGGGTTCAAGGTGATGTTGTTGCCCTTGAGCTGCCAGGCGTTGCTGTTCGGCTCGCACGTGGTGTACGTACCATCCTTGAGGCGGATGATGGCGTTTTCCGCACGCTTGGCGTACAGCGCATTACCGCGGACGCGGGATTTGTGCAGTACGTACTCGGCGTTGTCGACCTTGGCTTCACCGGTATCCAGCTGGATGTCGGCGTGGTCGCCCACCAGCAGCGCGCCATTGTCGCGTACGCGCACGTTGCCGCTCAGTTCGCCGCGGTTCTCGGCCTGGTACAGGCTGGCCTCGTCGGCCTCGACCTGCATGCTGCCCTGGCGCATGACCACGTCACCGGCCAGGGTCGCCACCTGTTCTTCCTGCTGATAGCGGGAAGCCTTGGCGCCGATAAAGGTCGGAGCGTCACTTTTATTCGTCTTGTCATTCATGCCAGGACGAATCGGTTCGATATAGGAACCAGAGCAGTAAGGACCGGTCTCGGCCAATTGAGCGGCGGTGAGCTTCTCACGCGGTACCCAGTCGAGGTGGCTGTAGTCCGCACTGCGGGACTTCAGGCCACGGCCCTTGGCCTCGGTCACCAGCTTCGACTTGTCGCCGCTGGCTTCTTCGCCCGTAGCATCGGCTGCCGTAGCAACGCTGGAGCTGACCGAGTTGGCGTCGTGGACCGGGCGCGGCGGCAGTTGGGCGGCGCTGGTTTTCGGCGCACAGGCCCAGCCACCCGAAGCAGAGACTGAGCAGTCATACTGTTCCGCGGCGACCACGAAGGAAGTGGCTAGAGGTTGCAGGGCCAGCAAACTGCCGGTAACCAGCAACGGAAATTTTTTACGAAACGCGGGGGATTTCAATGCCATCTTATTAGTCCGGGCTTCCTGCGTGCCATCTGCCCGCGGTGTGGGCCGCACGCCTCTCGGTGGTCGGCGAATGATGAAGGATAAAAAAGCATGACCCGCTTGACGGCTAGCGCCGTCGGAGACCCTTGTAATGCCTGACCAAGATGTACGCTTGCAACACCTGAAAGTTTGGCTCGATGAGCAGTTGGCGATTGTTTATGCAGCACAGGGCTGGGGTGAAGTGCCCCCGGCAACATTGACCGCAGCCAGCAGCGACGCGAGTTTCCGTCGTTATTTCCGTTGGCAGGGCGCGGGTCGCAGCTTCGTGGTGATGGACGCTCCGCCCCCCCAGGAAAACTGCAAACCCTTCGTGGATATCGCCCGTTTACTGGCGACTTGCGGCATCAACGTGCCGAAAATTTATGCAGAAGATTTGCCTCGCGGCTTCCTGTTGCTCAATGACCTGGGCAATCAGACCTACCTGGACGTGATCAACGAACATAATGCCGACGCACTGTTCGAGGATGCATTCCAGGCTTTGCTGGCCTTCCAGCAGTTGCCGATGGACGCGCCCCTGCCCAGTTACGACGTAGCCCTGCTGCGCCGTGAGCTGGAGCTGTTCCCCGAGTGGTACATCGGCCGTGAGCTGGGCATCAGCCTGAGTCCGCAGCAGCGCGAGCAATGGCAGCGTGCCAGCGACCTGCTGATCGACAGCGCCCTGGCGCAACCCAAGGTGCTGGTGCACCGCGACTATATGCCACGCAACCTGATGCACAGCGAGCCGAACCCCGGCGTGCTGGACTTCCAGGATGCGGTCTACGGCCCGGTGACCTATGACGTGACCTGTCTGTTCAAGGATGCCTTCCTCAGCTGGCCGGAGTCCCGGGTACAGGGCTGGCTGAGCCAGTACTGGCACCAGGCGCGGGCGCGGGGTATCCCGGTGCAGGACGACTTTGACGAGTTTCTGCGGGCCAGCGACCTGCTGGGTGTGCAGCGTC
>Ga0157371_10005540_pt1 | contig 10624 bp, 8 predicted proteins | sample C45metaG_FD_113462 | JGI IMG/M metagenome (GOLD analysis project Ga0157371, IMG submission 113462) | Corn rhizosphere microbial communities from Kellogg Biological Station, Michigan, USA - C4-5 metaG | ecosystem: Host-associated > Plants > Roots > Rhizosphere > Soil | place: USA: Michigan... | reverse complement strand
TCGCACTCCTTTTTATAACTTTATAAGTTACTAAACATTTAAGAAATCAACGATCATTTTCTTTTCACGCTTTGGCATCATATGCATGTGTCCGCACCCTTTTAGCATATGAGTCGTGCTATTTGGTATGATTCTTTTTGCTCTTGGTAATACTTTTTTCGCTGGAAATAAACAATCCTTTTCTCCTGCCATAATAAGTGTCGGTGCTTTACACTGTTGCATTAATCTCTCATTCACATTGGATGGCATTCCTACTTTTGTTTTTACATGATCAAGGCTATCTTTCAACATATCCAAAGTATCTTTATCAAGAATCTCTTCTTTAAGAGCCATAAATAAGGCCGTTTCTTTTATATATTTTTCATTCTTTGTTAGTTTATATTTGAGTAGTGGCATCATCATTTTCACGGTACTGATTGGAAAAGCATTATTAATTCCTGATGGCACAATTAATACGGATTTTTCTACTTTTTCCGGCGCGTTACACATTAGTTTTGCCAAAACTCCGCCTCCAAACGAAACCCCAAAACATGCTATTTTATCAAATCCAAGCCCTATAATAACGTCACTTGCCCACTTTCCATAATCATAATTTCTAGGAGAGAGACTCACTTCATCACTTTTTCCAGGGTGGCCAATAATATCAACCGCATAGATGTGAAAATTCTTAAGCAGGAATCTATACATTAGTAAATTATAGGCAGTCGTACTATTTCCGCCATGAAATACTAGCAATGGTTCACCCGATAGATTGCCAGTTTCAATGATATGTGTTCTTCCAAAACGAGTATGCACGTAAACATCCTTATATGAATAATCCAATTTCTTCAATTGAGTATCATAAAGCTTTAAAGACATTTCTCTTCCAGATTGTGTTTTGTATATACTCATATAGCCCCCTCCTATAGATTATTAATTCCTACATGTAAACTCAGCAACTTACATCCATATGTATTGGTTGACGGTGCTTTAACGATAAAAGCACCTAGTAACATAAAAATAGTGAAGAAAAGCAAATTGCTTTTCTTCACCTTTATTTCTGTCATTCATTGCAAGAAAATTTGTTCTTGTAGCTTTGCCGAAAAATATTTACGCGCATCTGCTGTAAGAATCTGCAAATGAACAACTTCCTCCTGACTTGTAAACTCTACAAACATACCACTTAAATTTTCATACGCGTATTGAATTTTATAGCCACTGTCTAAATAATCATCTACTTTTTTTATTTCACTTATACTTTGTAAGTAATCCGACATACAATCACCTCGCTTTTTTGCTTCATTCCTCATCTTTTATTTCAAATAGTGGGTCCACTTCTGCTGGTACAATTGGAGGCACGAGTACGGGTTTTTGACCAAAAATTCAATCCAAATTATGACCAGCTGTAATGCCTAAATACTTTTCATCACTCGGATCAATTAGTTCAGCTTGAGGGTACTTTTTGAACCACCAATATTTCGCTAACACAAAGTATACGAGCGCCCCCACGAAGAAACCAATTAATGAAGAATAAGTCGGGAACATATTAGCTATGGCCCCTCCGACAACCCAAGCGATTAAACCTGCAAAGTTAAAGCCATGCATGTATTTATATTGCCCATCTAGCTCGTAAAGATCTTTTACATTCACGCGGCGTTTACGGATTAAATAATAATCAGCAAATAAAATACCTACAATTGCAGTTAATATACCGCCAATGATTAACAGTGCATTAACTAAGACGTCAAACAAGCTCCATGGCTGTGCTAGAACGCCAATAATTCCTGCAATAACAACCCCAACCCAAAACGGCACTTTTGGTCCACCGATGTTCGAGAAAATGGTTGCTGCGGGAATGACGTTTGCTGAAGTATTTGTAGACCACTGTGCTAACACAATCATCAACAATAAAATTCCTAATACAATCCCACTTGCACTTTGTTGTAATGCGTTGATCGGATCAGCAGATGACACGGCCATATAACAAACTGCACCAATTGTCACCATAAAAGTATTCGTAATGGGCATTACGATAATAGAACCAACTAGCTGTGTTTTATTGCGTTTAAACCAGTTGCGCTCATTTTTTGGCGCTTTAAAGAAACGTGATAGTGACGGCATGTCGGCCGCTAACGTAGCCCAGAATCCCATGTTTGCCATGATCACTACCATAAATGCTGTAAAGGCCGCTACACCTGTTGTCGGTGATTCTACCCAAGTCCAAATTTCTTTTCCTTGTGACGTTGCATTATCTGCAAGCGTAATATACATCCAGCACGAAATTAAAATAATTATTGGCGCTGCTAAATCTGCAAATCTTTCAATCGACTTTATGCCTAATGATGTATTAAATAACTGTAAAGCGGCAAAGACAAGGAAGCATAAAAACCAATTATTAAATCCGAATAGTAAATTTAAAATGCCGTTAATCGCCATTGCGCCAAAATAGGTGTTAAGCCCGAACCAACATGCTGCCGTTACGCCACGAACAAGTGACGGGATATGCGTTCCAAATATACCGAATGGAGCGCGCATATATACTGGGAACGATAAGCCGTGCTCGATGCCAATATCCCCAATTAACGTCATAAACACGCCGATTAAACAAGAACCGATTAACGTGGCTAAAATAACCATGGGCAATGGTAGACTCATAATAGCCGACCCGCCAATTGCAAATGCAGCTAATACAATCGCCATCCCTATCCAAATTACCGCAAAACCAAATGCTCCGATGTTTCTTTGTTGATGTGTCACAGGAAGTAAATCTGGGGATTTTAAATAATTCCCATCATTTCCCATACATGTCTCTCCTTTTTATTTTTCATTTTCCGTGACATCCACTTAAGCCTTCTCTCCATACAGTTGACACCATAACATCTACTGAATAAAGTTGAATTTCAGTTACTCATCAAATCATTGAGCGCTTTTCTTTTACTTAGCAAGATTGCTTATCAGTGATTGGCGTTCATTCCAAGTCATGGGTGCAATAGCTGATTTTCTTTCAACCATTGTAATCGCGCCATCTACAGGGCACACAATTGAGCATAAATTACACCCTACACAATCTTGTTCACGAACCTTTAGCATCGGACGACCACTCTCTGTATACAGATCTATACATTGATGTGACGTATCTTCACAAGCGATATGACACTTATTACAGTTAATGCAAACATCATTATTAATTTCAGCGACAATTTTGTAGTTTAAGTCTAAGTTACCCCAGTCAGAATAACGTGGTACCGTCCTGCCGACTAAATCCATCACAGAGGCAATGCCTTTATCATCTAAATAGTTATTAAGTCCATCAATCATGTCCTCTACAATACTGAATCCATGGTGCATCGCTGCTGTACAAACCTGCACGCCGGTTGCACCCATCAACATAAACTCCGCAGCGTCTTGCCAGTTTGAAATACCTCCGATGCCTGATATTGGCACATTGATGGATGGATTACGTGCACACTCTGCTACCATATTGAGCGCGATTGGTTTGACAGCCGGGCCACAATAACCACCATGAGCACCTTTACCACCAACGTGCGGAACCGTATTCCATGTATCCAAATCCACCCCTGCTAAGCTGTTAATCGTATTAATCATACTGATGGCATCTGCTCCACCTCGTGTTGCTGCTTCTGCTGTTACCGTAATGTCTGTTATATTCGGCGTTAGCTTTACAATGACTGGCGTGCGTGCAACTTCTTTCACCCAGTACGTTTGCTTTTCAACCAATTCAGGGACTTGACCAGAGGCAGAACCCATTCCTCGTTCTGCCATCCCATGTGGACAACCAAAGTTAAGCTCAAGACCATCAACCCCCACATCTTCTACTTTTTTTACAATCTCATGCCACTTTTCTTGCTTTGGCTCAACCATCAAAGAAACGATAATGGCATGGTTTGGAAATCTTTTTTTCGTTTCATAAATTTCTTGTAAATTGACCTCTAACGGACGATCCGTAATTAGCTCAATATTATTAAAGCCTGCTACTCGCTGCCCGTTATAACTCACCGCCGCAAAACGTGAAGAAACATTTAAAATCGGTTCACCCAATGTTTTCCATACAGCTCCACCCCATCCCGCTTCAAATGCACGTTGTACTTGATAACCTGAATTAGTCGGTGGTGCTGATGCTAGCCAAAATGGATTTGGTGATTTAATGCCTGCTAAGTCAATTCGTAAGTCTGCCATGCCCTGTCCCCCCTACGCAAGTTCACTAGGTTTTTTCAATCGATTATGAATCATTTGTGCTGCGTCTTTCCCTTGCTGTGCCGCTGTTACAACCATTGCTTCTCCTTGACCGTTGCCGAATACGACATCTCCACATGCAAAAACTTTCTTATTCGGGGTTTGCATTGTCGTTTCATCAATATCAACTACACCGTCAGTATGCTTTAAGCCAAACGCTTCAATTAATGATACAAAGCGTGTTTGACCAATGGCTTTAATCACTGCATCTACTTTAATGATAAAATTGGATCCCTCAACCACTTCAGGTCTTTGTCTGCCGTCTGCACCCACCTCCCCGAGTTTCATTTTGACGCATTCAATTCCTACGACTTGGCCTGCTTCGTCACCGATAATTTTTTGGGGAGCTGTCAGCCAATTAAACTCCACACCATCTTGCTTGGCAAATTCATATTCGAATTTGTACGCTGTCATTTCTTTTTGTGTTCTTCTATAAAGAATTTTCACATTTTCAGCACCTAGTCGAACAGCGCATGTAGCACCATCGATTGCTGTATTCCCAGCACCGATAACAGCAACGCGCTTTCCGACCAAGTCTTTTGTAAGCGCTCCCATTTTTGTTTGCTTTACAAACTCGATTGCATCATGGACCCCAGCTAGTTCCTCCCCTTCAATTCTAAGATTCGGCACTGCCCCCATGCCAACCGCCAAAATAACGCTGTCGTATTGCTCTAAAATTGCCTCGGCAGAAATATCAATGCCTACTGTTGTATTCGTTTTAATGTCTACGCCAAGCTTTGCAATTTGCTCAACTTCCCAATCCACTACTTCGTTCGGCAAACGGAATGACACGATACCATAGCTTCCTAAACCACCTGCTTTCGATTCAGCTTCATAGATTGTGACACTGTATCCAAAACGACTAAGATCTCGTGCTGCTGATAACCCGGCAGGACCAGCGCCAATAATCGCTACTTTTTGTCCATTGCTTTGGCCTTTACTAAATAGCTGGGCATCCGATTCCATCGCCCAATCAGTTGCGTAACGTTGCAAATGACCTATTTTAATTGGTTTTGTGGAAGCGTTTAACACACATGCCCCTTCACACAACTCCTCTGTCGGACAAACTCTCGCACAGCTTGCGCCAATCGGGTTTGCTTCTAATATAGTCGTAGCTGAGCCTTTCATATTACCAGATGCAATTTTTTTTATGAAATTTGGGATTTGAATACTCGTTGGACAGGCTTTAATACAAGGTGCATCGTAGCAATAGAGGCAGCGATTTGCCTCTTCTAGCGCTTCATTTTTTGTCATCCTATTTGTCAATTCAACAAAATTTCGTTGAAGCTGCGAAGTCATTGAATCCATTTCCACATCCCCCTCATGTGTTTATTTCTAGTTAAACCTTAATCGTATCTGTAACAGTTGGTTTTAGTTCGCGTTTTATATATTGTCCACTGCCTAATACCCCTACGAACTCTTTATTCTTAATGACATACTCGCCGCGCAATAGTACGCTGACCGGCTCCCCTGTCACTTCCCAGCCTTCATAAGCGTTATAATCGACATTCATGTGATGTGTGTTCGCTGAAATTTCACGTTTTACCGAAGGATCGAAAATCACGATATCTGCATCAGAACCAATTGCAATCGTTCCTTTTTGTGGGTATAAACCGAAAATCTTTGCAGCACTTGTTGAAATCATATCGACGAATTCATTGATTGAAATTTTCCCTTTTGCTACGCCTTCTGAATATAAAATACCAAAGCGGTCTTCGATAAATGGTCCACCATTTGGGATTTTAGAGAAATCATTTATACCTAATTGCTTCTTCCCATTAAAGCTAAATGAACATTGATCTGAGCCAATTGTTTGCAGTTGCTTCGCTTTTAAGGCATTCCATAAATGCTCTTGATGGTACTTAGGACGAAGTGGTGGTGACCAAACATATTTAGCACCTTCAAAGCCTGGCTGTGCTAAAGCAGATTGATCGAGCGTTAAATATGGTGGACATGTTTCCCCGTATACGTCATACCCCTTCTCACGCGCTGCAATAATTTCATCGACTGCTTCTTTACAAGTAACATGGACAACATAAAGTTTGGCACCTGCGATATGTGCTAATTCAATTGCTCGTTTTGTCGCTTCGCCTTCTAACTCTGCCGGACGAGTCAGTGCATGGTAAATCGGCTCTGTATGACCAGCACGTTTCGCTTCCTCTACTAGTTCATCGATGACTGAGCCATTTTCACAGTGCACCATCACGACAGCACCTAAGTCTTTCGCAATTTTGAATGCTTTGAAAAGCGTGCGGTCTGTCGCTTGGAATTCTTTCGCGTAAGCCATGAATACCTTCACGGAAGTTATGCCTTCTTGCTCTAGTAATAACGGTAATTCCGCCTCTGTCTCAGGCGTTAAATCACCAACCATTAAATGGAAACCATAGTCAATAGCCGAGTTTCCCTTTGCTTTTTCATGCCATTTTTCCACCGCTGCTGAAAGCTTCTCTTCACCTGCAGATAAGCAAAAGTCTAAAATAGTCGTCGTACCACCGAATGCAGCTGCGATCGTGCCAGACTTCCAATCATCGTCTGTCACTGTGTTGTTAAATGGCATATCTAAATGCGTGTGGGGATCAATTCCTCCTGGCATCACGTACTTGCCCGTTGCATCAATAATTTCTGCTCCTTCGGCTGATAAATCCTTGCCAATTTGAACAATTTTTCCGTTTTCTATTAAAATATCTGCCTCATACACATCTGAAGCCGTAGCAACTAGTCCACCTGTAATAATTTTTTTCACTATACCCCTCACCCTTCACTTGATAAATTTAATCGTAAAAAACTGGTGTGTTGATTAATCTATTTTCAACTTTACTATTAAAGTAAAAAGTCACCTGTTAAAAAATTTAATGTAAAGTAAATGTCTCTCCCATTACGAACTTTGTTTGCAGCGTCAGCACGGTTTCAAGTAAAACATCTGCACCTTTCGCACAGTCCTCAAATGTCGTCTCCTCTTCCTCGCAATGACTTTTCCCTTTAATACTCGGGACAAATATCATTGCAGAAGGGATAAAACTCGCGATATACTGCGCATCATGACCGGCCCCGCTGAACATTCGGTGGCTTGAGTAGCCAAAGTCCTGACAAGATCTTTCTATTTCATTGCAAATAGTTACATCAAAAAACACAGTATCACGTCCCCATAACTTGACTGGATGGACGAAGCAACCATTTTCCTCTGACGGTAAGCTTTTTAGAATTTCTTCTACCTTTCGCATTACTTCTGGATCTTGATGACGAGAATCAATGGTAAGTGCAACTTTGTTTGGAATTACTGTATGAATATTAGGCGAAACATTCATACGACCAAATGTATAAACAAGTTGTTCGTCGATTTTCCCAAGATGCTCATGTAAATACGAAATGATGCGAGACGCTACAATCAACGGATCTTTACGCATCGACATCGGCGTTGTTCCAGCGTGGTCTGACTCACCTGTAACCGTAATTTCATAACAAACCATTCCTAAAACGCCTTCGACAACACCAATTTCTTGTTGCTTCGCTTCTAATACTGGTCCTTGTTCAATATGCAGTTCAATGTATGCGAGGGCTTCTGTTAAACGGTTTTCTTTCTCCCCCACATAACCACTAGCTTGAAGCGCCTCATTAAAAGTGATGCCATTTTTATCAGTAGACTGTATCATTTTGTCTTTACTAAATTTTGAAGCAACTACACCAGAACTCATCATCGCGGGGTCAAAACGAGCACCTTCTTCATTCGTAAAATTCACAATCATTAATGGGATGTCTAGTTCAATGTCATTTTCCTTAATCGTTCTTACAGCCTCTATTGCGGTTAAAACACCTAAGACGCCATCAAACCTCCCACCTTTTTCAACAGAATCTAAATGTGATCCCATTACGATTGGTGGGCAATCTTTTTTTCCTGGTAGAATCGCATAGATATTCGCCATGTCGTCTACTTTAATCTCCATGCCTAACTCTTCACATACTTCACAAAAATAGTCTCTCGCTAATATATCTTCTTTCGAAAGAGACAAACGCGTTACACCACCATTTGCAGTAGCTCCAAATTGACTAAATTGCTCAATTGACTCTTGCAAACGACTACTATTACATTTATACATATGCCAGTCCTCTCTTTCACAATTACTAAAAAGGTGTTTATTATTAAAATTCTAAAATAGAAAAGATTTACAAGATATGGATAGGAAACTAAAAAAAAATGTGCAAGTGCACATTATTTATGGTAAATTATTTGCATAATAAGGGAGGGTTGTTATGGGGACGATTCGCAAAATCGTAGAGGGGGCTCTATTCCCTATGCTGACATTAGTAGCTGGACAAAGTGGTATGTATCGAAAAGTTACAGGTATTAACGTAGTAGAAAGCATTGATTTAATCATGTTTTGCCGACCTAATGAATTAGTCGTGACAACAGGCATTAACTTTTCACACCAAAATTCATCCTTAGAACAACTAGTTAAACTAGCGTACACAAAAAAAGTAGCAGGTTTTATCGTTAATACAGGGCCTTACATTCCTGACATTCCTGAATCGGTCATTAAATTTGCCAATGAGCATGACTTTCCAATTTTTCAAATGCCTTGGGATCGTCGTGTCGCCGATCTTCTAAAAACAACATTTCAATTTATCGCCACTCACCAGCAAGAACAATCTACTGAAGATAAGGTGCTTTACAACTTACTGTTTCACTACAAACAACACGCTGAATCTATTAAACAAAACTTAACACAACTCGGATTCCCACCAGGCTCTGAATTAGCCATCATCACTTGCACAACAACAGATGCACAAAGCAGGATTGACCGCTATGAGGTTATGATTCAATTCGCATTCCAAAACAGATATAAACGCTTTTTAAGATTAAAGTATAAAAATCACCTCATCTTCCTAATCGACCGAGCACAAATAATCACACCAAATATCCCCTTCTCAAAAACAGTTGAAGAAATTTACGAAAAAATCACACAGAAAAATAGCAGCTTAAATGTAATTATTGGCAAGGGTAATTTTCACAAGGACTATGAAAACATCCGAAAAAGTTACGATGAATCGCTCACTGTCATTCAATTAGCGCAACTGCATAACAACCGCTTCTTATACAAATACAAAGAAATTGGTGCATATAAAATTATTATGGGTGTGCAAAATCGGACATTGATCGAATCATTCAGCCAAGATATACTTGGACAACTCCATCGATATGATGAATTGCATAACACGGATTATTTATCGTTTTTACGTATTTTTCTCGAAGAAAACGGCAGCACGAGTAAAATTAGCGAACGACAATTTATCCACCGCAACACGGTCCTTTATAAAATCAAAAAAATAGAAATGCTATTAGATATGGACCTAAGTAACCCCTTTACAAAAACAAATCTTTACATGGCCTTTTTAATAGAGGATGTATTAACGCATCAATAATTGAAGTTTGTATTTTCACGACCTAATAAATCAGAAAATTCAATCAAAATATGTTATTCTAAAAATCATTACAGAATCATATTAAACAACAAGTGTGTTGATTAACCTTTGAAAATCGTTGATGTCCACTTCGGACTGCGCGCTTTCCTGCGGGCACGGCCTCAGCCTCCTCGACTTGCTAGCGCAAGCCTGTGGGGTCTTCGGCTCGCGCTATTCCCGCTGGAGTCACGCAGTCCTTCGTTCTCATCAACTTAGTGAATACTATTTTCAAGGGGAAATTAATAAAAAAACGATTTTTTCTCGATTCTCATCACCTACAGTGTATCTAATCAACACGCCTGATAAAACTACAACCTATCTATCACAAAATTTGATTGGCCCATCTCCGTTGACTATCTTGTAAAGTAAAAAAAAATTTTGTCTAAAAATATCAAGTTGATTTGAGTGGAAGGCGGCGACTCCTAGGGGATCAGCGAGCAACTTGAGGCCCTGCAGGAGCACTAGAGGAACGCAGCCTAAATACGCCACATCCATGTGGTAACGGCTTCGTGACCAACATCACGTTGGCCCGATGCGGCTCAAGGCTCGCCCCCTGGAAAGCGTCCGCCTGTAACGGAAATCAACGTGTTCATTGAACAAACTCTCATTAACTTTCACAAAGAATTTATTGACGTAATTGTTTTAGAAATGCTGCTTGTTCTAGGAGGAGGAAATTATGAATGGTTTTTCACTCACGGTAGCAGATGTACTTACGAAAAAGTTATTCAGTAGCGCGAAGTTGATTGCAGGTGCAAATGGACAACAAAATATCATCAAATGGGTACATATCGTCGAAAATATGGATGCTACGAAGCTTTTAAAAGGCAATGAATTAATATTAACGACCGGTATTCATTTAAAAAACAATGTTGATGACTTTAAACAATTTATTCACCAATTAATTGCATCAAAAGCTTCTGGATTATGCATAGAG
>Ga0157371_10005535_pt1 | contig 10630 bp, 6 predicted proteins | sample C45metaG_FD_113462 | JGI IMG/M metagenome (GOLD analysis project Ga0157371, IMG submission 113462) | Corn rhizosphere microbial communities from Kellogg Biological Station, Michigan, USA - C4-5 metaG | ecosystem: Host-associated > Plants > Roots > Rhizosphere > Soil | place: USA: Michigan... | reverse complement strand
GCCACTTCCACTTCGCCACCGGCGGCACCATCGTGTTCGGCGCCTTCTTGCCCCAGCTCTGGGAATTCCAGATCAGGTGCTCCGACGCGCTGATGGTCGATTCCGGCTGCACCACCCGCGGATGGGCGATCGCGTCGCCGGCATCGAAGAATGCGCGCGGCACGCCGTTGTAGGTATCGCCGTTGACGCCGTCGGCGCCGACCGCCTTGGCCAGTTCGGCAATCGTGTCCCAGTCGTTCTGCTCGGGCTCGCGGGTGCCGTGATCCCACGGCATCGTCGGCAGGAACACCCGCACGCCGCGACGATGGAAATCCGCCACCGCGCCGCGCAGACCGTCGATGCCACCGGGCAGGTCACGGCCGAGGTCGGTCTTGTTGCGGTCGTCGATGCCGATGTTCGGGTAGACGAACCAGATCAGCACGCTGTCGATGCCACCAAAACGCGCCTGCAAATCATCGAGGTAGCGATCGACGGTGTACTTGCCGGCGACCGGATCGTAGAAGTAGCGATCCTCGACCATCATCTGCGCGTGCACGAAGTTGCGCTGCGTCCACTGCAGTTCCGGGCGGACGTAGTTCGTGTCGTTGTAGCCGATGCGGATCAGGTGCTCGCGGCGCCAGTCGCGCACTTCGCGCACCCAGTCGTCGACGCTGCCGGCGACGTCCATCTTCCACTCGCCGATATCGGCGAAGGGCCAGCCCGGCATCTTGCCCGGGGTCGGCAGGTAGCGGCCGGTGGTGACGTGGGAGAACTTGTATTCGGTGCTCACCGGCTGGCTGGTGTCGTCTGCATTGGCCACGGCGGCACGGGGAAAGTCGGTGGGGGAATTCATGGGCGGATCACTGCTTGAAGGGTGAACGGGGAAAGGGATTCAGGTCAGGCCACAGTATGCCGCGAGCCCGTCCGGCGCTTGCGGCGAACCGGCGGGCTGCGCCTGGAGTTGTTGCAGGAACGCATCGACCTCGGCATGCGTCGGGATGCTCGATTGCGCGCCCAGCCGGGTGCAGGCGAGCGCGGCGGCGGCACTGGCGCGACGCAGCGCGGCGGGCAAGTTGTCGCCCTGGCTCAGCGCCGCGGTCAGCACGCCACAAAAGGTATCGCCAGCCGCGGTGGTATCCACGGCGGTGACGTCAAACGAGGTCTGCAGGAACAGCTCGCCGTGCGCGCGGGCGAGGCAGCCCCGCGCGCCCAGGGTGACGATGAGGCACGGCACATCGACCCGCGCGAGCATCTCGGCGACGCTGCCGCCGTGGCCGCTGATCGCCGCCAGCTCGCCTTCGTTGACGACGAGCACATCGACCGCCGCCAGCAAGGCGGCCGGCAACGTGCGTGCCGGCGCCGCATTCAGCACCACCTGCACGCCGGCGGCGCGCGCACGCTGCGCCGACGCGGCGACGGTGTCCATCGGCGTTTCCAGTTGCAGCAGCAGATGGCTGATGCCGTCCAGCGATGGCAGGTGGCTGGCACACAGAAAATCGTTGGCGCCGGTCGCCACGGTGATCGCGTTCTCGGCATTGTCGGCCAGGCAGATGAAGGCCATCCCGCTGGCGCTGCCCGACACGCGCACGATCTCGGGCAGCACGCCGGCCGCACGCAGCGACTGCTCCAGCGTCGTCGCATTGGCGTCGTCGCCCAGCGCCACCAGCATGCGCGTCGTGGCATGGCCGGCGCGGGCGCAGGCGACCGCCTGATTCGCGCCCTTGCCGCCGGGAAAGCTCCCGGCACCGGCGCCCATCACGGTCTCGCCCGGCGCCGGCACATGGGCCACGCGCACCACCACATCGAGGTTGGCCGAACCCATCACCAGCACGGTGTTGCGCGAAGCAGCGTTCATTGCACGAGTGCCTGGTAGACGAGGTTGTAGAACGGACGGCTGATTCGCGGCAGGTCGTTGTCGATATCGCTGCGCGGCAGGTGCTGCAACATCACGATCGCGACGAGGCGCTCGCGCGGGTCGATGGTGTAACTGGTCGAGGCGGCGCCGGACCAGCCGAACTGGCCGACCGAACCGGGCTGACCGCGTCTGGCCACGTCGAGCACCACGTAGCCGCCCAGGCCGAAGCCTTCGGCATCGCTGAACTGGGTCACCGGCGGATCGAGCGGCAGCTGATTGAGCATCATCAGCTCCACCGTCTTGCGCCCGAGTATCGAGGCCTCGCCCAGCCGGCCACCGTTGAGCAGCATCTGGGCAAAGCGGGCGTAGTCGGCGGCGGTGGAATACAGCCCGCCCGCGGCACTGCTGTACGGGCGCAACGGTTCGCCCGGGTGAATCGCCGACGGGCCATCGTCCAGCGCCAAGCGGCCATCCTTGCCCATGGTGGTGATGTCGACCACGCGACCACGCTGCGCCAGCGGCACGCTGAAACCGGTGTCGCGCATCTGCAGCGGATCGAACAGGCGCTGCTGCAGGAAGTCCGCGAACGGCATGCCACCGAGCACTTCCACCAGTCGCGCCAGCACTTCCAGCGAGGCGCCGTCGTAGCCGAAGCGGGTGCCCGGCTCGGCGGCCAGCGGGGTGCGGCTCAAGCGTTGCGAGAAGTCACGCAAGTCGGTCGCTGCCTGCGGGTTTGCTTTCGACGAAAGCTTTGCCGCGGCGTCATCGCCGGGCAGGCCAGCGGGAAAGCCGGCGGTGTGGGTCAACAGATGGCGGATGGTGATCGGAGCGGCGGCAGGCCGCGCCTTGCCATCGCCGCTGACCACCTGCATCGCCGCAAATTCGGGCAGGTATCGGCTGATCGGATCGTCCAGCCCGATCCGACCCTCTTCCAGCAGCATCAGGACGGCCACCGAGGCCACCGTCTTGGTCATCGAATAGATACGGAAGATCGCGTCTTTCTGCATCGGCGTCCGGCGCGCCAGATCGCGATGGCCGTAGGCATGATGATCGACCACCTCGCCATCGCGCAGCACCAGGGTGACCGCGCCGAGATAGCCGTGCTCGTTCGTGGCCGCCTGCATGTAGCGGTGCAGGGTGGTCAGTCGCGACGGCGAGAATCCGCTGGCCGGCAGCACGCTGTCGGCTGATGCTTGCACGGGCGTGGCCGCCTGCACGGCGAACGGCAGGACCAGGCCAACCGCGCCGAGCAGGATTGTCGAAAACCAGTGCATGACGCCCGCTGCCCTCGCAAAAAAATGGGGCCGCCTGCGCGCTGGCAAGGCGGCCCCGATGGGCCCGGGAGACGTGCTCCCGGACCGGTTTCATCAGAACGTGATGGTGTGCGTCAGCGAGAACACCCGGCCACGACCGGACATGTAGTTGTCGTTGCCGCCGGTCTGCGAGTAACTCAGGATGTAGAACTTGTCGGTGAGGTTCTCGACGCCGAGCGAAAGCTTGCCGAAGCCGACGTCGTAATTGACGCTCAGATCGAACAGCGCATAGCCCTTGGTCTTTTCACCCGTGTTGAGGCTGCGTGACAGCAACTGGGTCGCGCCAAGGGTCAGGTCACCCAGCGGGGCGAATTTCCACATCAGCGACGCACCCAGCTTGTCCGGGTTGATGTCGCTCACGCCCATGTCCTTGTCCAGCGGGCCGCCGGCGACCTTCTCGGTCTTGCCAGTGATATGCGTGTAGAGCGCGCTGAGCTTCAAGGTATCGGTGATGGTCAGGCCACCAGTCAGTTCGATACCGCGAATCTTCACCGGCGCGCGGTTCATGATGTAGTCGTTGGTGATCGGATCGACCGACAGCGACACGCCGAGATCGGAGCTGGACTCGTACACCGAGCCGCCGAAGTTGGCCCGCTCGCCGCGCCAGTTGAAGCCGACTTCCTTGTTGTCGACCAGGATCGCCTGCAGGTCGAGGATGCCGTCGACCGTCTGACCCGGGATGTTGATGTTGCGCAACGGGATGCCCACGTTCGGCAGGCTGAAGCCCTTGCCGTACGAGGCGAACACCGACCAGTTGTCCGGCAGCCGCACGATCGCGCCGAAGTTCGGCAGGTTGGCGTGGTAGGACAGCTTGCCGCCCTCCACGAATACGCCCTTGCGATACCAGGTGGTGGTGTAGCTGTCGACGGAAAGCTCGCCATCTTCGCGACGGAAACCGCCGCTGAAGGTCACCGGACCGACGTCATACGACAGCTGCGCATACGGGGCCGTGCTCTTGTACAGCATTGGCGGCACCCACAGGCGTTTGGTCAGCGCGAGACTTTGCTCGGCCTCGTCCTGCACCACGTCCACGCCGGTACGCAACTCGAGGCCCTCGACGGTGAACAGTTCCGGTCGCGTCCACGACATGCGTACGCCACGCTTCTGCGAGTTGATTTCCGACTGGTCGATCAGTTGGCCGAGCGGCGCGATCGACGGATCCTGCTTGTCGCTGCCGTTCTCCGCGACATAACGCATCGCCTGGCTGGCGCGGTAGAGGTCGGTGGTGAAGATGCCGCCGAACAGGTTGTTGTGGATGTACGACAGGCTGTACTGGTTGAAGTCGTTGAACTCGGTCTTGGCGCCCAGCGGCTGGCCACGTTCGGAGGTATTGGTCAGACCCTTCGAGCGATCGCCAACGACGCCGATGTAGCCACCCTTGCCGACCACGTTGAAGCGGCTGATCGAGGCCTGCAAACGCTGCTCGCCGTTGTTGCCAAAGTTGCTGCCCAGCTTGATGAACAGGTTATCGGTCTTCGAGTCGGAAAGTGCACCCGAACCGCGACGACCCACCCGGCGGCCGCGGCCGTCGTAGTCCACGCCGCGATCGATCTTCGCCGTGCTGAACAGCAGGTCGTAGGCTTCTTCCTTGTGGCCGAAGTTGATGCCGACCTTCCAGCCTTCGCCGCCATCGTGGAACGAGCTGGAGTAACGCGAGACGATTTGCGTCTCCGTGCCCATCGCCGGCTCTTTCGAGATGTAGTTGATGATGCCGCCCGCGGCACCGATGCCTTCGGAAGCCGATGGCCCGTTGATCACCTCGACCCGGCCGATCACGCCCATGTCGGTAAATGTGCCCGCGCGATTACCCTCGCGCAGCGGCGAGCCCTGCGGGATGCCGTCAAAAAGTCGCAGCGCGGTGCGGCCACGCAGCGTTTCGCCGGAGTTGCTCAGCTGCTGCGACGACTCGGCATAACCGGGCACCGTGCGGGCCAGCACCGCCGTGGCGTCGTCGGTCAGCAGCAGCGTGTGCTGCACTTCTTCCTTGGAGATCACGGTTACCGCGCCGGGAATCTTGTCCACTGCCTTGGCAGTGCGCGTGCCGGTGGTTACCGTGATAGCCCCAAGATCGACGGCCTCCTGGCTCTTCTTCGTCTCGCTCGAATCGGTGGCGGCATCCGTCGGTGTGCTTTGTTGCGCGTGCAGATTGGCACTGATGGCAGATGCCAGCAGCAGGCAACCAAGGGCGGCAGGTACGTGCTTCATGGCGTGTTGTCTCTGGTCATTTGTTGGCTGCAGAGGCGCTGTCCTGGACTGGCGACTCCCCCGATCGTCTGTTTTGTTTCGCAGATGGAAAACGTATCCGCATGCCGTGACCTCCCTTCAAGTCATTCCGGTTACAGCCTCGGCATTGCTTCCGAGCTTATGGACTTCGATGACCGGGTATAACCGCCTGCGGCTATGTTCAGACTCTAGTTTTTGTTGCTTACGGCGCCGGCTTGTCCGGCTCGCGCGGCATCCCGCGACCACTGCATCGGTCATGCGTGGCCACTCGATCAATAGCTTTCATGGAGGCCGGAAGTTCCGGCTGGTGGATGGACGCAGCGCAGGTCAGCGCAAGCGTCAGCCGGGACGCCGGTGTGTCCGCGGTGTCTTCATCGCGGCGAGGCTTTCCTGCAGCAGCACGGTGACCAGGCTGATGCGGATGGTTGACCTCGACCACACGATACCGATGCGTCGCGGTATGCAGATCTCCGGCAATGGCATCCGCACCAGGCGCAGACCTTCGGGCCATGGTGGCGCCCAATCGGGAACCAGCGAAACCCCGAGGCCGCGGTCGACCATCACCGCGATGGCGTTCAGTGCGTTCAATTCGAAGCGTTCCTGCGGAACGATGCCCACCGCGCGCAGATATTCGTCCGCCTGGCGACCGCCCCACTGGTTGCGGTCGTAGCGGATCAGCGGCTCGGTCGCCAGCAGCTCATGCGGGTCGCGATCGGCCATGCTTTCGGGCGCCAGCACCACCAGCGGCTCTTCGCGTAGCAATTGCCAATTGCAGGTCTTGGGTAGTGCAAACGGCGCCTGCAGCACAATGGCTGCATCGAGCTCGCCGCTTTCCACCGCGCGATACAGGTCCGCCGAATAGCCGGGCTTGATGAAGACGTTGATCTGCGGAAACTTCTCCACCATCCGCGCGAAGATGTCGGGCAGCATGCCGGCGAGCGCGGTGGGACAGGCGCCCAGCTTCAACTCGCCGGAAACCGTGCTGCTGTTGGCCACGCTGCGCATGTCCGCCACATCGCGCAGCATGTCCCGTGCCCGCTGCAGGATGCGCGACCCTTCCTCGGTAACGCATACCGTCCGTCCGGCGCGGGCGATCAGCGGCACGCCGATTTCCCGCTCCAGCGTGCGGATCTGTTGCGCCACGGCCGCCGGCGTGATGTTCAGCACGCGCGAGGCGGCCGCCATCGAGCCGCAGTTGACCACGGTCACGAAGGTGTTGAGGAACTGGGTATCCACATCTTCTCTCGTTGTACGGCATGGAGCGGTGGCGATCCATGTACCTCGGCGGCGCACCGCGACGTTCCGACACCACCCTGGCCGCATAGCATCGCCGCGTTGTCGATGCATGGGCGCCCATGCGGCGTTATGTCTCATTTCCCTGCGGCCGGACGCGATGGCTGTCCGATCTGGCGTGGATGGTGAGGCCGTCGAGCGAGCGGATCGGCTTGGGGAAGAACAGGCTCGCCACGTAGCCGATCACGATGCACAGCATGATCGAGATGGCCAGGTAGAAGTACGGATGCACCAGGTTCATCGACCACGCCCAGGTGGTCAGCACGATGCTCGAACCCACGCCGATCGCCACGCCGGGCGAATTGGCCCGGCGGGTGAACATGCCCAGCGTATAGGCGCCGGCGAAACCGCCGCCGAGCAGGCCGGCCAGTTCAATCGACACGTCGAACAGCGAGTGGATGTCGTAGCGCGACAGCAGCAGGGCCACGCCGATCGCGATCAGGCCCGTCACCACGGTGACCCACTCGGCGAAGCGCACGCTGGTGGCGGGGTTCGGGTTCTTCACCAGCTTCTCGTAGAAATCGACCGAGGCCAGCGTCGACACGCTGTTCATGATGCTGGACAGGGTCGACATCGCCGCCGCGAAGATGCCGGCGATGATCAGCCCGGTCACGCCCATCGGCAGTTCGGCGGCGATGAACAGCGGGAAGGTGGCGTCGATCGGCAGCAGCGGATCGAGCCGCTCCGGGTGCGACTTGTAGTACACGAACAGCGCCGTGCCGATCGAGTAGAAGATGAAACCACCGGGGATCATGATCGCCGCGAACGCCCAGATCGAGCGACCGGCCTCTTTGTCGGACTTCGTCGACAGCGTGCGCTGCATTAGCACCTGGTCCTTCGGGAAGGTCAGCACCACGTCGAACACCACCAGGAAAATGAAACCCCACACGGTGGCCTTGGTCAGGTCGAAGCTGAAATCGAACAGCTTGGTCTTGTTTTCCGCCGACGCCACCGCGTAGAACTCCTCGAAGCCGCCGTTGATCTGGTAGACGATGAAGCCGATCGCGAACAGCGCGCCGCCGAACATCACGATCATCTGCACGAAGTCGGTCCAGATCACCGCTTTCATGCCGCCCAGGGCGGTATAGATGATGGTGACCACGCCCATCAGCAGCACGCTCCACACCACGTCGATGCCGGTGATGGTGGCGATCGCTAGCGCGGGCAGGAACAGCACCACGCTCATGCGGCTGCCGATCTGCATCACGATGCACAGCCCGCTGGCCAGCATGCGGATGGCCGGATGGAAGCGCGTTTCCAGGTACGAGAACACCGACATCAGGTCCAGCCGGCGCAGCAGCGGCACGATCCACACCGCCACGAACATCAGGCCGACCACGGCGATGAGATTGTTGGTGAGGTATTGCCAGTTGGTCTCGAACGCCTTGGCCGGGATCGCGATGAAACTGATCGAGCTGGTGTTGGTGGCATACAGGCTCACCCCGGCGGCCCAGAACGGAATGCTGCGGCCGCCGACGAAGAAATCGGAGGTGGAGCTGCGCTTCTCGCGCAGGTAGAAATACAACCCCATGCCGAACATCATGCCGAGGTAGACCGCGATCACGATCCAGTCCAGCCACTTCAGCAGCTGGTTGCCGGCAACCACCCCGGCCGCCTCGAACGCGATGTGGCCGCCGTCTGCGGCCGGGCGCGCCCACAGCACGCCATCGCCCCAGTCCGCCACGGCCGTCGCCTGCGCCGGGCTGGCCCCAGGCAGCACCGCCCACGAGTCGGTGATCGTGTGGAACGTCATCAGCTGGCTGGTGGCCGCAGCGGCATCGGCGACCAGATAGATCACGTGAGCCTGACCGATCGCGCGACCGGAATTGGCCAGCACTGTACCTGGCACGCTGGCACGCGGCTCCCAGCCCGACTCGGCATTCCAGCGCAGCAACCGGCTGTGCGCGCCGCCAGCACCAGGCAACACCAGGAACAGCGCCCTGGTCTGCACTGTCAGCGAAACCGGCTCGCCGCCACCCGCCCAGCCATCGTGCACCAGCCATTGCGCACGCTCGACACCCGGCAGGATCTGCAACAAGGTCGATTCGCCGCTCGCCGTGACTCCGGCGATGAACAGGGTCTCGCCTTGAATCGCTCCTCGCGCATGCCTCAGCGGCAGCGGCAGCGCCGGCAATGCGCGCGTGCCAAGGCGGCCGTCGACAAACGCAAGCCGGGCCGCTTTGTCGACCGCATCGCCCGCACCAGTCAACACGAACGCCTGCTCGCCGTTGCCGACGACGGCATGCACGGCATCCGCTGGCCGCCACGACGAAGACACCCACGCCTTGCCGTCGGCTTCGAGTACCCAGACCCCCGCCGTCGTGATCGCCACCGGATGTCCGTCGACCACCGCCACCGCGCTGAGCGCCGCCGTCGTGGCCAGCGACGGCAACGCCACCTGCTTGACCGAACTCAGGCTTTCCGCCGCACACGGCACCACCGCCACGAGACACAACAACAGCAACAGCCACAACGACACCGGCAAGATGGACCGGCGGCGACCGGACGACGGGAAACTCATGCGCACGTTTTCGTGACCTCGACCATCATGCACGCGCATGCGGCCATCAGTGAATTGACGCAGATGGCGCGCACGTACGGCTTCACGAGCCCACACGACATCTATGGATGCAAATTGTCGACGACCGCACTCCCGCCGCCGGCACTGGCGACGATCGCCTCGGCACGCCTGACGAAGGGTGGATCGACCATGCGCCCATCGACGACAAAGGCCGCCCGGCCTTCCGCCGCCGCGACGCGCGCCGCCGCGACGATGCGCTGCGCGGCCGCAACTTGCTCGGCACTGGCGCGGAACAACTCGTTGGCCAGCGGCACCTGGCGGGGATGGATGCAACTCTTACCAATGTAACCCAGCCGCTGCGCCATCAACGCCTCGGCGCGAAAAGCCGGCATATCCTGCACGTTGGCAAACGCGCTGTCGCAAGCGAACACACCGGCCTCGCCCGCCGCCACCCGCACGGCGAACATGGTGGCGTGCACGCTGGCAACGTCCTGGCGGTCGATGCCCAGCGGTTCGAACAGGTCGGCCAAACCCAGCTGCAGCCCGACCACCCGCGGATGCGCACCCGCGAGCCGCGCGGCCGAACGCAATGCGCGGGGCGTCTCGATATTGACCAGCAGGCGGATCGGCCGGCTCACGCCATGGATCGATTCGGCCCGTTCCAGCACCGCCACGGCGGCGAGCACGTCGTCGGCCCGCTCGATTTTCGGCAGGTTGATGAGATCGACGCCGGCGCCGGCCATGGCCAGCACGTCCGCCTCGAAGTGCGGCGTGTCCAGCGGATTGGTGCGCACGATGATGAGCTTGTCCGTTTCATGCCGCGCCTGCGCGCGCAGAAACCCGGCCACCTGCTCGCGCGCCTCGGCCTTGCGTTCCGCGGGCACCGAATCCTCGAGATCGAACGACAGCGCATCCGCCTCGCCGGCCCACGCCTTGGCGAACAGCTCCGGACGTGCGCCTGGCACGAAAAGTTTGCTACGCATGATCCGCATCCTTCATGCCACAAAGTGTGCGTGAAGCGGACAGGCGGAAGAGCCGTCATGAAAATATTCAGACGATACATTTCGTATCGATTGCGCTGGTGCGCGGCAAGCCGTCGCGTGCGACGCAAAGGCAGCTAAGAACCTGTACGGCGAGATGTTCTCGATGCCGGGGCGCCACTCCGGCACAAGTCTCTGGCACGGCATGCCTTCATCACCCGGAAGTCACCGGCACCCAACGACTCAGCCCCGTGCGATCACCCCGATCGCCAGCAGCGCCAGCGCCACGCCGGCGAGGTTGAGCCGGCTCAGCCGCTCATGGAACAGCAGCAGGCCGACCAGTGCGCCCAGCGCCACCACGCCGAGGTTCATGCTGGCGAACACCAGCGCGGGATGCTGCGGCAGGGCGCGATGGCCGCGCAGGTAGAACAGGATATTGCCGAAGTTGGCCAGCCCCAGCAGCACG
>Ga0157371_10005532_pt1 | contig 10631 bp, 10 predicted proteins | sample C45metaG_FD_113462 | JGI IMG/M metagenome (GOLD analysis project Ga0157371, IMG submission 113462) | Corn rhizosphere microbial communities from Kellogg Biological Station, Michigan, USA - C4-5 metaG | ecosystem: Host-associated > Plants > Roots > Rhizosphere > Soil | place: USA: Michigan... | reverse complement strand
TACATCGCGCATGCCGCGATTGCGGCGCTGGCGAAGGACGGGAAGATGACCGCGAAGGATGTGGCCCGGGCGATCAAGCAGTACAAGATTGATCCGGAGAAGGCTAACCCTGTTGGGGTTTGAATTCGTCAATTAATTGACGTGAGAAAGGGCGGCCATTGGCCGCCCTTTTTTGTTGTATCAAGATGAGTATGCTAATGGTGGTTCGATGTGCTCCGAGCGATTGTGACTCGGAAGGAAGCAGAGCTTAGCCAACCTGGAGTGGTTCGTGTTCAAGACTGTTTTGAAAGAATCGGTGAACATAGCTGGATCGGGCGGAGATCGACATTTCGTACTGAGCATAGCGAATGACTTTGAAGACTCAAAGTGGCGAGTGGCAAAATTCCATGAATTCGTGTGGAACAATATCGCTCAAACAGCTCTATCAGAGTCTGAGCGAAATGCGTTAATAGACAGCCCGCAAACCCTTATCAATAGAGCTGCTAGCAACCTTAGGCTCACCGACAGCGCGGAGGATATTGGATCAGGCAGCGAGCTTGCTGAGGCCATGTTATATGGGGTCATGAGAGCGTACTATGACGGTCTCCCCGTAGTTCCAAAGATATTCTATAAACAGAATGCCCAAGATAACGCGAAGGGTGCTGACAGCGTTCACGTGACCGTGGATGGCGACGAGTTTCACCTCTGGTTTGGTGAGTCTAAATTCTACTCAAACATCGAAGATGCTCGTATTGCCTCTATTGTGAAATCGGTGGGGGAGTCGCTAAGGGCAGATAAGCTTAAGAAAGAGAATGCAATAATCTGCAACGTGAGCGATCTCTCGGCCTGTGTAAAAAATGAGGTCGTTCTAGATAAGATAAAAAAAATGCTCTCCCAGGACGTCTCCCTGGATGAGCTCAAGCCTCACTTGTGCATCCCCATACTTCTGCTTCACGAATGTGCGCTTACGTCGAGCGCCTCGATTTGGACCGATGAGTACGAGAAGTCCCTGATTGACCACCACCGAGAGCGAGCGGTGACCTACTTTAGTCGGCAGCTCAGCCAGCTTTCGTCCACTGTATCTCAGTATGGTGACATCACATTTCACGTGATTCTGTTCCCAGTCCCTGACAAGAAGAAGGTTGTAGAGAAGTTCCTCGCAACCGCGAAGTTCCACAAGGAGTGTGGTAATGACTGATTTTGAGGTGCTTTCTAGAATCAACGATATGATCGAGCTTGGATGTGAGCAGGAGGCCCGAGCTTCATTGATTGAGCATCTCCATGGACGGTCACAATCAGAGGAGGCCTATACGCCCCTTCTGAATCATCTGTTACGTAGGGTCGGCCTCTATCCTTATCTTCAGCTTGATACAGCGATGTGGCAGGATCGCATCGTCGCAGACGTTTTTCGAGCAGACGTTGGACTACCAGAGTTTGCAACTCTCCATCGCGACCAATCGTCCTTGCTTTCTAAGCTGTTGAAGGGGCAGAGCGTCGCAGTAAGCGCACCAACTAGCTTTGGCAAGAGCTTCGTTATTGATGCTTTCATTTCGATAACTCGGCCAAAGTCAGTCCTCATCATCGTGCCTACGCTCGCGTTGATGGACGAGGTGAGGCGTCGACTTCATAGAAAATTTGGTGGCAGCTACTCAGTTGTGACGACGACTGAGGGGAATATCCCAGAGGGGTCGAAAATATTCGTATTTCCCCAAGAGCGAGCCATTACCTATGCGAACAGAATTGAAAGTCTCGACTTGTTCATTGTGGATGAGTTCTACAAGGCAAGTGCTGCGTTCGATAAGGATAGGTCACCAACGCTAGTTCGTGCAATGATCAAGTTTTCGTCGATCGCCAAGCAGAGATATTTCCTGGCGCCCAACATATCATCGTTGAAGGAAAATCCTTTTACCAGGGGCATGGAGTTTGTTAAGACGGACTTTAATACCGTTGTTCTAAAGACCTACGATCTTTCGGACTCGACTTCTGGTGATGTAGAGAAGAAGTCGGCTGCAGTGCGCAGAATTTGCCAGCCAGGCTCAAAAACTTTGCTTTATGCAGGATCTCATTCTCAGGTCAAGGTTGCATCGGATGCTGTCAAAATGTCGTGGCCATTGTCTAGTTCTGATCTCCTGCGCGACATAGGCAGATGGCTGGGAGATAACTATTCTGCAACCTGGGCTCTATCAACTCTTATTCAACATCGGATTGGGTTGCATAATGGCCAGATCCACCGGGCGATTGCTCAGATGCAGCTGCGGCTGTTTGAAATGGAACAGCATGGTCTGGATTTGATTGTATCTACGTCCTCGATTATTGAGGGCGTGAATACGTCAGCGCAACGTGTCGTGGTTTGGAGTAACAAGAATGGCAATCCGCGGCTTTCGAACTTCGACTACCGAAATTTAATTGGTCGTGGAGGAAGGATGTTCAGATACTTCGTTGGTGAAGTATATTTGCTGGAGAAAGCTCCTGCTGATTCTGAAACGCAGCTCACTCTAGAGTTGCCTGAATCGTTGCTTGGTGTTGCTGAAATTGACTCAGTGTCGGATTCGTTGAGCGAAGCGCAGCGGGACAAGGCCGAGGCTTTTGATAGAGATGTTTCGGCTATTCTTAACGTGACGTCTGTAGCTGCGCTGCAACGAGAAGGCAAGTTGCAATCGAGTGACGCAAATGTCATCTGGAAACTGGTGAATTCGATTTCAAATGAGCCGAGCAATTGGAGGGCTTTAGCGAATCTGAATTCCTCGAATCGTGAGTCATGGGAATGGGTGCTCTTCAATGCAATCAACCTGAGCCCGGCCGGATGGGATGCTCCATACACCAAAGTTGTTGCATTCATCAAAGTCGTCGCAGACTCATGGACGTCTACAATTCCGGCAATGCTACGAAAACTTTCTAATCATTCGGTTACGGTTGAGGAGTTCTTTAAGCTTGAGAGGACGGTTTCCTATAAAATGGCAGCGCTCCTCGGGGACATCAATACAATTCATGCCAGGGTTAGTCCAAATCGCGGATTCGATGTGTCGCCATTCATTTACAGGCTTTCCCACGCTTTTCTTCCGGCAACGGTTTATCAACTCGAAGAGTATGGCCTGCCAAGAATGCTTAGTCGCAGGATTCATTTGTCAGCGATTGTAGATTTTGAGAGGGCGGACTTGTCTCTTTCTGATGCGCTCGAGGCGCTGGAGACCCGTCGGTCGGAAGTCTATAAGCTGTTCGGCTCCCCCGCAGAGCACTTCATGCTGGACCATTTCTATGCCGGCGTGACAGTGGATCAGGTCACTCGCCAAAGTACCTAGTTCTTGTTTCAGCGGCACAGTCAGTGCTAGTGGTTAGGTTCCTTGCAGGTTTGACCGGTATCGCGCATTCAGTTCATATCCCTAGTTCGTTTCAAGCTATAGGCGTGCATTTCGGTAGAAGAAAATACTTTGACAGGGGCGCATGGAAGTCTACGTGGTGCTCGACCGCTACAGATTTTTGCGCGTGGCCACTGATCAAGAGGAAGGGAGTTCTCTAAGTAATTCATCGAGGCACCGTGTAGAAGGGATGGCGCGTCCCTGACTGCCCCCCCCATCCAGCAGGTGCGTGCTGATTGCGACATCGAAAGGTACTATCCCGTCTCGAAGGCCAATAGGCCGCATCAATTAGATGAGATAGGGGAAGCAGGGATGGCGTACTGGTGGGTGAACCAGAAGCAGACGTTTGATCGGGCGGTTAAGGCTGGCTACTTGTGGTCGCCGAAGACCAATGTGGAAGGGAAGACAAATCCCTTCTATGAGCACATGACCCAGGTGCGTCCAGGTGATGTGGTCTTCGCTTTTGCCAATGCTCAAATCAAGGCCGTCGCGATCGTCAATGGGGCGCACTATGCGAAGGATCGCCCTGATGACTTCAAAAAGACGGACAACGAATGGCGCAGGGACGGCTGGGCCGTTCCGGTTGACTATCACCTGGTGGAAGCGCCGTTAAAGGTGAGCGAGCACATGGCGAAGATTCGGCCGCGTCTTGCGATGAAGTACTCGCCGCTGAAGCCGGATGGCAAGGCCAACCAGGCCTACCTGTTCCCAGTGCCCCCGGAAATGGCTACTGAGCTGCTGTCGCTGCTCAACGTTGACGTTGATGACCTGCGCGCTTGGCAAGAGGAGGTGCGAGTCAAGGAGATCAAGGAAGACAAAAATATTGGCGAGACAGTGAAGGCCCAGCTGATCAATGCCAGAGTAGGACAGGGGATCTACCGTAAGAACGTGAGCGACATCGAAAAGGTCTGCCGCGTTACCGGAACGAGTGAGCCCAAGTTTCTCATCGCCAGCCACATTAAGCCATGGGCGAAGAGCACCAACTCTGAGCGCCTTGATGGAAGCAATGGGCTGATGTTGGCGCCCCATATAGATCGGCTATTCGACCGTGGATACATCTCGTTTGAAGACGACGGCCGGCTAATTCTTAGCAAGCAGTTGCCGGAGGCAGTACGCTTGAGGTGGGATGTGGTGCAGAAGATTCCGAGCGTTCCGTTCTCGGCGGCGCAGGTCTCGTACCTGAATTACCATCGGGCCGTACTGCTGCGTAAGTAGGAAATAATCACCGGAGGTAGGCATCTCCGAATCGGGGATGCCTGGTGGAACCCGCAAGGGTGACTTCCAACCGACGTCAGCCGATAGCACGTGGATGACCAGCAGTCACGCGACAGATGGCCAGGTCCAACTTAGCTACTCCCGAACCTGCAACCGCTCAGCCACCTGCGCAGTCAGCGCCACACAAGCCATCTTCAACCCCTCCATCACCCGATCCCCCAGGTACTCCTCGGGCGCGCCGTTCTGCCGAGTCCGCTCCGCAGCCAGCATCAGCTCCGCCACCACGCGCAGCCCGGCTAGCGCGCAGTCCGCATCCGCCAATTGAAGGCAACGCCCAGGCAGTTGATGCCGCTCCGGCCAAGGCTGGCCGTCCGCAGCCGCACCGGTGCCGATGCGGTGCAGCGTGGCAACGAAGGTGTTGGGATCGGCAGACGGTTCGCGCTCGACTTCGGCGTTGGCTGGGTCGTGCTGCTCGTGCAGGGAACGGAAGTACGACGTGTTCATGGCAATGCTCCGTACAGGACAGATAGCAGCGCCACCAATAAAGGCGGCGGACGATGCGTGGTTCGAAAGCCGGACAGTAACCAAGCCGGTGGGTCCGAAGACCCCCACGCACCGCCCGCCATGGAACGCGAACGGATTGTCAGCCGGCGCCACGCAAAGGTGACGCCGGCTGACAAGCGTAAAACACATGGTTACTGAACGGGCTTTCGAACCCGCGCCACCCTTTTTCGGTGGCACGCCAAGAGATACCCGCGCAGCTGCCAGATGCCAAGAAACTGCAGAACTGACGATCGCCAGTCCTGACGCATTCGGGATTGTCGCACACGGTGTTAAGCCGGCAAGCGATTGCGCCGCAACGGTCTTGAAGGGCTTGGCGCTATTGGCCCCAAGCGCAGGATGCCCACAGCCAGGCCCATGGCGTAGGACCAATTACGACAGAAAGGATCGGCGGTTCAGCCGGGCGGCGCCTCGGTCGTGGGCACGAAGGTCATACGGACCCGAACCCGCGCATGCCGCGCGACGCCCTCAAGCACGACCGGTTCGAAGCGCCACTGGTCCACTGCGGTAAAGGCCGCACGATCAATCTCCCGCAGTCCGCTGGACCGCGCCACCATCACGTTGGAAACGTGGCCCAGCTCATCCAGTTGAGCAACCAACAGCACCTCCACGGGAACCCGCAGCAAGGTATCGGGCGGCGTGGCAGGGGCCGTTGAATACACAACGGCAGGCGCCTGCTGCAGCTCGAAGGTGGGGTTGTCACCGCGCTCTACGAACACTTCAGTGGAAACCTGCGGGTCTGCCGCCACAGCCATGGCAGGTGTAGCGCCCAGCAGCATCAGAGCGAGGTTCAGTGCCAGGGCGGTGGTCAAACGGGGCATGCGTGGTTTCCATTCCGGTGCGCTACCAGCATAGCGGCCATCCCCTGGCATCGCTTGCCTTGAATGCCGGCGTGCCGGATTGCTGCGCGGATCACACAGACACGCGCTGGCGTGGCCACAGCGCATCGTCGCGCTCCAAGTCGTAGTCGCTGCCGAACGCCAGCGCCGCCTCGCGCGGCGGCAGGTCTGCGTAGCAGCCCAGCAGGTACTCATCCATGCCGGCATCGTTATGGTCGATGGCAAATAGGCAGAAAAGCTCTTTGTCGAAGGCATCCAGCCATGCGGCATCGATCCTGGTCATGGTCATCCTCCAACGGTGCAGGGAGGATGGACTGAAGGTGTCTCATGGGCTTGGAATGACGCTGCCCCAGGCAATTTCCTGGGGAGCATTCGTGGAGGCGCCAATCGCGACGGACTTCACCCCATACGCATGGAGTGACTCTGCTGTTCCTGGATGCGGGCGTCCAACGCCTGCTGCTCGTTCTCGCGAGCAAGCGCGCGTTGGTCGCCAACAATAGCCAATTGCTGCAGGGATTCCATCATTGGCGTTTGTGCCGCCACCGCTGTTGGCATGCCTGCGCGCAGGTGGGCAGGGTCGGCCGGGTCTCCCTGCACAACAAAGATGTTGTGCCCGGCCGGCTGGCTGGCCGTTGCATTGCTCAACAGCACGTGGTCGGCACGCTCCAAGCCCTGCTCACGCGCCTTCACGGTCAAGCTGGCGGTCAAGTTCTCACTGATCGCGTCGAATGGCCGGCCGTGCTTCTCATCCAGCGCGGCTACACCTTGGCGAATCTGCTGGTGCAACGCGTAGTCGGGATGGCCCGGCGCAATACTCGCCAGGCGGCGTCCTTCGGCGGACGGAAGTTCGGGCTCTTGGTTGGAAACCACAAGTGGGCTCTTGGCGATTTCCCTGTAGGGATCATCGGGATGGAACTGAGTCGCTTTGACCTCGCGCTCCAGGCGAACCTCACGGGTCTCGTTTAGGCGCGAAATCTCCTTCGCATCGGTTTCCTTCGTTGTTACATCGATGGGAGGAACGCCCCGGGTGTGGCTCCAACTGCCATCCTTCGCGTTGTACGTGTGGTAATCGATCTTGGTACCGATGACGTTGGGGTCGACAGCGTCGCGCTGCAGGGTCGCCAATGCCTCGAATTTGCTGAGCTCTACGAAGTAGAAGTGCCCGGCGGGCTGGGGCATGTCCAGGTGCACGCTGACCGCGGTCTTGCCAGCACGGAACGCACCGCCGGCCGTATTGTCGAGCATGTTCTGCCAGACTTTTTCTGCCGCCTGCTCGCCCTTGCTGTGCTCTGTGGCGACCAGCAGCATGCGCGGTGTCCAGCAGTTCACGTTGAGATCGTTGGCCTCGAACGAGACATCGTGGGATTTGAGTGTGCTGGTATAGGGCAGGTTGAGGGCCAGCTCTGGCCTACCCGCTCCCATCCATTTTTTGCGTTCGGCCAGATCATTGCTGATCAGTTCTTGACCGAACGTCTCCTGCCTGCGTTCAGTGAAATCTACATTTTCGTTACTACCGAACAGCTTCTCCTGCTGCTCGGCGACTGCTGTTGCAAAGCTGTTGGCGACCCGGCCAGGCAGGCTGTCGTTGCGTACAACACCCAGCGCCAACAGCCCATAGCCATCGTTGTCGGGAAGCTGTGCGAGGTAGTTCCAGTAAAGCTCTCGGTTCCCATGCTTGGCATAGAAATCCAGGACTTTAATGTCCTTATCGGTAAGTCCGCTCATGGTTCATCCTTGAAGTTCGATCACGACTTGGCGCGATAGCGGCGCAGAAGCTCGCGCACTGCAGCTTCCATGCGCTGCCAGTCGCTCAGCATCACGCGCGCGTAGGTCATCTCGATAGTGATGCTGTCGTCCAGATCGACCATGGAATGACGGCACATGGCAACTCGATCACCGTCGGCGCGTTCAAGTGCCTTGCCATGCGCAACCAAGCCATCGGGAATCCTGTCCGCAGGATCGCAGCTGATGAACGTTCTCAGCTGGCCATCTGTTGAACGCGCCACGTACCAGTCCGGTTCCATCTTCGGATTGTGCACATAAGGCACGCCCAGCTCCTGTTCCGAATCCTTCGCATAGGCGGCCAGCAACGAGGGATCGATTGCATAGGGGGTCAATCCCAATCGTTCGGGTTGTGCTACCCGCAGATCCAAGCGCTCTACGGGGTCCCTGCGTTCCAACGATCCTGCCTCGGACGTGGCGTCGTTGCTGGACCGTCGTGCGAGGTAATCGGTGATGGGTACCCGGTCCAGGTGGTGCAGCTCGATCAGAACCTGCCGTCGGCTGTCCTGGGTTGTACGTACTGGACGGTCACCCGGCGGCGCTGCGTCAAAGTCAGGCCAGAACAAGGTGAGCATGACCCCACCATCGGCGAAGGGACCGATCTGGTTGTAGTAGAGATTGGCCGGGAACATGAAACGGTGCGGCCCCAATGTGGCCTCGACCGGCTGCGTGGTATAGGTATGTCCGCCCACCGTGCGCGGGCTGGTTGCGTCTTCGGACATGGCGGTTCCGTTCTGGTCCTTTTCCGTGGATGGAGACTTCGCACAGGCGGTCGCGCTTAACACAGCCACCAAGGCGAAGGACGCGAGCCGGCGAGCCGGTGCTCTGCTCATGGGCGATTTCCTTGCGTGATCGAAAACGACTATAGAGCGGCGGGGAGGGAAGCTCCAGTGGAAGCGTTTCTTCACGAGCTACGTGAAGCCGGGTATCTCCTACGATGTGGATCCAATTCAGAACCGGCCGGCTAGCCCGGTGTATAACAGCCCAAGACTGCCTACCGGCATGTGAGGAACGGATGCAACACCTACTGAGGCCATGGATGGTACTGCTGTCACTGCTGTTGGGTGGCTGTGGCACCCAGGCCCCCCAGATGTACGACGATGGTTTCCCCGTCGCCAAGCCGATGGATCTGGTCCACGCGGGTGCGACGGTAGAGGCGCGTTTTGTGCTGCCGCCGCCCTGGGAGAAAGACCCCAAACCTCGCACGTTCCTGATCGGCTTCCGTACCGGAGGGCCGCCCAAGCGCCCGGACATGAAACCGGGGGATGTCGACTTCCTTGAAGACGCCCGGATTCCCCTGAAGGTGCAGCTTTGGAAGCTGGATGGCAACACCGAGATGCCCATCGCGCTGCACGCCTTGAATCGCGATCTGCCCGCTGTGTGGCGGGGAAACCGATATCAACCGGCCAAGGGCGATGTATTCGAATACAGGAATGCCGTCGGCGCGGATTCGAACAGTCTGGTCAATGCAGGGAAGTACGACATGTCACTGGCCTACCGGGAATACGAGGTGGCCCGTGCCGATTCCGGGGATCTGACGGCCGGAAAGTACCGACTGAAGGTGACCAACCTTCAGGACAACGCGGAAGTTGCACATCTCAACATCGAGCTTCTGGTCGCCAATTACAACGTGAAATAGGTTTGTGGAAGGCTCAGCGGCGGTTCGATACTTGCTTCGATTCCTTTCACATGTCACCTCCTGAAAACCTGATCTCATACACACACGTTCGGAGTCCGGCACTGTCATTGATGCGGTATGTCAGAAGGCTGGTACTCATGCCTTTCTTGCCCGCGCCGATAGGACGCCAAAAATGCCTGATTCCGTCTCTCTTGAACGGCGATTCCCCAAGGCCCCTGTAGCCCAATCGTTCCAAGGTCTGCCCCGCGCTATCCGCATCCCAATAGCAAACGTCGCCAGGAGCTTCGGTTACTGAAGGTTTCCCAAGCTGGTAGAAGACGACGGAATGCCGGGGGTAGTCACGCGGGGACTCAACAGAGAAGTATGAGGCTGCGTAATTGAAGCCTTCTGTTATCACTAGGTCTTTGGCGACGGTCCTGATGCTGACCTTCTCGTCCGGCACCAGGGATACACCGATTGCTGCGCCGAACTTCTCAGGGCTGATGTCAGCTCGCGACTTGAGCGAATCGGCGTAGGCGAGGAGTCTCCTCTGAAGCTCCGACATCGAGATATCGGCGGGGCGGCTCGCCGAAGCAGAGGGGCGGGTCTCGCCAGCAGGCGTGTCTGATACGGGCGCGCGTGCCGAGGATAGAGTGATCAATGCAAATGGCCCGACGGCTAGCCCGGCTCGGGCCAGATACGACATTAAACGCAGTCGGAGCGACCGATCCAGTGAGATAGGGGCCAGGCGCAATCGAGCCGAAGCGCCAGAGGTTGGGGTACCCATGAGCAAGTCCATTGCAGCGTTCCAGCCACTATAGGGCGGCATCCCAAGCCACTCCATCTGCGAGCTTCCGGGGCGCTGGTACTGCACGCTGGTTCACACATTCAGCAGGCCACCGCCACTCCGGCCGGGCTCTCCACCTGCCCGTGAACCCACCTATGCGATCATCCGGCCAGGACCGCAGTACCCAACAAGGCTGAGCAGGCATGGAGCAAGCAACACGCTACACGGTAACCCTCTTTCTGGCCGCGCCCGGCAACCCGCTGAACAGCGGCGGCAGCTCACCGCGCGGCCACATGTATTTCCAGACCGCCGCCGGCGAGGAGGTACACAGCTACGGCTTCGCATCGCCGCGCCTGCTACCCGATGAGGCTGCTGCCGGTGTGCAGTACGCCGAGGTCGTACACGACGACGCCGACGAGCACCGCGACCCGTACTACAGCCGCACCCTGGAGATCAGCGAAGAGCACTACGGCTGCCTGCGCGATTTCGCCGAG
>Ga0157371_10005531_pt1 | contig 10632 bp, 6 predicted proteins | sample C45metaG_FD_113462 | JGI IMG/M metagenome (GOLD analysis project Ga0157371, IMG submission 113462) | Corn rhizosphere microbial communities from Kellogg Biological Station, Michigan, USA - C4-5 metaG | ecosystem: Host-associated > Plants > Roots > Rhizosphere > Soil | place: USA: Michigan... | reverse complement strand
TCCGGTCCTTCATCGGAATTAGCGAATGGCGGGACTGGTAGCCGCCAAGAACTACAGATCGCTCATTTCCTAATTCTAACAAATGTTCTATTTCGGTTGGTGAGATACAAACCGATAGGATAAAGACACTAAATTTCTTCCCGTCTTCCGCTTTTACGCTTCGCTTCCTCGTACCTCGTTGCTGCAGGGTAACGCTTCAGCCGGGGCTAATGAGGCAAAACGGCTTTTCATTTTTGAGGTTGCAGGGTGCACAATCCGTAGCTTATAAACCCGATTGCAATGCAAAGCCCGTAAGCGAGGCACGAGTGCGGACTTGAAATGGAAAGCGGGACCACAATACCCCAAGAACCACAAGTCATTCGTTTCCTAATTTGAAGAATCCGTTTTGCTGTACCTGGCTACAAAAAACATTACTATAAAGACTAAAATGGGATTTAATGTTTTCATAAACTAAGGATCTAGCGGTTCATCAAAATCAATTTGTAATGACGCTGTATTTATGTAGAATTCTGATTCGGTATCACTTAAACGTTTTCCGTTTTTATAAGGATAATAGCCGAGTTCTTTTTTGCAGCGTTCTAGCAGAACATCGGTGATGTAGTAGCTCTGCGATTTCATGGTACAAACCATTCCAGCTTTATTTACCGGCATACCGTACCTGAACATCAGCCTGGAACAATTGCGCAGATTGGTGGTGGTGTGGCGGGCATGCGGTTCCATAATAATGGCACTTTCGGGTATCTGAAGGGTTTCCATTAAAAATTTCTTCATTTCATAGGCTTCGCTGAATTTGGTTTTATAAGGATGTACACGTCCGCCCGAAACCACGATAAATGGTGCCATGCCTTTTTGGTACTGCAAGGCTGCTAAGCGGCAACGGATCATTCCACCAGGGCTGAGCGCAACATCTTTTTCTTCCGGACCAGCACCCGGAACGAGGATTACGCTGTAAGGATATTTTTTCCAGTCTGTTTTTTTGACTTGGTTAATGGCGGCAAGGTTTACGCCTTTAGCCATCGGTTCGTAATCTGCGGCATCATTACGTTCGTTCAATTCTAAAGCTTCCAGTGCAAATAACATAGCCGGTTCGAAAAAGAGCTTATTATTGTCATGCAGGGATAACAATGCGCTGGCTGCGGTTAGTTCTGTATATTCTTTATCCCTTAAACTGAAGCTGATGGAATCTATTTTCGGGTAATTGGGTTTGTTTCCTTCAACATATACGCCAATGGTGTAATTTATTGCCTTGGCATCCTGCTCCCAGGCTTTAACTAAAAGCGTTTTGTGCTGTTCTTTGGCAAATATGGAATAACAACCTGAGGGGATCAGATGATTTTTTACCAAATCTCCCAATGGATTATTTTCTGTATAAAGCAGCGCCAAACGGTTTCCAATATGGGCTATTTCCTCATTGTTGAATTTTAAAGCTTTTGCGTAACAGCTAATATCTGTTTTGCAGGTTTTCACCGCTTCATTTACCTGCGTGGTTTTTGTTTTGTAGATGTTATTCAGTACCGGATCTGTATTTAGCATTTTGCGCAACCCGGGCAATTGCTGAAAGAGGCTAAGCAGGTAATAATTTTTGTATTGCACTTCGTTCCTGGTCTTAATTAATTGATAAGATTGTTGTGGTACATCCTGTGCAGCTAAACCTGTGCAGAACAGGCAGAGCATAAGGAAAGGATAGAGGGATTTCATTGAAAAGTTTTGGTGACAAAATTAAAGACCTGCCATTAAAGAAACATTAAGAGGGTGTTATGCTTTGATTCCATAGTAAACCGATTTAGATGTTATTTAATTTGGCTTAATGTTAATTTAAAGTACGTGTTCAGATTGGTGTGAAGAGTTAACGTGGGGGATACATAGTGTTAAAAATACACTTATACTTTTGCCGCTGTAGAACGCTCTGTAATTAACCCTGTTAACTTAAAAGGATAAGCCTATGTATATGTGAAATCTACACTTCTACTTAAAACACAAAACCCAATTATATTTCAGAACCATTACTAAGAACAAAAAGATGACATCATTTTTTTTAACCGCAGGTATAAAAAATACCTGCCGGAAATTGCTTTTGCCTTTAGGCTTACTGGCCATCTGTAATTCAGAAGCAATAGCAGTAAACCACGGTATGCTTGCTCCAGGAGTACACCATAAAATATTTGCTTCGGTAAGTGGAACGGTTACGGACCAAAACAACCAACCTTTACCAGGTGTAAGCGTATTTGAAAAAAAGACCAAAAAAACAACGGTTACCGATGCTAATGGTAAATACTATATTCCGGTTGAGGATGGGGCAATTTTAGTATTCTCTTATATCGGTTACGATAACCAGGAAGTTGCGGTTAACGGACGCCAAAATATTAATGTTATTTTAAAAGAAAGCAGCAATACCTTAAATGAGGTTGTGGCTATCGGTTACCAGAAGATCAGAAAATCGGATGTAACGGGAGCCATCAGTAGTGTTAAGGCCAGCGAGATGAACTTAACTTCTCCAACTGTTGGCCAGGCCCTGGTTGGTAAGGTTGCAGGTGTACAGGTATCGCAAACCAGCGGTGCGCCATATTCGGGCACTAAAATCAGGGTGAGGGGTGTCGGTTCGATCAATGCGAGTTCGGATCCCTTATACGTAATTGATGGTTATCCGGCAGGAAACAACGTATCCATCAATCCGGAGGATATCGAAACCATCGACATTTTAAAAGATGCTGCTTCTGCTGCCATTTACGGTTCAAGAGGTTCAGGAGGGGTTGTATTAATTACCACTAAAAGAGGTGCTGATGGAAAAGGAAAGTTTGAATATGATGTTCAGGGTGGTATTTCTCAGCTGGCTAAAAAAGTAAAACTATTGGATGCCAACCAGTTTATCCAGCTTTTAATTGACGGGCGTAACAATGCCTATAAAGATTTATGGGTAAACTCGGGCAAAACCTGGAATGATGCCATGTTCAGCGATAATAATACCACGCGAATTGCCAATGTAGGTAATGGAAGTAGTGTAAGCATTCCTGCCGATCTTTATAATTTCAGTACACAACAGGCCATTCCGGCAACTTATAATACCGATTGGCAGGATGAACTTTACCGCAATGCGGCTTTCCAACGCCATAACCTTTCATTTTCGGGCGGTACCAAAGATGTTAAGTATTTTTTAAGCGGTGGTTACCAGAACAATGGTGGTATTGTAACCAACACCAATCAAAAAGTAACCAACTTCAGGGGTAATATTGATGGCAACGTGAGCGAACGTTTACATGTAGGTGCAAATATTTCCTATACCCAGAATGATAACCGCGAGGTGAGGGAAGGTCGTTACGATTTAAGTCCGATGATGTCGGCTCTGATCTACCTGCCTTATCTGCCGGCAAAGGATGCTAATGGAAATCCCATCCAGTTTGGCATGGGGGCTTTATCCTCTCAGTACGGTATCCAAAACCCAGAGAATCCTTTGGCTACTGTTGAACAAGTAAAAATTACCAGAAAAGGGGCTAGAAGTACCTATAATGCCAACGCTACTTATAAAATATTGGAAGGATTAGCTTTTAAAGCCAATTTAGGTACACAGACCTATAATGAGAAATATGATTTTTACCTGCCAACCAGTTTAAGTAATGGTAATAATCCGCCTTATTCTACTGCTGCAATAACGGCGGCGAATGCCATAGCACAAACCCTTAGCCAGGTCGATCAGCTTGGTGAGTTTACCTTAAACTACAATAAAACCTTTGGTAAACATAAACTGGATGTTTTAGCAGGATATTCTGCGCAAAAAACAACGAGCGATCTGATCCGTATTTCTGCCAGTGGTTTTCAGAATGATAATATTGGTGAAATTACAGATAAAGGTGCTGATGCAGGATTTTTAACTTTAATAACGGATGGATCGAATAAAACAGGTAAAGCCACCAATACCTTACTTTCTTATTTCGGCCGTTTCAGTTATAACTATGCGGGCAAATATTTTTTAACCGGTTCATTTCGCCGCGATGGTTCATCAAGGTTTGGTCCGTTTAATAAATACGGTAATTTCCCTTCGGTAGCTGCAGGATGGAACCTATCGGAAGAAGATTTCTACAACAGTTTTCTTGGTGAACAATCTACTGTTAAGTTAAGGGCGAGCTGGGGATTAAGCGGGAATAACAATATTCCGAATTACAGAACCGAGCAGGAAATGAGTGCAACGGGTGGGGTGGTTTTTGGAAACGCGATTTCTACCGCCATCTGGCCAAATTCCATCCAGGATCCAAAATTGGGGTGGGAATCTACTTCGCAATATAATTTTGGTACTGATATCAGTTTGTTCCGCAACCGTGTATCCATTATCGCCAATTATTACCTGAGTTATTCTTACAACCTGTTGTTCAATCAGCCGGTTTCCGGAATTTCAGGTACCTCATCTATCCTAACCAATCTGACTGATAGCAAAATCCGAAATAAGGGTTTTGACATTCAGGTAGATGGCAGGATTATTCAGCAAGAGGACTTCAATCTTGGTTTTAGCGGTAATATTGCGGTTAACCGTAATAAGGTTTTAAATATGGGTGGCGCAAGTAGCATCTTTACCAATGGTGCGGAGCGTTCATACATTACACACACTACCCAGGAAGGGTATCCGGTAGGCATGTTTTACGGATTTAAGGTTTTAGGTCGTTTGACTGCAGATAATGTTGGGAAGGTTTCGTCTTCTGCTTCAGCAACCAATCCTGCAAAAATCGGAGATTTATATTTCCAGGATACCAATGGTGATGGAATCGTAAACGATGCAGATAAAACGGTAATCGGCACACCATACCCGAAATTTACCTACGGATTTGCCTTAAATACTTCTTATAAAACTTTCGATTTAAGGGCATCTTTCAATGGGTCGTATGGAAACCAGGTGTTGGATGGCCAGGATTATTACCTATATAACTTTGAAGGTTCTGGAAACCAATATGTAGAGGTTGCCGATCGTTATAGAAACGAGTCAAATCCCGGTAGCGGCTTAAATTACCGCGCATCGAGGGCGGGTACGCAGAGCAATAGCACACGTTTATCATCTTTTTACATTCAGGATGGTTCTTATTTCAGGTGTACCAACATCACCATGGGTTACACTTTCCCAAAATCGCTTGCCAGTACGCTTAAAGTGAATAATATCCGCGTTTATGCTAGTGTAGATAATGCATTTACCATTACTAAATACAAAGGTTATAACCCTGAAGTGGATTATAGCGGAGGTGCCAATTTAACGCCTGGTGTGGATTATGGTAACTATCCGCTAGCCAGAACCTATAATCTTGGCATTAAATTAACTTTTTAAAATTCAGAACATGAGAAAAAATATTTATATCGTTTTAGCCCTGGCTGTTGTGGTTGGCCTTGGTGCTTGTAAAAAGGATTTTCTTGATCAAAAGAATCCAAATGCTGTAGCGCCTGAAAATTATTTTAAAACAGAAAATGATGTTTTACTGGCCGTAAATGGTGCTTATCAATCGTTGAGAAGCAGTAACACTATGGGTGAGAACAGTGGTTTATTTACCGATGAACGCTCTGACGATGCCGGAAGAAATGATAACCAGAGTAATGCGGGTGAACCTTTTCAGTTTAACGATTTTTCCCTGCTGCCAAGTAACTCCTATCTGAAAGCCCATTGGTTAGCCCTTTACAATGCGATAACCAGAACTAATTTTATTTTATCCAACATTGATAAAGCGAATTTTACCACTCAGGCTAATAAGGCAAATTACGCTGCAGAAGCTAAATTCATAAGGGCCATTATGTATTTCGAACTGGTACGGAAGTGGGGCGCGGTACCGTTGGTAACAAAACAATTATCAACTAATGAAGAGGTGACACCCTTTGTTTTCCGCGCACCTGAAGCGGATGTTTACAATCAAATTGTGGCCGATTTAAAAGATGGGTTAAACAGTACGTTACCCAACTTTCCGGCAACAGCGAATATCGGAAGAACATCTAAAGCCGCCATTAATGCCTATCTGGGTAAGGTTTATTTAACCATGGCAGCCACTCTGCCAAACAATAAGGCCGAAAACCTAAGCAATGCAAACACTTACCTGTTGGCAGCCTACAATATGAAAGCTTTTGGTAACCTTTCTGAAATTCCCTATACTGATGTTTTCGACGTAACGAAAAAAACGACCTGTAAAGAATTGATTTTCCAGATTTCTTACAAACAGGGTGATATTAATTATAGCTCAAGCATCGCCGCCAACAACCAGGCGAAAGGCGAAACCATTAATTCGTTAAAGGTTTCTACCGGTATCGGTGGTAATGTGAAGCTAGACCTTATTAACGAATATGAATCAAGTGATTTAAGGAAAGATTTTTCTGTAAAGTTTGCAAATGATGCTACGGTAAAAGATTGGTTTATTACCAAATTCCGTGATGCGAGTGAATTGGCTACGAAAAACGGTTATGGAGGCAACGACTGGATTTTAATGCGTTATGCTGATGTAATTTTAATGCTTGCGGAAGTTAATATGTTGCAGGGCAATGATGCTGTGGCTATTCAGTATTTAGATATGGTTAGGGCAAGAGCGGGTATGCCACTTTATGCAGTAGCTAAAACGGATGCCACTTATGCCGCTAAATTCCCGACTTTAAAACTGGCTATTTTACACGAGCGTAGGGTAGAGTTTGCTTTCGAACACCAAAGATGGTTTGATTTAATCAGGAATTTTACTGCTGCAGAGTTGGTTACTTACCTAAAAGCGAAACCACAGTCGGCGTATGGAATTGCTAAGCTGGCTAACGTAACCACAAAAGACAGGTATTATCCTATTCCTTTTGATGAGGTGAAATTAGATCCGGTTAAAATGTATCAGAATCCGGGTTACTAAAAGAGTTGTAATGTATAAGAAAAGCGGTTCTGATCAATGATTGGGCCGCTTTTTTAGTTTTCATTGACAGATTCTAAAGAAAGTTTTCATTGCAATAAATTATCCCTCAGAATGACAATTTATAACAGACTCATGGCTTTCTAAGATCCGCGAAAATCTGCTGATCTGCGGGAGCTCTCTTATTCGTTCCCGCCGATTAAAGATGATAAACGCAGATCCGGTTTGCGAATCTCGCTCGTATTTGTAATTCCTTCCGAATTTGTCACTTTGAGCTTAGCCTGTACTCAGCTTAGCGAAGTATCGAAACGCCTTGTAAGATATTTAAACCAGGTCCTTCGACAAGCTTAGGATTGACATTTTTATCATACAGACTCCTGCATGGCTTTCTAAGATTCGCGAAAATCTGCTGATCTGCGGGAGCTCTCTTATTTATTCCCGCTGATTAAAGATGATAAACGCAGATCCGGTTTGCGAATCTCGCTCGTATTTGTAATTCCGTCCGAATTTGTCACAGCCCGTCGAAACGCCTTATGATATTTAAATCAGGTCCTTCGACAAGCTACCATAGACAGAATCTACCAGTACGGTCGTCATTCTCGCGCAGGCGGGAATCTTAATGCAGTATACAAAAAACTGCTAAGGCATTACTTTTACTTTATTCAACGGCATTCATGAGCACTCCGTGGTTCCAAATCAAGTTGGGAATGACGATTCCTCGCAGCTTATATTCCCTAAAAAATCTGTCACTCATACTGATTTTAAACAATTAATTAACCATCAGGATTGACATTTTTTAATACAAACTTGAAATGAAAACCGTGAACTGAAAACTGCTTTACCTAAATAATATTCCTGGTAATTTTGCCTTTTATAAGGTAAAGGGCCTGGATGTTTTTTTTACTAATTACGGTATCGCCTTTAAAATTTGGATTTGAAGAACGGAGGATGAGTTTATTATCATCAGTGTGCTGAAAAATTAGTTTTATAGTACGCAGACTGTTACTATCTTCATCTGTCATTACCACATAAGCTTCTCCCCACTGTAGAATTTCGTAATTGGTAATTTCTTTTATCGCTATAATTTCGCCTGCGGCATATTTAGGATACATGCTATCGCCATAAACAGGTAAGTAGGCTGTGCAATCGTTAAAAGGCAGGTAATTTACCAGGTATTCTGCGCGTTGTTCTTCTACGATGAGCTCTTTCGCGTCAGACAGGCTCATATCAAAGTAAGGAACGCCCTCTTTGCTTTCGCCAACGGCTGGTTTCTTTTTGAAAAACGGTTCGCCAGTTCCATCCTCCAGCCAGGTTAAATTTACATCGAATTTCATCTCTAACTTATCTTTAATGGCGTTAGAAACATTAATCCTTTCTCTTAAAATGTCGGATAAAGAGCCCTGTTTAATATTCAATGCAGTGGCAAAATCTTTTTGAGTTTTAAAATACAATAAATCCATTAATGACTTTAAGCGCTGATTCTCATTCATAGGTAATATGTTAATAAGTTATATGTATAAAATGTAGTTAAACTTATTTTATTTTGCTAAATTCGTTAGCTAATATAATCATTTAAAAATATACACCATGGAAGGGAACTTAAATTTTAAAAAAGAAACTGTGGCATTTATTGATGCGATTGAAAGCTTTTTTTCATCAAATGGCGTAAGCTACCATTTAAATTTTTTAAAAAACTGGTTAATCCCTCCACAGAACGAATTCGATTTTTCGCCACAAAAGCACCCGGCACAGCTGTTGGTTTTTTACGAAAAATTAGTGCCGCTTTTCGATTATTCGGATTTAATTTTTAACCACATTGAAACCGATACCGCATTTGTGAAAGCGATTGGGGCTGATGAATGTGGTGTGGAACGCGAAACGGTACTGCTTGATTACTGTCCGAAACTGTTAAGCAGCGGTGAAATGAAAAATCCAAAACTTACCTTTCTTGATATTTTCCTGTTTTTTCAATCAGATACCTATAAGCTGATTTACAAAGAATGGTTGTTGGCCGCACTAGAAAATAACCTTGATCTGGATTGGGATCAGTATGTTGCCGCGTTTTACGAGAATACCAAAAAAATGCTGGAGGCTTGCTGGCTCATCCACGAAAGGATTATTACCAGAAATAGCTTTAAAAATATCGATCGCTACTATCATACGGCTATATTCGAAAGCACATCGCCTTTGGCTTTTGAACAGGAATTATTTGATAATCCATTTAGTGTAATTGAATTTTTCTTTAGTCTGGATAACCTTACCGGGCATAAAGCTTATTTAAAGAGCTGGTATAAAGCTGCTTTAGCTGAAGAGCAATGTGTGAGTGATGTGGCCGATTATTTTTTCTTCTATAACCAATTTACAAAGCTGCTTAACGCGGGTTATTTAATCACAGCTAAAAAACTAACTTATCAAGGCGCCCCTTCCGGGGGGTTGCCCGCCGTTAAAGATCAATTTGTAAACAGCGATACCTATCGCAAAGAACTGTGCGAGGTAAATACGCTGACTGCGGTACACATAGAAAATCCTTACCTGTTTGTGGAGTCCTTTTTTATTCCCGAAAAAATTAAACAGCTGCGTCTAGGTCTTTTAGAGTGGTTGTATGCGGCTTTCAGTACCAGGAGCAGCATTAAACTAATGGATAAGGAATTTTTGTTTGAGCAATATGAAGTCATGATGATGATTATGGAAGCTTTTTTTGTAATGATTACCAACCCTGTGTTAGATGAAATTGATGAAAGGGATTATGATGTGGAGTAAGTTTTTGAACCCAGAACATGCTGCGTTAAAGGATGAAAAAACCTTGCATTTGTTAAAAGATATTATAGCTGCGGTACCAGTCCAGTATATTTATCTCCATCACAACTTTTTGGCCGATAAGACTGCGCAGGAAATGTTAATTATGGTTTCGTTTAAACATGTACATATTTTAAATGAATTAACGCCAGTATTAAATATTATATTTAACGGGCAAATGGAATGGAGTTACCGCGTTTTCCATGTACACGAGGTGGAGCAGGCATTACTGCAGGGGAGTTTGTTTTTTTACTATGCCACCACCGCTCAAAATTGTTTATTCAGTATATCCGGAAATTTTCTAAACGGGGGCGCACCGAAGCTTGTGGCCGATCAGGTTAGCACTATGTATCGTCAGGGAATAGATAAGGCTAATAAATTTTTGGTAGGGGCAACCTTCTATTTTAAACAACAAAATTTCGAATACAGTGCCTTTATGCTGCACCAGGTTTTTGATCTGATGTACCGGGCCATTGAAGTTTTGGTAATGGGAAAGGATAAAAAAACACACCGCATTAAAGTTCATCAATTGTATATTAAACCTTATGTAAAGCCACTTTCAGAGCTGTTTAATGATAACGAGGAAGAGGTTAGTCTGTTGCATTTGCTTGATGAGGCTTACCTGGCTGTGAGGTACGAAAACTGCTACACTATCGGTGAGCCAGATGTGTTACGCCTGTTTGAGAAGGCAGATTTATTGTATGTACTCGCAGAACAGGTTTATCAGGGCATTATGAATAAGCATTTCGATCGGCAGGAGAGCAAAATAAGTATGGGTTAAGTGTTGTTGGTACGTCCTCTGGGCGATAGTATTGTCTTTTTTGCTTATTATAATTATTAGTTTGTATTATTTATTTGTATTTCTATATTTGTCTTGAATCATCTCTCACATAATTATTAATCTAAATTAACGCATGAAAAAAGACTTTGTTTTGTTGAAGCAGTGTGCATTGGCTTTAACACTTTTAATTACCGTGTCCATTATTCTCCATTCCTG
>Ga0157371_10005530_pt1 | contig 10636 bp, 10 predicted proteins | sample C45metaG_FD_113462 | JGI IMG/M metagenome (GOLD analysis project Ga0157371, IMG submission 113462) | Corn rhizosphere microbial communities from Kellogg Biological Station, Michigan, USA - C4-5 metaG | ecosystem: Host-associated > Plants > Roots > Rhizosphere > Soil | place: USA: Michigan... | reverse complement strand
ATTATGACGACAAAAAACACTTCAAAGCTTCGCCCCGCAGAACTGGCCGATGTTCCCCAGATGAGCGAACTCTTTACGTCGGTGTTTCGATCGCGTTCGAAGCCGAAGACAAAAGCGCTGGGAGCGCACCTGTCCGAGATCCTATTTACGCATCCCAATTACACGCCTGAAAATGGGAGTCTCGTGTCAGTCGATGACACTGGCGCGTTGAAAACGCTCCTGAACATCATACCGCTCACCTATCGTATCGGTGGGGAGACTGTGATTGCAAGGCTGACCTGCGGCTTCGCGACGACGCCCGATGCCAATCCGCGCGCCGCTGCGGCGGTGTTTTTAAGCACCCGACCGAAATCCGACAGCATCCTTTTTACAGACAGCGGCGCCCCCATCGGCATTGCCCATTTCAAGGCGATCGGCGGCATCGAACTCCAGGTTCAGGCTCTGCGGTGGTACAAAATGTTCAAACCAGTCCCGGCGCTTATCAACTTCCTGAGAATCAAATTGTTCGACCGCTTTCCACGCCTCATCAGCCGCGGTCAGCTTCCTAACAATCGCCTTGCTAACAACGTGACGACGGCGGACGGATACAGTGTGGTGGAGGCAACACCTGCTGTCTTTGCCGAATATGCGAACCGTTATCTGGCACGGTATGTGGTCGCACCGGTCTATGACGAGCGCTACGTCACCTGGGCCGTCAACGCCTCGGAGGGAGAGGACGGACGCGGCAAGCTGATGCTGGCGCAGGTCAAGGATAAGAACGGCAATGTCGTTGGCGTCTTCTCATGTGTGGGTGAAATGGGAGGCTCTGCGCATATCCTTGATCTTCTTTACGAAGACAAGGCTCAGGATGCCGTTGTCGATGCCACCCTGCTCGCACTCCAACGGTCCGGCTTCACCTATGCCTGCTCCCAGGCCCGACCCGAGATGATCAGGTCTCTCTCCCGCTACAGCCGCATCTGGTATCGCTACTTCACCGGCATCTCCGCAACCTCCCGCTCTGCCTTGTTCAAGGAGGCGATGGAAAATGGCCGGGCCTATTTTGGCGGTCTCGGTGGCGAAGGCTGGACACGCCTGACGCGCGACTTTTACTAGAGCGTCCTTTCGAGTGCACAAAGGGCGCGATTACGCTTCAAGTTGACGCATCGTGCTCTCCGAAAATCGACCCTGATTTTCACGTCGGTGCTTTAGCATACGGCGCGGTTTTGCGGCCATGACCGGCGCAGCAATAGTTGCCTGATGCGCACGGAGCAGATCTCAAAGATCGTCGCGCCTTTATTCGGTCCGTTCCACCAGGAAGTAGGTAGTCGGACCGCCGGGCGTGTCGTTCGACAAACGCACGATGTTACCGCTCTTGACGGTTGCGACAGGTGCACGGACACGGCCGTCCAGCCCGACAGGAGAAATCTTGAAGGTCCCGGCGGTCTCAAAGCGGAGACCCACCTCCATGCGCCTGATGAGAACCGGCAGATGGCCGAAATCTTCGATGACGCGCTGATCCGCGTCGCGAAAGCGCATCCCGGAATTGCGGGCATCCGAGGCCAGGATCAAGAGCTGCCGCTTGCTGTCTTTCAACGGCACTCCGTCCAGCGACGACAGCGATAGCAATCCCCGTCCATCCGCCTGCTCCACGCTGAAAGCACCAAGCTCGACGCCGTCCCCGACCTTGTCGAAAGCGAGCGCCTGGGTCATCGGCGTTCTCAAGGCCAAGGCCTTGGCTCCGGCGTCCAGTTGCAGTTCGCCGGTCTGGCTCACGACTTTACCACTATCGAGATCGGCTGGCGCAGACGGATCGACGCGACCAGCATCTTTCAGCTTTGCCACGATTGCCATCGGGGTCTCCCCCTCACGCTGCGGCGCGACCGAAACCACACCAGGCTTGGCATCGGTCACAGATTGGAGGCCGATGGCCCCGACAAGACCCAGGCGTGTGAGAAGCTCAGGCTCCATGTCGTTGACGCCTTGCGGCAGACCCTTTTCCCCATCAACGAGGAAAGGGATATCGAGCGACGTGCTCGTGGCATCGCCACGGCGAAAGACGAGCGCAGCCAGCGTTTCGCCCGCGCGTGCGACCGGGTCGAGTGCGATCGCGTAGGGCAGAATCTGCTTCTTGAACCGGAAATCCTCGCCATAGGCCAAAACGATCGGGCCGTGCGCATGGCGGCACAAGACGTCCCAACCCTGCAGGGCCGCAAAAGCGGGTGCTGCAAGACCTGCCTCGTAGCGATAGGGGCTCCAGAAGAGATGATCATATTCCGTGATGACGAAGGGGCGTCCGAGCCAGCGTGCAGCGCCCACGGTTCTCAGGTAGCGCAGCCCGTCTTCCAGCGAACTCTTCCCCTCGATGCTGGTGCCCGGCTCATAGGAACCAACCCAGTCATGATAGGTGTTCATCGCCACCGCATCTTGGATGCTGCGGCTAATACCTGTCTGGATCGTCGGCCAGTTATTGTAAGGCAAGACGATACCTCGGAAGCCAAGATCGCGAAGCGCCTTGGTCATGCGGCGGGTGGCGTTTTGCTCGACATCGATGAAGAAGGATTGCAGGTCGCGCATCAGCTCGCTGCGCTCGTTGCGATTGGTCGGCAGCGCAACGGAGCGGTCCTCAAGACTGCCTTCCTTCGTCCACCAACCCCATTTCTGCTTTAACGCATCGTCGCTGCCATATTTCTTCAAAAGCCAGTCATTGAAGAGCGGTTGAAGCTGCTTTTGAAAAACGCTGCCTCGCACCCCCTCTTGCACCATGGAATCGAATTCCAGGCCGTTTTCGTTGAAGGGAACAATGGCGACGAGTGCCGGATCGCGAATGGGCGCGATGCCGGTATAGGGATTGACCTTGCTGAGGAAGGCCTGCTGAAACTTCAGCCAGTGATCAAAGCCTGCCTCCGTAATCTGCGCATCGACCTTGAGGTCGCCCTTGAGATCCCATCGGTCCTCATAGCCGCCATAGGCTCCGCGGGTGGAACTCAGTCCATCCATGATCCAGTAGATGCCGTTTCGCTTCAGCGCAGCCATGAAGTAATGGACGCGATCCAGCACCTGCGGGTCGAAGTCGAAATCCTTGGCGCGGTCCGCCATCAACGCGGCGTCGACATAATGGAAACGGGCGATATTGTAGCCGTGCCTTTTGAGCTGCAGGGCATAGCGGTCGGCAGCATCGTGATCCGGAAACCCGCCAGACGCCGGGCTTAGCGCAAGAGACGCGCACAGGAAGCGCTGCGGCTTGGCGGCGTCATTGGCTATCGCGAGCTTGCCAGCGGGTGTGACGATGACCCGCGTATCCTCTTCGATCTTCGTCTCTGGAAGAATTTCAGAAAAATCGAGCGGGCTTCCCGCCTGAACTTCAAGCGACTTTTCCCTGACGGGGAGCCACTCTTCGGCATAGACTGGCCGGATCAATGCGAACGAAACGACCAGTATCCAAAGAAGGGCTTTTTTCATCAGGGCTTCAACAACTTACTTTCAATCCAACTACCGGGATCTTTCCGTCGCGATAGGATACCGAACGGAAGTGCTGCCGCATGAAAGCACCAGGCCACAATGGCGTAAAGGCCAAGCTCCAGACTTTTTTTCTTGATCGACATCGCCACAACCGGCAGCACCAGCAGGGCGACAAAGGCAAGCAGCCCGATCGGATGAAAGAGGCTGCCGATCAGACAGAAAAGCAGAATTGCCCACCAGGCATAAACGCCAATCCAAAGCTTGATCTCCGGGTTCTCTTGAACGACCTGCTTCAACCGCCCCTGCTGCCAGCCTGCGCGTAAAAGCTCCCCTGTGCCAAGCAGATATTTCGACGACCAGCGCCGTGTCAGCAGCACATAGGAATTGATGTTATGGCCGAAGTGATCGACATAGCGCCGGTCCAGCCGGTAAAGCGTCCAGCCGCGCAGCCGAAGACGTTGGGCCAGATCGAATTCCTCAAACGCATGGAGATTGCGGTCGGAGAAATATCCGGCTTCTTCGATTGCGGCGCGACGATAAACGCCGCCACCGTTCAGACGATCGCGAACGCCATGCTTGACCTGCGAGGCAATTCGCTGCACCCGGCGGGTAAATTCCAGATTATCGAGATTGACCTCGTTGATATCGCCGCTGACGCCGGCAACGCGGGGATGCTTGTCGAGATAGTCGAAGGCTTCGGGCAGAAACGTCGGATCAAGCAGCATGTCGCCGTCCATCAAGGCGATGAATTCCCCCTTGCTGTATTGAAATCCGAGCTGGGGACCAACGCCGCAACTGGCTTTGGCGGGCGCTTGAATCTGGGCGATGATGACAGGATATCGAGAAGCAATCTCGATTGTTCGATCCTTCGAACCGCTATCGGCGACGATGATTTCGCTTTCGATGTCAGGCACGGCCTTCAAAGCAGCGATCACGCTTTCGATGGCCGCGCCGATCCGGTTTTCTTCGTTCAGCGTCTTCAGAATGACCGATAGTTTCACAGCCGCATCCGTTACATGTCAGTCTACTGAGGGAAGAATACAGGTTTCGGCACGAAGCTGTATGCAGAATTTCTTATATGCTTAACGCCACAGCAGAGGTCTATGCGGTTGTTGAGGGTCTGGCAACTATCGGATTTGCGGGCGCGGTGAAATCCGTTCAGTGAAGCACCCGGTTTCCGGTTGCCTTGTCCATGTAGAGCTGCAGGAGTGTCAGTGCTTGCGTCAGAATAAGCTCAAGCGGCCTGAGGTTATCCGATGACCTCTCCCCGCTTTCACCTTCGATCATCGCAGCCATGGCGCGGAAATTTTCCGCCAGCCGCACATCGCCCTCCTCTGAAGCATGTTCGGCCGCATCGAAAAGCGCTTCGCTCACAGTATTCATCATGGCGTGCCGCTCGCCGACATTCATCTCCGGCAAGCTTTTGGGTGCTGATTGCATCGATTTACCTCCGCGCGCGTCTTTGCTCCGCACCTGCCGTTGCAGATGCTTTAGCAATACGCATTGTTTGATCGGATTATTGAAACAGAGATAGGGTTGCGGGACCGGCGAAGCAAGTCATGACAGCGATGCCGTCTGCGCATGGCCTCAACCTTCGCACGGCCTACCATTCGATGCTCGAACCGTCATAGGCATGGAAGCTTCCGCTTTGCGCCGGCTGAAGTCTATCCAGAACGGAAAGCATCCTGGTCGCGCTCTCCTCCGGTAGAAACCGATCGCGGCCACCGGCGTAGTCATCACTGAGCGAGGTTGCCACGGTGCCAGGATGCAGTGCTGCCAAGACCGACTGCGGGTGAGTGCGGCCAAGTTCGATGGAAGCAGTTCGGACGATCTGGTTCAACGCCGCCTTCGAGGCGCGATAGGATACCCATCCGCCGAGATGATTGTCACCGATCGAACCGACCCGTGCCGACAGAAACGCCATCAGCCCGCGGTCTCGCCTCGGCAGTTTCGCCGCGACATGTTTCAACACCAGCGCGGGACCAAGCGCATTCAGCGCAAATTGCTTCATCATCGCGTCGGCAGAAAGCTGCTTCAGCGCCTTTTCCGGGCCAACGCCGTCGATCGTCAGCGCACCGGTGGCGCAGAAGATGAGCTGAAACTCTCCGTCAAGTCTTCCGAGGACGCCGTGAACGCTCGCCTCGTCGGTAATATCCAGGCCGTCGCCGGAGCGCGAAAGACCGACGACCTCTGCGCATCTCCCGTCCGCCTGGAGCAGTCTCGCAACTGCCGAGCCGATCCCACCGCTGGAGCCGATCACGAGCGCGCGATATCTGTCTGCGAGTGATGTCATCATTATGAGAAACTCCTAAACAGGCTTCGCATCATCGAGCTTTTTCAGAAACTGGCGCGCGGCATTTTTATAATCCTTGCGCTGTTCGTCCTTCATCCGTCCCCAGGTTGCATAAGGCTGGGCCAGACGGCGGTTGCCGTCGAGCTTCTTTTTGTTCCGATCAAGGAAATCCCAGTACAGCGAATTGAAGGGGCAGGCCCCCTCCTCGGTCTTCTTGCGCACATCGTAGCGGCAGTTTTCGCAATAGTCCGACATGCGCGAAATATAAGCACCACTTGCCGCATAGGGTTTGGATCCAAGCAATCCGCCATCGGCGAACTGGCTCATGCCGATAACATTCGGCATCTCCACCCATTCGAAGGCATCGGCGTAGACTTCGAGATACCATTCATGCACCGCATGGGGATCGAGGCCCGCGAGAAGCGCGAAATTCCCGGTGATCATCAGCCGCTGAATGTGATGGGCATAGGCATGATCAATGGTTTCACCGATGACCGTCGAAAGGCAGTTCATCTCAGTCTTGCCGTCCCAAAAGAAGGATGGAAGCGGTCGCGACGCGTCAAAGAAGTTGCGATCCGCATAGTCCGGCATGAAGTGCCAGTAGATGCCACGCATATATTCCCGCCAGCCAATGATCTGGCGAATGAAGCCCTCGACAGCGTTGATCGGCGCATCCCCTTCCAGATAGGCGCGTTCCGCCCTCCGGCAGATGTCGAGCGGATCAAGAAGACCCAGATTGATGTAGAAGGAGAGGAGCGAATGATTGAGGAACGGGTCGCTGGAGAGCATGGCGTCCTGCGTCTCGCCGAAACTCGGCAGGAAATGCTCGATGAATGCATCTGCTGCCCGCTCCGCATCCTTCTGTGTGACTGCAAATGCGAAGCCCTTCGCCTCCCCCATATGCTCGGCGAAACGCTCATCAACGAGTTTCATCACGTCGCGCGTCGTCTTGTCGGGCGTAAACTGCGGATGAGAAGCGCGAAAGAGATCGGGCTTTGCCGGCTTGCGGTTTTCGGCATCGAAGTTCCAGCGTCCGCCCACCGGCTTGTCGCCTTCCATGAGAAGAGAGGTCTTTCGGCGCATGTCGCGATAGAAGAACTCCATCCTCAGCTCACGCCGCCCCTCAACCCACGCACCGAACTCATCCTTCGAACAGAGAAAACGGCTGTCGGCCCGTATGTCTATCGGAACGCCTAAAGACTTTTCCCAGCCAGACATCGCCTGCAACACGCGAAATTCGCCCGGCTCGGTGACGATGACCTTCTCTGGCTTGATCTCTTTGACGGCGCGCTTCAGCTCTTCGGTGAAGCTCCCCGTGTCCGCCTTATCATCGAGTTTGGTGTAGCGAACATCGAATCCCTTGCCGCGCAAATCTTCGGCGAAGTGGCGCATGGCCGAAAGGATCAGGATGATCTTCTTGCAGTGATGGCGCACATAGGTGGTCTCTTCCTGCACCTCGCACATCAGGATCATGTCCTGATCCGGATCGGCACCCTCCAGGCTTGAGATGGAGTGGGACAATTGATCGCCAAGGATGAAGATGAGGTTGCGGCAGCTGTGTTTCATCGGCGCAAAACGCCAAGATGCCGCCTGCCGTTCCAGATGAGAACCGCGATCGACGTCTTTTCATGGGCGACGAGGATGTCGGCGATCGCTGCTAGCATTGCATCCTGTCTGCCCCAGAAGATCGCACAGCATGTGTGTGGGTGTAACAAGGCGCAGACGTAGAGGAAATGCTGAGCCGATGTCGTTCGGGAAGGGTTAGGGCCGCAGCGAGACGGAAGAGGAAGTCCGCAGTGCGAATCAGCAGGGTTGCGCGCACCGGCAATCGGCCATCATCGGCACGATAAATCTAAGACTTCGTTAATAAGCGGAACCAAAGGCACTCTTGCTACGTTGCTTTTTCGAGATACGGAAAAGGAACTTCCAAAATGTCAAGATCAGGAAAAGCAAAATCCGTAGTTTTTTTAGCAGCAGCCTTCATGTGCGCTGCAAGCGGCCCATCGTTCGCCCTGAGCGTCATTAACCCCGCCTATGTAAACGAAGCTTCTGCCGAAGAGGCCACGAACGCTTCCGTCTCGGCGTTTAGCAATGGCGGCGCAACGAAGGGCAGTGGCGACCTTCTTCTTTCAGCGGAAGAAGTTCAACACATTCGTTGGTGCGCGACCCGCTATCCATCCTATCACGCTTCGGACAATACTTTTGCTAACGCGTCCGGTGCGCGCACAGACTGCCGCTCCAAGTAAGGCGGGCTCGTTTTGCCCGCCCTCTAGATAACCGAGTTGGCGGTTTCAAATCCTGCCAAACATGTCAGAAGTGATAGTTCAAACCACCCTTGACGACGTTGTCGCTGATATCAGTCCGCGATGTGGTGGCGCCAGAGAATGTCCGCACGTCGTTGGTCGCAACATAGTTGTACTCGACCTTGCCTGAAATCTGCTGATTGAATTTGTGCTCGATACCAGCACCAAGCAAATAGCCTTCCTTCATGCCATCAGGGCCGACGACATTATCGCCGTCGCGAAGGCTCGTAACCGTCAGACCAGCCGTGCCGTAGATGAGAGTTTCGTCCATCTTGACGCCAGCCTTGGCCTTCGCCGCGACGCGCCAGCGCTCGCGCAGGTTTCCGTTCGGAACGGAGACGCGGGTATCACCAAGATGGGTTGCTTCGAGTTCGCCACCGACGACAGCGCCGCCGAGGTCATAATTGTAGCCGCCCTGAACGCCCAGCGCCAAGCCCTTGCCGTCACGGAACGGGTTTGCGCTTGGCATCGCAGCGCCAATATGGCCACCGGCATAAGCACCCGTCCAGGAAGAGCTCGCAGGCTCGTTATAGGCCGGTGGCGCCTCATAGGACGAGGTGAGGTCTGCAGCAAAAACCGGGCTGGCAGCCACCATTGCCGCAATGGCAACAGCGTAAGATCTGAATTTATTGGACATCATCAACTCCATACCAAGTCCTTAAGTCTCCTCGCGGGAGACGTCACTCCGAAAGCCACCAAAGACAGTGCCTGTCTGATTGCTGTTATGGTCAACATAAGCGCGAAGGTATGGCGGAAAAAGAAACTTGGTTAGAATTTAGCTAAAACTTTAACGGCATGGATAACAGGAGGTTAACGACGAATTGCGATCGCTATTCGCGATCTGATGCTTAAGTGCCGGGTGCAGAAAGCCAGGCGTCGGGAGCAAGATGGGAACCAACAGGGCGGCCTGCTGTTTACCTAGCGAACAACAACAAAGGAGGCTCACCATGCCAAATCGTGATCCATTGGACGAGTCCACGATCGACAGCCCGCGTGGTCCGACATCGACACCCGGCATTCCGGACCGAGTTCAGGAGAAGCCGCCCGTGCCACCCGTGAAGGATCCGGGCGATACGAAAAACCCGAACGATCCGACACTCAATCCCGCACTTCTGCCGATCGGCGATCCAGCGGGCGCAGCCTGAAAGCTGCGATAGGAATTCACTAAACCGCCGTGCGAGACAATCGCACGGCGGTTTGTTTGTGTTAAAGCTTGACCCAATTGCCGTTGTCCTTGGACGAGCGAATACACGCCTCGACAAAGGCAACGCCTTTCACACCATCATCCACGGTTGGATAGATGACGGCCGTGTCGAGGTCAGAACCATTGCGGCGCGCATCGATGGCATTGGCCGCTTCCGAATAGATCGTCGCGAAGGCTTCTAGGTAACCTTCCGGGTGACCCGACGGAATGCGTGTGACACGGGACGCCGCATCACCGGCACCGGCGCCACCGCGGGTGATCAGTTGCTTTGGCTCCCCAAGCTTGGTGAACCACAGATAGTTCGGGTCCGCCTGCGTCCATTCCAGCCCAGCCTTGGTGCCATAGACGCGCACCTTCAAGCCGTTCTCATGGCCAACGGCGACCTGGCTGCACCACAAAAGACCCTTGGCCGCCTGCTTTCCGTCTTTCGCCTTGAAGCGCAGCATGACGTGGGCGTTGTCATCCAAGCGCCGGCCTTCGACAAAGGTGTGCACGTCGGCTGCAAGCTCATCCAACTCCAAACCCGAAATGAAGCAGCCGAGGTTGTAGGCATGGGTGCCGATGTCACCCGTCGAGCCGCCTGCACCCGACTGCGCCGGGTCCGTTCTCCAGACCGCTTGCTTGGCGCCGGTCTGTTCGATCGGCTCGGCCAGCCAATCCTGCGGATATTCCATCTGAACCAGACGAATATCGCCGAGCACGCCACTTTCCACCAGCTCCCGTGCATGGCGGACCATGGGGTAGCCGGTATAATTGTGGGTGAGCACGAACAGCGCATCCGCCTTGTCGGCAACCTCTTTCAGCTTCTTGGCATCTTCGAGGTTGGAGGTCAGCGGCTTATCGCAAATGACGTGGATACCTCGCTCCAAAAAGGCCTTCGCCGCCGGATAGTGAACATGGTTCGGCGTGACGATCGCGACGGCGTCGATGCCATCCTCGCGTGTCGATTCCTTTTCCGCCATTTCCTCATAGGAGCCGTAGCAGCGGTCCTCATCGAGCCCCAGCTCCAGACCGGACGCCTTCGACTTCTCCGGCGTGGACGACAATGCGCCTGCCACCAATTCGAAGCGGTTGTCGAGACGCGCCGCCATGCGGTGAACGCCGCCGATAAACGCGCCGCTGCCACCGCCGACCATACCGAGGCGAATACGCTTGGACGCCTTGTCAGTCGTCTTTCCTTCAATTGCCATAGTTTTCAGTCCTCACAATCGTTCTATTACAGGCCGAGCATGCGCCGGTTGGCCGCATCATCCGTGCCGCTGGAGGCAAAATCGTCGAAGGCCTTCTCCGTCACGCGGATGATATGTGCCTTGACGAATTCAGCGCCTTCGCGCGCGCCGTCTTCAGGATGCTTCAAGGCGCATTCCCATTCGACGACGGCCCAGCCATCGAAATCAT
>Ga0157371_10005521_pt1 | contig 10643 bp, 9 predicted proteins | sample C45metaG_FD_113462 | JGI IMG/M metagenome (GOLD analysis project Ga0157371, IMG submission 113462) | Corn rhizosphere microbial communities from Kellogg Biological Station, Michigan, USA - C4-5 metaG | ecosystem: Host-associated > Plants > Roots > Rhizosphere > Soil | place: USA: Michigan... | reverse complement strand
TGAACTAATTGATGCTAAAAAACGTTTAGAAGAGGCACTTCCGAACAATCCAGTTCTTAAAAAGCAAAAGAAACTCAACGAACTTGGTAAAGAACTGAAATCCGGAGATGAAGTGAAGGTTCTGAGTTTTGGTCAAAGAGGAACATTATTAGATAAACTTTCTAATTCTGAATGGTCAGTTCAAATTGGTATGTTAAAAATGAAACTAGATGAGTCTGATTTAGAATATATTAAGCCGGAAAAACAAAAACAAACTGTTTCTGTCAATGCTGTTCGTGGTAGAGATTCACATGTGAAACTCGAGCTTGATCTTCGTGGAGAGCGATATGAAGATGCCATTATTCGGACAGAAAAATATCTAGACGATGCCATTCTTTCAAATTACCCGCGTATTTCCATTATTCATGGAAAAGGGACAGGTGTTTTAAGACAGGCGATTCAACAGTACTTAAAAAATCATTCGCGTGTCAAAAGCTACCGTTTTGGTGAAGCAGGAGAAGGTGGACATGGTGTAACGGTTGTTGAATTAAAATAATAGCCTCTTTATATTAGGCTGTTGTTTTTTAGAAGCATATATTATTGACGAAAATTCGCGGAAAGCGAGCGGATTTTCGTTCATAACAACAGGATCGTTTATCATAGCCAAATAATAAAATAAATGAAACCTTTTATCGGTCTAACCGTATAGAAAGAAAAGTGTAAAAGGGGTTATTATGTTGCTACTATCTAGTTTTTGGTCAAACCCACTAGTGGAGTCTGCTGGTTATTTTAGTGTAGTCATTTTATGTTTAGTAGTATCAATGGTTTTATTTGAGATTGTGACGAAATATAAAAACTGGCAAGAAATCAAAAACGGGAATGTTGCAGTTGCTTTGGCAACTGGAGGAAAGATCTTTGGGGTTTGTAATATTTTCAGATTTTCAATCGCAGAGCATAATTCATTATTTGAAATGATTGGCTGGGGACTATTTGGATTCTCCCTGTTAATAGTGGCATACTGGTTATTTGAATTTCTAACACCGACTTTTAATGTTGATAAAGAAATAGAAAATGATAATCGTTCCGTTGGATTTATTTCTCTTATTATTTCCGTTGGCTTATCATTTGTTATTGGTGCAAGTATTTAACTTGATTCAGCAAAAATGTTTTTTGTATTTGATTAGGAGCGATCTAGATGGAGAAATTGTCGAAAATTTTAATTGCTGTAGGCATACTTTTTGTTGCTATCGGAATAATATATGTTGTAATGAATTAATAGAATGAGTATCAACTCATTCAGAGACTGTTAGTAACGCTTCCACTCATGTAAATGAATAAGCGAATTCAAGCAGTCTCTTTTTTATTTGAAGAATTGAATTGTCATTCATTTTTATCTATAATAAAAATATTAATATTCTTATTATTAAAAATAAAAGGGGGCAATAAGTTGACTGAAAAACCATGGCTGTCACATTATCCACCGGAAATATCGCATACGCTTAACTATGAATCTATTCCAGTTCAAGAATATTTAACGCGAGCATACAAGAGATTTCCACTGAAAGTGGCCATTCATTTTTTGGGAAGAGATGTATCATACAAAGAGCTATATGAATCTTCGTTGAAATTTGCAAATTACTTGAAGTCGTTAGGTATTCAAAAAGGGGACAGAGTGGCAATCATGTTACCAAACTGTCCGCAAGGGGTAATAGGATATTACGGAGCTTTATTTGCAGGGGCAATTGTAGTACAAACAAACCCACTTTATACAGAACGAGAAATATCGTATCAAATGAAAGACTCAGGTGCTAAAGTAATTTTAGCATTAGATATTTTGTTTCCTCGAATTTCAAAAGTAATCAAAGACACAGATTTAGAAAATATTATACTAACAGGAATTAAAGATTATTTACCTTTTCCGAAGAGTCTTGTTTATCCTTTCATTCAAAAGAAACAGTATGGATTTAGTGTGAAGGTAGAACATCGAGGAATGAATCATTTATTCAATGAAATAATGAAGGTTGCGAAACCAAGTACAATCGAAATGCCTTTTGATTTTGAAGAAGATATTGCACTGTTACAATATACTGGTGGAACGACAGGATTTCCGAAAGGTGTTATGCTAACCCACAAAAACTTAATATCTAATGCGTCCATGTGCAACGCATGGCTGTACAAATGTAAAGAAGGCGAAGAAAGTATTTTAGGGATTTTACCATTCTTCCATGTGTATGGGATGACTGCAGTTTTAATACTTTCAGTTCTGTTAGGAAATAGAATGATATTATTACCTAAGTTCGATGTAGAAACGGCGCTTAAAACAATTGATAAGCAAAAGCCAACCTTGTTTCCAGGGGCGCCTACTATATACATTGGTATTCTAAACCATCCGGATGTTCAAAAATATGATTTGTCTTCTATTGTTGCTTGTTTAAGTGGTTCAGCAGCTTTACCGGTAGAAATTCAAGAAAAATTTGAAAAAGTTACTGGTGGTAAATTAGTAGAAGGTTATGGGCTAACTGAAACTTCACCTGTAACTCATGCAAATTTAATTTATAGCGATCAACGCGTAAAAGGTTCAGTAGGCATTCCTTGGCCGGATACAGAATCGGTTATTTTAGGAGTAGAATCTACAACCCCTCTTCCACCTGGTGAAATTGGAGAAATTGCAGTAAGAGGTCCACAAGTTATGAAAGGCTATTGGAACCGTCCGGAAGATACAGAAATGACGATGCGAGATGGATGGTTTTTAACAGGAGATTTAGGATACATGGATGAAAGCGGTTACTTTTTTATTGTCGATCGTAAAAAAGATTTAATAATTGCTGGCGGGTATAATATTTATCCTCGAGATGTAGAAGAAGTACTTTACGAACATCCGGCTATTCAGGAATGTGTTGTGGCAGGAGTACCAGATCCATATCGCGGTGAAACGGTTAAAGCATATATCGTATTAAAGGATGGAGTCGCTACAACGGAAGAGGAATTAGATAAGTTTTGTCGTGAAAACTTAGCAGCTTTTAAAGTTCCGAGAATATATGAATTTAGAAAAGAGTTGCCGAAAACAGCAGTTGGTAAAATATTAAGAAGAAGCCTAATAGAAGAAGAAAAAGAAAAATTGAAACAAGTGGCAATAGAGAGTTAATTGTTTATTGACATAATAGAAAATTAAATATAATATAAAAATATGAATGAATCATCATTCATATTTTTATTTTTGGGGCTGAATTCAATGAAAAAAGATAAACCTAAGTATAAGCAAATTATTGACGCTGCAATTATCGTCATTGCAGAAAATGGATATCATCAGTCGCAAGTTTCTAAAATTGCCAAGGAAGCTGGTGTAGCAGATGGGACGATTTACCTATATTTCAAAAACAAAGAAGATATATTAATATCCGTATTTGAAGAAAAAATGGAGATGTTCGCTAATAATTTACAAGAAATAATAAAAGAAGATGTGAGCGCTTCAGAAAAATTATATAAGATGATTGAAAATCATTTTAAGGTACTTGCAAGCAATCATCACTTAGCAACTGTCACGCAATTGGAGCTGCGACAATCAAATCTGGCTTTACGTTTACGTATAAATGCCATTTTAAAAAACTATTTAGTTTTCCTAGAAACGATACTGAAAGAAGGCATCGAAAAGGGAGAATTTGAAAATAACTTGGATATTCGCTTAGCAAGACAAATGGTTTTTGGTACAATTGATGAGACGACAACTACTTGGGTCATGAATGAATATAAATATAGTTTAGTTGACTTAACAGAAAAAGTACATCGTCTATTGTTAAAGGGGATAAAGTGAAACTTCCATCAGTGGGGGGGTTCTTCATCCCACACTGATGGTTAGTTGAACCAATCGGGGATTACATGCTGTCTATCCCCACCTATTTTTTCTCGATTTCCTCTCGCAAAAGTTGTGGTGGGGGTATTACAGCCTGTTAAACCGGTATAAAAGCATAACAAAGGGGAAGTGAGCAAATGGAATTTTTATCATGGACTATTGAAGATCATGTAGCGATAGTTACGCTTAATCGTCCACCAGCTAATGCATTAGCTAGCGGAGTTATTTTAGAAATAAATAGCTTTCTAGACGATGTAGCAAATGATGATACCGTTCGAGTTGTTTTACTTAAAGGAGAAGGAAGATTCTTTTCTGCAGGAGCAGATATAAAGGAATTCACTTCTATATCAACAGGAGAAGAATTTTCGGAATTAGCTACAAGCGGGCAATTAATTTTCGAAAAACTTGAAACATTCCCAAAACCAGTGATTGCTGCAATTCATGGTGCTGCACTTGGTGGAGGTCTGGAATTAGCGATGAGCTGTCATATTCGACTTGTTTCGGAAAATGCAAAGCTTGGCCTTCCTGAATTACAGTTAGGGTTAATCCCTGGCTTTGCTGGAACACAGCGTCTTCCACGTTATGTTGGATTTGCAAAGGCGGCAGAAATGCTGTTAAGTAGCGATCCGATTAGTGGGAGAGAAGCGGCTCAATTTGGCTTAGCGAATCATGCTTACCCAGAAGAAGAACTATTTGCTCGCGCAAAGGAACTAGCAACCCAAATTGCAAAGAAAAGCCCTGTAGCTGTAAAAGCAGCTTTAGAAATGCTTCAATATGTGAAACCAGCTTCTTACTATGAAGGTGTGAAAGCAGAAGCAAATGCTTTTGGAACGGTATTCGTTTCAGAAGATGCAAAAGAAGGTATTTCAGCGTTCTTAGAAAAAAGACAGCCTATTTTTAAAGGGAAATAATTACTTGTTGAGAAGGAAACAACACTATACACATTGGGGGATTTCTAAATGAATATTTATGTTTTAGTGAAACGTACATTTGATACAGAGGAAAAAATTGTCGTAAGCGGCGGTAAAATTCAAGAAGACGGTGCAGAATTCATCATTAACCCATATGACGAATATGCGATTGAAGAAGCAATTCAAGTTCGCGACGCACAAGGTGGAGAAGTAACTGTAATCACTATGGGTGGGGAAGATGCAGAGAAACAACTTCGCACAGCGCTTGCAATGGGAGCAGACAAAGCTGTACTTATTAATTTAGAAGACGACGTAGAAGAAATGGACCAATTTACAGCTGCACAGATCATTTCTGAATACTTAAAAGATAAAAGTCCTGATTTAATTTTAGCTGGTAACGTTGCCATTGACGGTGGATCTGGACAAGTAGGCCCACGTGTTGCAGAATTATTAGGCATCAACTATGTAACAACAATTACAAACCTAGAAATAAACGGAACAACTGTTACGATTAAGCGTGACGTAGAAGGGGATACTGAAGTATTAGAAACTTCTTTACCACTTTTAGTAACTGCTCAACAAGGTTTAAATGAACCACGTTATCCTTCATTACCAGGAATTATGAAAGCGAAGAAAAAACCTTTGGATGAAATAGAATTAGATGATCTTGATATCGATGAAGACGATGTCGTAGCTAAAACAGAAACCCTTGAGATTTATCTTCCTCCTAAAAAGGAAGCAGGAAAAGTATTAGAGGGCGAATTAGCTGACCAAGTGAAAGAGTTAGTTCACTTACTTCATTCGGAAGCAAAAGTCATTTAACTTGGTTTAACAGATGGTCACTTCTGGAAGCAAGTGCTCCAAGGTGTATCTGATTCGAATTCATACTCAAACTGGGAGGAAAACAACATGTCTAAAAAAGTATTAGTATTAGGGGAAGCGCGTGAGGGTGCTTTACGTAATGTATCATATGAAGCTATTGCCGCTGCAAAGCAAATTTCTGATGGTGGGGAAGTAGTTAGTGTTCTACTAGGAGATTCAGTGAAAGAGCTAGCTGTTGAACTTGCTAAATATGGTGCTGACCGCGTGATCACTGTTGAGCACCCACATTTAAAACAGTATACATCAGACGGGTATGGCCAAGCTATACTTGCTGTCATTGAGCAAGAAAAACCAGGAGCGATTGTTTTCGGACATACTGCCCTTGGAAAAGACTTATCGCCAAAAATTGCAAGTAAATTACAAGTTGGTTTAGTATCTGACGTTACAGCTATTGAAGGGGAAGGCGATGAAGCTGTATACATTCGTCCAATCTATTCTGGTAAAGCGTTTGAGAAAGTTAAAGTAAAAGACGGAATCGAATTTATTACAATTCGTCCAAACAATATTGCTCCTCTTGCAAAAGATGATAGCAAAACAGGTGATGTCTCTTCCTTATCGGTAGATATAACGAACCTTCGTACCATTATTAAAGAGGTTGTTCGTAAATCTTCCGAAGGTGTAGATCTATCAGAAGCAAAAGTAGTTATTGCTGGTGGTCGTGGAGTGAAAAGTGAAGAAGGCTTTGCACCTTTAAAGGAGCTTGCAGCCGTGTTAGGTGGAGCAGTAGGTGCATCACGTGGAGCTTGTGACGCTGATTACTGTGATTACTCACTACAAATTGGCCAAACAGGTAAAGTAGTTACACCAGACCTTTATATCGCAGCTGGTATTTCAGGAGCAATCCAACATTTAGCTGGTATGTCTAACTCGAAGATAATCGTAGCAATCAATAAAGATCCAGAGGCTAATATTTTCAAAGTAGCAGACTACGGTATTGTCGGAGACCTATTTGAAGTAATTCCAATGCTTACGGAAGAATTTAAAAATTTAAAAGTGAATGCTTAAAAATTGATACTCGGTTCTGTTAAAAGGGCCGAGTTTTTTCATATTACTTGCCTGTAAGCTAAAATGTAGAAGTAGCGTTTTTTGTCTGCTATAATCTATTTATAGTTAAAAAAAGGAGGAAATTTATAATGGCAATAGTTCACGGAACAGATCAAACTTTCAATCAAGATATAGAAGAAGGTTTAGTATTAGTAGATTTTTGGGCAACATGGTGTGGGCCTTGTAAAATGATTGCTCCTGTATTAGAAGAAATGGACGCTGAAATGAGCGATAAAGTCAAAATCGTAAAAGTAGATGTAGATGAAAATCAAGCAACTGCTAGCGAGTTTGGAATTATGTCAATTCCGACATTAGTATTATTCAAGGATGGTAAACCAGTAGATAAAGCTGTTGGATTCCAACCAAAAGAAGCATTAGTTCAATTTGTAGAAAAAAACGCATAATAATAAAACCGGGTCCTCTAAGGTCCCGGTTTTTTTAAACGGGTGATAAAATGAACGATTTAATCCAACAAAAATGTGCTATATTACCAGATCAACCTGGTTGTTATTTAATGAAGGACCGCCAAGGAACCATTATATATGTCGGTAAAGCAAAAATACTAAAGAATCGAGTGCGCTCTTACTTTACAGGGTCTCACGATGGAAAAACACAAAGATTAGTACAGGAAATAGTGGACTTTGAATATATCGTCACATCGTCTGATATAGAAGCATTAATTCTCGAGCTTCATCTTATTAAAAAACATGATCCGAAATATAATATTATGTTAAAAGATGACAAGACGTATCCATATATTAAAATCACGGCTGAGAAAAATCCAAAGCTAATCATCACGAGGCAAGTAAAGAAGGATAAGAGCAAATATTTTGGTCCTTATCCAAATGTACATGCTGCAAATGAAACGAAAAAGCTACTTGATCGTTTATATCCTTTGCGAAAATGTCAAAAATTGCCTAACCAAGTTTGTTTATATTATCATATGGGACAATGTTTAGCTCCTTGTGTGAAAGAAATTGAAGATTCTATCTATAAAGAAATGATTCAAGAAATCTCTAGTTTTTTAAACGGTGGGCATACGAATGTAAAAAAGGACTTAACGGAAAAAATGCAGTCTGCAGCAGAACAATTAGAATTTGAACGTGCAAAAGAGTATAGAGATCAGATTGCACATATTGAAATGGTAATGGAAAAACAAAAAATGACGATGAATGACTTCACAAATCGAGACATCTTTGGATATACGGTTGATAAAGGATGGATGTGTGTTCAAGTATTTTTTATTCGTCAAGGTAAATTAATCGAAAGAGATGTTTCACTATTCCCGATTTATCGTGATCCAGAAGAGGAGTTCCTGACATTTTTAGGTCAATTTTATGCCAAGCCAGAACATATTAAACCAAAAGAAATATTTGTTCCGATTAATACAGACTTGCATTTAGCTTCGGAGCTATTACAAATGAAAGTGATTATTCCGCAAAAAGGTACAAAAAAAGATTTAGTTGATTTGGCAGAAAAAAATGCAGTATTAGCATTAAGCGAAAAGTTTCATTTGATTGAAAGACGTGAGGAACGTACGATAGGTGCGGTAGAGGAATTAGGAGATATAATGGGGATTTCAACTCCAAATCGAATAGAAGCCTTTGATAATTCGCATATCCATGGTACGGACGCTGTTTCTGCTATGGTTGTTTTTGTAGATGGAAAAGCGTACAAAAAAGATTATCGTAAATATAAAACGAAGACTGCCGCGAAGCATGATGATTATGGTGCGATGAGAGAAGTTGTTCGTAGAAGATATACAAGAGTTCTAAAAGATCAATTACCTTTACCAGATTTAATCATTATTGATGGAGGGAAAGGACAAATAGAGGCTGCTCGTGAAATCATCGAAGATGAATTGGGCCTAGATGTTCCGATTGCTGGTCTTGCGAAAGATGGGAAGCACCAAACCTCTCAGCTTTTGTATGGAGACCCAATTGACATGATTCCGATGAAGCGTACGAGCGAAGCATTTTATTTACTGCAACGTATTCAGGATGAAGTGCACCGATTTGCTATTACATTCCATCGTCAACAACGTGGAAAGCATACAATAGCTTCTTTGTTAGACGGGATAGAAGGAATTGGACCAAAACGAAAAAAACTATTACTAAAGCATTTTGGATCTTTAAAGAAGATGGAAGCTGCTAGTAAAGAAGAGTTTATAGATGCTGGACTTTCCAGTAAGCTCGCAGACGTTATGATAAATCATTTTCATAAAAATTCGTTGTCTTCAGAATAATGTTGTGTTATGGTTGAAACAATTTAATATTCACTATTCAAAAGTGAAGATAGAGGTGCGAATGAACAAGAGTACTCATCAGGAGGATGAAAAGTTCCTAGGATTGTTGAGAAAAGGGTTATTCGCCGAAATATAGAAAAGCTTTTCCTTCTCTATGTTGGTCCTGCATTTAAGAGATGTAGGATTGTCAGAATTTGATATTCTGGAGGGCTATCTCACATGGACAATTACTTTTTGACCGTGTATGAGACAATGCTTTTCACAATATGTGAAAAGCATTTTTTAATCCTTGCAGATAAAAAAGGGAGATAATGTTCATGAGTAAAATTGTTATGAAGTTTGGTGGTACCTCTGTTGGGACTACAGAAAAAATTGCACATGTAGCTAATCGAATACGCAAAGAAAAAGAAAAAGGTCATGATATTGTGGTTGTCGTTTCAGCCATGGGGAAAACGACAGATGAGTTAGTGAAACTAGCACATGAAATAACGGAAAGTCCCACTAAAAGAGAAATGGATATGCTGTTAACCACTGGAGAACAAGTAACGATGTCTTTACTTGCAATCCAATTAAATGCTTTAGACATTGATGCCATTTCTTTAACAGGTTGGCAAGCAGGCTTACAAACAGACAATGTATATAGAAATGCTCGAGTAGAAAATTTGGATGGTTCTAAAATTCTGAACTTGTTAGAGGAAGATAAAGTAGTCATTGTTGCGGGATTTCAAGGGGTTTCAAGCGATGGAGAAATTACGACGCTTGGTAGAGGTGGATCAGATACAACTGCAGTAGCAATTGCTGTATCAATAGAGGCGGATATTTGTGACATTTATACAGATGTAGAAGGGGTATTTACTTCAGACCCACGATTCGTCCCAAATGCAAGGAAATTAGAGCAGTTGGAATATGACGAAATGCTTGAGCTTGCTAATTTAGGTGCAGGTGTATTGCATCCAAGAGCAGTGGAATTTGCAAAAAACTATAAAATTCCATTAAGAGTTCGTTCCAGCTATGTAGAAAATGAGGGTACTATTTTAAAGGAGGAAGTAGACGTGGAAAAAAATTTAGTAGTTCGTGGAGTAGCATTTGAATCGGATATTGTTCGATTAACGATAGAGTACGAAGTGCCTTTTAACGGTTCGTTAGCTTCTATCTTTACTACACTTGCTAATAATCATATAGATGTAGATATTATTGTTCAATCCATTGTAGATGGTGTAAAACCAACTGTTTCATTTTCTATAAAAAAAGAATCCTTATCAGAAGCAATTACAGTTTTAGAAACTCATAAAGAAGTGCTTGGTTTTACATTTGCTGATTTTGAGGTGGGTCTAGCAAAGGTTTCAATCGTTGGGTCTGGTATGGTTTCTAATCCTGGTGTCGCTGCGCAAATGTTCGATCGTTTGCGTAAAGAAAATATTCCGGTGAAAATGGTGAGTACTTCTGAAATAAAAGTTTCCGTCGTGGTACCCCAAGATAATATGATTCTTGCGGCTAATGCATTACACGATGAATTTAAATTAGGACTTAGCCAATAAGACGCGAAAAAAAGCAATGTACATAGTCTATGACATGTACATTGCTTTTCGTTGGATTATTTACTTTTTAAATCCCATTTAATATGAAAAGTAACGATTCCATTCTTTTTTAATTGTTCATCATAGCATTCAGTTAAGTAACCAGCTATTTTTTGTTGTTGCTCTGCTAAGAAGCCAGCTTCTAGTCGGTGGCT
>Ga0157371_10005517_pt1 | contig 10649 bp, 6 predicted proteins | sample C45metaG_FD_113462 | JGI IMG/M metagenome (GOLD analysis project Ga0157371, IMG submission 113462) | Corn rhizosphere microbial communities from Kellogg Biological Station, Michigan, USA - C4-5 metaG | ecosystem: Host-associated > Plants > Roots > Rhizosphere > Soil | place: USA: Michigan... | reverse complement strand
CTTACTCCCGATTCAAGACCTCTTAATTCTGCCAAACCTCTCAACCGGCCGATAGCACTATATCCGGGATATGTTTTTTTATTCAGATCGTCCAGCATTTGATGTCCATGATCCGGCCTCATAGGAATAGAAATGTTTCTTTTTCTCATGAGCAGAACAATTTCTTTTACGACATGATACATATCAACGTCGCCCTCCAGATGATTGGCTTCATAAAAATTTCCTTCCTCATCGCGTTTGGTACTTCTCAAATGAATGAAGTGAATTTGCTCACCAAAGATCTGAATCATTCTGACTAAATCGTTATCAGCTCTCACACCAAAAGAACCTGTGCAGAAACACAAGCCATTTGCGGGGGAAGGAACGGCATCGATCAGTTCCTGCACGTCTTTTTCAGTGCTCATGATTCTTGGTAATCCCAAAATCGGATAAGGCGGATCATCAGGATGGATCGCCATTTTCAATCCTAAAACTTCCGCCTGAGGAACGATTTGTTTAAGAAAATAAAAGAGGTGTTCTTTTAATTTTTTTGCATCAATACCCTGGTAGGTTTTTAATGCGGCAAGGATCTCTTGTTCTGTAAAACGCTCCTCGCTTCCGGGCAGGCCCAATAAAGTATTGCGATAAAGAATTTCTTTTTCTTCGCTGGTCATTTTTGCAAAGCGCTTTTTTGCTTTTTCAATTTCATTAATTGAATAATCTTTTTCCGCATCAGGACGTTTTAACAGAAACAGATCGAAGGCAATAAAAGCTGATTTCTCGAATCTCAAAGCCCTGCTTTTATCGGGCAGTTCAAAGGAAATATCGGTACGCATCCAATCGAGAATGGGCATGAAATTATAAGTAACCACTTTTAATCCACAGGCCGCGGCATTGCGCAAACTTTCTTTATAATTTTCAATGTATTGCAGGTAATTTCCTGTTTGCTTTTTGATGTCTTCATGTACAGGAAGACTTTCAATCACAGTCCATGTCATTGCTGCATCTTCTACCAATTTTTTTCTTTTACTGATCTCTTCTTTCGTCCAGATTTCGCCGACAGCAATGTGATGTAAAGCAGTGACGACACCAGTTGATCCGGCCTGCCGGATATCCCATAAGCTAACAGGATCACTGGGCCCGTACCAGCGCATCGTTTGTTGCATCAATGCATATTTTTCTTCATTCACGGTTTTAATAATTTTTTACAATAAAGGAACAAATATGGCGAATTTTAAATTTACAATTAATGAATAGTTAATACCGCCTCCGCAGGTTCTGCTGCACCCAGTTCTGTGCTCCTTTTTGATGGCAAAGATTCCCCGATACTTATTTTTATATTTCCTGGATTTAAAACACTTTCTCCCTGCTCATTTACAAGTTTCATCATATCCGGCGTGATGGTAAATTTTACTTTTTGAGAAGCGCCTGCGGCAAGAGTAATTCGCTTAAAACCTTTCAAAGAATAAAGCGGAATATTTTTGCCTCCGGGCAAATGAGTAAGATATAATTGAACCACTTCATCGCTGGCCACTTTGCCACTATTTGTTACTGTTGCTTCGGCATTTATGGTTTCATTTTTTTTGATTTTTGTTTTGGATAAATGAAGATTGCTGAAAGTAAACCTGGTATAACTCAAACCAAAGCCAAACGGATATAAAGCTTCACCTTTGAAATAGCGGTAAGTTCTGTTTTTCATTGAATAATCATCAAACGGAGGAAGATCGGAATCGCTTTTATAAAAGGTAACCGGCAATTTTCCTGAAGGACTGTAATCGCCAAATAAAATATCTGCAACTGCTGTTCCTGCTGCTTCTCCACCATACCAGGCATTGATGATACCGGGAATATTTTCTTCTTCCCAAGGAATGGCAATCGCACTACCAGTCATCATTACAAATACAACCGGTTTGCCTGTTGCTTTCAAAGCTTTAAGGAAATCAGTTTGAACAGTTGGTAATCCAATACTTGTGCGATCACCACCGCTAAAGCCCGGTTGGCTTATTTTCATTTCTTCACCTTCAAGCCTCGGAGAGATTCCGCCGACATAAATAACCACATCCGCATCTTTTACGCTGTCAATCAATTTTGAGAAGTCCTGCGGTTCTGTTGAAACAAAATCCGTTGCTCCCGAATAAAAAATCTGTGTATTTTTCAATTTGTTTTTTATTCCCTGCAAAACCGTTGTAACAACAGAAGGCTGACCATTATAGTTCCCCAATTGAGTGTTCGCATTGTCTGCATTTGGGCCAATCACTGCAATCTTTTTTATATTTTTATCAAGTGGCAATAAATTATTTTTTTGTCCGCCAACAGGCATATTGCGCAGCAAAACAATAGACTCCCTGGCCATCTTCAAAGCAAGATCTTTATGAGGCTGGCTTTCTAAATTAGTAATTGGAATCTGAGCGTATTTCACCATGCTTGGAGGATCAAACATTCCAAGCCTGAAACGAATGGTAAATAATCTTTTTAAAGAGACATCAAGATCTTTTTCTGTTAATTTACCATCTTTCACGGCCTGGATCAAAGTCGTGTAGGTATGATTTCCACATTCTACATCAGTGCCGTGCAACACAGCATCAGTAGAAGAACTTTCCGCATCCGGAAATAGTTTATGGGTCTGATAAAAATCATCTATGGCGCCACAATCAGAAGTAACATAACCTTTAAAATTCCATTTGTTGCGCAAAATATCAACCATTAATTTATCGCTTCCGCAGCAGGGCTGACCGGCGTAAGCATTGTAAGCGCACATCACGCCGGCAACTTTTGCATTCACCACCAATTGCCTGAACGCAGGAAGGTAAGTTGCCCAAAGATCTTGGTTAGTTACCTGTACATCAAATACATGCCGTGAAGGTTCCGGGCCGCTATGAATAGCATAATGCTTTGCGCATGCCGCAGCTTTCAAATATTTGGGATCATTACCTTGCAAACCTTTAACGAATGCGGTTCCAATCATGCTTGTAAGAAATGGATCTTCACCATAAGTTTCCTGCCCGCGTCCCCACCTTGGATCACGAAAAATATTGATATTCGGTGTCCAATACGTTAAGCCGGTGTATCTGCTGTAATCTTTTTTACGAAGGCTTTCATTGTGAATAGCGCGGCCTTCATCTGAAGTAAAATTGCCCATTTTTTTCATTGCATCTACATCAAAAGTAGCGGCCATACCAATTGCCTGTGGATAAGAAGTTGTGTGATATTTTGTTCTTGCCACACCATGCAAACACTCATTCCACCAATCGTAAGGCGGAATTCCAAGCCGCGGAATTCCGGGAGTGGAATTTAGCATTTGATTTACTTTCTCTTCCAGCGTTAATCTTGAAACAAGATCATTCACCCTTTCTTCTGTAGATAACGAAGTATTTTGATAAGCCGGAGTTTGAGATTGTACATAATTACTAAAAAAGAAAATGCACGATACAAACAGTAAAGCAAGTTTTTTCATGAATTCTTATTTTATGAATTTGCGAATCGCATTTATTCAACCCAGGGAATTGAAGTTTTCAATTCATTGGATTTTGTAATTGGTTTTTTCCAAAGTTTTTCTATTTCCTCCAAAGTTTTTCCTTTTGTTTCGGGAACTAATTTCCACATAAAAATTGCTGATAGAATTCCCATAATTCCATAAATCCAATATGAAAAACCATGATGAAATTTATTTGTCAACCACACATTATCGTTCATAATTGGGAACGTAAGAGAAACAACCCAATTGGCGATCCATTGGGCTGCAACAGCGATGGAGAGTGCACTTCGGATACTATTTGGAAAAATTTCTGCCAACAAAACCCAGCAGACCGGTCCCCAGCTCATGGCGAAAGCGGCTGTATAAATCAACATAAAAATTAAAGCCGCAATTCCTAACTGATTAAAATAAAATGCAAATCCCAAAGCAATCATGCTCGCTGCCATTCCCGTTGAACCGATGATCATTAAAGGCTTGCGGCCAAATTTATCAACAGTATAAATTGCAAGAACTGTGAATAGCAAATTCACCACACCAACAATAATCGTCTGCAATAGTGAAGAGTCAGTGGATGCACCCATGTTGCGGAAAATATTTCCGGCGTAATAAAGTACCACATTGATTCCTACAAACTGTTGAAAAACAGAAAGCATGATTCCTACAAAAATGATGAAGAATCCGTAGGATAACCAGGGCACATTTTTTTCATGAGTTGTCGCTTTTATTTCGCTTAAAATTTTTGGTGCATTTGCATTTCCTGAAATCTTTTTTAATACTTTCAATGCTTTGTCATCTTTACCTTGCATTGCTAAATAGCGCGGCGTTTCAGGCACAAAAAATAAAAGAATAAAGAAAATTCCTGCCGGAATTACACCAGAAAAAAACATCCACCGCCAACCTTCGGTCAGTAACCATTGTTCGTCGCCCTGCTGTGCAATAAAATAATTGACAAAGTAAATTAACAGCATTCCAAAGATGATGGCAAACTGGTTGAAGGAAACCAGTTTGCCACGAATATTCGCAGGTGCAATTTCGGAAATATACATCGGCGAGATCATCGAAGCAATTCCAACTCCGATTCCACCAATAATTCTGAAGATTACAAAAGAGTAAGCATCTTCAGTTCCGAAAACATTAAAAGCTTCCGGTTTCCAGGCACCAATTGCAGAAATAAAAAATGCGACGGCGGCGATCAAAAGCCCATTTTTTCTTCCTACATATTTTGAAACGAATCCTGCTGATGCGCCACCAATCACACAACCAATCAAGGCGCTTGCAATGAGAAAACCTTTGATTACATCGGCTGTATCCTGCAAAGAAGCCACATCTGCAGGAATTGCTTTTGCGGCAAAACCTGCTGCCCAATAGACCAGTGCGGCAATAATTACCAAACACCAAATTCCTCCTTTTTTCATTCCGACGACCCGGAGGATTTGTCCGCAAACAATCAGGAAAATAATGAAGAGAACGATGACCATTAATGCGCGATATTGATGAATCATCGCTACCGCATACTGATAATGCGACGGATCAGTAATCGCCTGAATGTAAAAAGCAACGAGCGATTTTTCCGCTCCATTTACAACCGCGGTATCATAACCAAAAAGCAATCCACCAAGTGCAGCAACAAGTGTCAGGAGTGTGATATAGCGTGGGTTCCCTTTGCTAAAACTCGTTTCAGCAGAAGGTGAAGAAGTGTTTACTAATGACATAGTTTTGGGTTAAGATAATCAGATAAAACGGTTAATGATATTTTCGAAATATTCTTGTTTCCCGCTTCTCATTGCGGGCTCTCCGTTTTCAACAGCCAGGTTTCTTAAATCTTCTAAAGTTAATTTTCCTTCTTCAAAAGCTTTTCCTTTCCCTTTATCAAAAGAAGCATAACGTTCTTCTCTCAACTTTTTATAATCAGATTTATTTAAAATATTATCAGCAACAATCAATGCCCTTGCAAATGCATCCATTCCACCAATGTGTGCATAAAACAGATCGGCAGGATCGGTAGAATTTCTACGGATTTTTGCATCAAAATTGATTCCGCCGCTTTTGAATCCGCCAGCTTCCAAAATGATCAACATCGCCTCAGTTAATTCATTGATGTTATTTGGAAACTGGTCTGTATCCCAGCCGTTTTGATAATCACCACGGTTTGCATCCATGCTTCCCAGAACTCCGGCATCAGCAGCTACCTGCAATTCATGGGTAAAAGTATGTCCTGCAAGAGTCGCGTGATTCACTTCAATGTTTAGTTTGAAATCATTCATCAAATCATATTCGCGCATAAAACTGATGCATGTTGCAGCATCATAATCGTATTGATGTTTGGTAGGTTCACATGGTTTTGGTTCAATAAAAAACGTTCCGGTAAAACCATTTTTTCTTGCATAATCTTTTGCGGTATGCAAAAATTTGGCAAGGTGTTCCTGCTCTCTTTTCATGTTGGTATTGAGCAAAGTCGTGTAACCCTCTCGTCCGCCCCAAAAAACATAATTTGCTCCTCCAAGTTCAATAGTTGCGTCCAGAGCGGCTTTCACCTGTGCGGCAGCGTGAGTTAACACATGGAAATCGGGATTGGTGGAAGCCCCGTTCATATATCTTTTGTGTGAAAAAAGATTCGCTGTTCCCCATAATAATTTTACACCACTTTCCTTTTGCTTTTGTTTTGCATAAGCAGTAATTTTTTTTAATCTTTTTTCATTATCTGCTACATCATTTGTGAAATCAACGATATCCACATCATGAAAACAGTAATAAGGTAAACCCGTTTTGGTGATAAATTCAAATGCGGCGTCCATTTTATCTTTCGCTCTTTTTATCGGGTCTTCTTTATCATTCCATGGAAAAATATGAGTCGGTTCACCGAAAGGATCTGCACCATTTCCATTGAATGAATGCCAGTAAGCACAGGCAAATTTGAAAAACTCTTTCATGGTTTTTCCTCCGACTTTTTTATTTTCATCATACCAGCGGAATGCAAATGGATTATCGCTTTTCGGACCTTCATATTTTATTTCCGGGATGTTTTTAAAGAACTGTTTATTTCCTGTGATTACTGACATGATTATTTGTCTTGTTATTAATTAAAAATGATGTTATCAGCCAACAGTTTTGATATCAGAAGCCAATTTAGGATAATAATTTTTAAAAATGTAACCGATTTCATTTTAAAAAAAGCAGAATCGGGATATGATTTGATCATTGATCATCCATCAGAAAGCGGATGCAAGAAATCTTTTTGATACAAGAATAGATGGATTAATTGCTTCACTTTCCTTTGATACAAAAAAACCGATCACTTTAAACCCTTCGAAGAAAAAACGTTACGGTAATATTCTTTGATCATATGGGGCAGAGGAAAAGACACCTGGATAGCACCGATGATAGATGTGGCGAAATTTATAAAATCAGGAAGGTAGTTCAGGAACACAATAAAGGAAGTCTTCCGGTGAATCCTGCGAATTTATTTCTTTAAATAAACGTCGGCATTTTTTCCTTCAATCTTAAAAAAATAGACCAGCTGTTTTATCTTCACCTGATTTTATTTCAAATTTAAAAACGAAAACATTCTTATATAAAATAGTATCAATGATGGTTAAACTTGCTGCTTTCTTACTTTTATTTATTCCGTCAATTTGTTTTTGTCAGCCAAAGCTTGACACCCTAACCGTTGAGAAAATAATGCGGGATCCAATGTGGATGGGCACTTCTCCATCGAACCCGTTCTGGAGCGTGGATGGCAATAAATTATATTTTGACTGGAATCCTGAAAAAGCGCCATCAGATTCTTTGTACTTTATAACAATGCAAAATAGAAGTCCACAGAAAGCAAGCGTTTCAGAGAAGCAAAATCTTTTAAGCGCCAACACGGTTGTTTACAATTTGAATAAAACGGCTTTTACTTATCAGGAAGATGGCGATATTTTTTATAAAGAAATCAAATCAGGTAGAACGCAACAAATCACTCATACGGTAGAATCCGAATCGAGTCCTCAGTTTTCTTTTAACGATAAAGAAATTGTATTTATACATGATCAGAATTTATTTTCATGGAATATAAAAACAGGCGGGACAAGACAACTAACAAACTTTATTAACAATGATGAACAACCGAAAAGTGAAAAACTTTCGCGTGAAGACGAATGGCTAAAAAACGAACAGTTACAATACATGCAGGTTTTAAGAGAGAGAGAAAATAAAAACCGTGTTGCTGAGATTTATGACAGCTCAACAGCAAAAAAAGAATTTAAAAAAATCAACATTGGCGATAAATCTTTGCGTGATCTTTCTATAAATTTTGATGGAAGATTTATTAGTTACCGGCTTTATGAACCGCCTTCAAAAAGAAGATCAACCTTTGTTCCCAATTATGTAACAGAATCAGGTTATACTACTGACATTAAAGGACGCGAAAAAGTTGGTGAGCCACAGGCAACCGATGAATTTTTTATTTACGATACTCATACTGACTCTGTGTTTCAGGTAAAAACAGATTCTATTGAAGGTATTGGCGATTTACCCGGATTTCTAAAGGATTATCCAACAGAACTGGCAAAAAGAAAGAAAGAAAATACGCTCCGTAAGGTCAATTTTGAAGATGCAAAATGGTCGCCATCCGGAAAGAATCTTGTCCTTGACATTCATGCACAGGATCATAAAGACCGCTGGCTGATGCTTTGGGATACCGCTTCAAAAAAACTAGTGTTATTAGACCGGCAACACGACAGCGCATGGATTGGAGGACCTGGAATTTCAAACACCGGATGGATTGATGAGGAGAATTTTTGGTTTCAATCAGAAGCGACAGGTTTCTCTCATTTATATTCTGTAAATGTTATAACAGGAAAAAAGAAAGTTTTTACTTCCGGGAAATATGAAGTGCTGAATGCAAAACTTTCCACCGATAAAAAGTACTTTTTTATCACAACAAATGAAGTAGAACCTGCACAGCATCAGTATTACCGTTTACGGATAAGTGATCATCAGAAGGAAAGAATCACCACCATGACTGGTGCCAATGAAGTTACAATTTCACCAGATGAAAAAACAATTGCGATTCTTTATTCTTATTCAAATAAACCGTGGGAACTGTATTTACAGGAAGATAAACCCGGAGGAAAACTGCAACAAATCACAGATAAAGCTCAAAGTGAAGAATTCAAATCATACCCGTGGCGAGTTCCTGAACTGGTAACTTTTGCAGCAAGAGATGGTGCTTTGGTTCATGGCAGATTATATAGACCAAAAAATCCTGATGCTCATAAACCTGCTGTAATTTTTGTTCATGGAGCAGGTTATTTGCAAAATGCGCATAAATGGTGGAGTGATTATTTTCGTGAATATATGTTCAACAATTTGCTGGCGGATAATGGATACTACGTAATGGATATTGATTATCGTGGAAGTGCCGGATATGGCAGAGATTGGCGAACTGCCATTTATCGTCACATGGGCGGCAAAGATCTTACGGATAATATTGACGCGGCAGATTACCTGGTAAAAAACTTTGGTGTTAATCCAAAAAATATTGGAATTTATGGAGGATCGTACGGCGGATTTATTACGCTCATGGCAATGTTTACCACACCCGATGTTTTTGCTGCAGGTGCAGGATTACGCAGTGTTTCAGATTGGGCGAACTACAATCATGGTTATACTTCTGAGATTTTGAATCAACCTTTTGAAGATAGCCTTGCCTATCAAAAAAGTTCGCCAATTTATTTTGTAAATGGTTTGAAAGGACACTTGTTAATGTGCCATGGAATGGTGGATCAGAATGTGCATTTCCAAGATATTGTAAAAGTGACCCAGCGATTAATTGAGTTGGGAAAAAATAATTGGGAACTTGCAGTTTATCCAATGGAAAATCATGGTTTTGTTGAGCCGAGTAGCTGGACAGATGAATACAAAAGGATTTTTAATTTGTTTGAAACTGTGCTGAATAAATGATTTGCCGGAACTGGTTTTCAATCCGGATTAATTAGTAAATTCGCAATCCTAAAAAAATGGAGACTTGTCCGAGTGGTTGAAGGAGCACGCCTGGAAAGTGTGTATACCTGCAAGGGTATCAAGGGTTCGAATCCCTTAGTCTCCGCTGAAATCAGTTATTTGAGGTAAGGTAAAATCAACAAATCCAGTAAAATTAAGGGTTTTAAACTTTTACACTTCTTTACTTTACTAATATTTACTCCATTTTATCACTATTCAGGTGGAGTAATTCGTGGAGTATTTACTTCTCTTTATAATAACTCCACTAACTTGTCATAAGTCTTTATCTATTAACATTTTATACAAACGCATGTACGAAATTTTATTATTCGTTAACTGTAATTTTATAACCTTAAATAAGATGTATTATGGAAAAGAGTTTTGGTTTATTCTTTCATCTAAAAAAAGAAAATAAAAGCGATGGACAAAAATTAAAAGTTTACATGAGAATTCCGTCAATGGAAGACATTGTGAAATTAGTACCAAAAGAAAATGTAACCCGGTTAACTGGAATGTATCTGCCGGAAGGTTGCATGGTAAAAGTGATACTGTCAAGGAATTTAACGCCTACCTGGATACCCTACAGCAAAAGGTATTTGAGGCAAAGCGAAGGCTTATCGAAATGGATAAAGAACTTACTGCTGAAAGTATTAAAAATGAACTTCTCGGAAGAAATACTAAGCAAAAGTATATGTTGCTAGAAGTGTTTAAATACCATAATGATCAAATGGCTGCATTGGTCAACCAGGAATATGCACCAGGCACATTGGACCGGTATAAAACCTCCTACAAACACACCCAATCTTTTTTGAAATGGAAATACAAAGTATCAGATATAGATATTTATAAGCTGAATTATGAATTTATTACAGAATATGAGTTCTGGTTGAAAAGCGTTCGCAATTGTGGCCATAATACGACGATGAAGTACTTGGCCAATTTCAAAAAGATTGTGATCCGGTGTTTAAAAAATGGATGGCTTAAGAAAGATCCTTTCATTGGCTTTAAAATGGCAAAAAGGGAAGTTGAACGGACAGCCTTAACAGAGCACGAATTGCAGCTCCTTTCAGCAAAAAGCTTTTCGGCAGAAAGGCTTGCAATAGTAAAAGACATTTTTCTTTTTAGTTGTTATTCAGGCTTGGCATACGCTGATGTACAAAAATTGAAACGGTCTGAAATAGGGGGTTGGTATAGATGACGAAAAATGGAT
>Ga0157371_10005516_pt1 | contig 10651 bp, 11 predicted proteins | sample C45metaG_FD_113462 | JGI IMG/M metagenome (GOLD analysis project Ga0157371, IMG submission 113462) | Corn rhizosphere microbial communities from Kellogg Biological Station, Michigan, USA - C4-5 metaG | ecosystem: Host-associated > Plants > Roots > Rhizosphere > Soil | place: USA: Michigan... | reverse complement strand
AATAAAGTAAATCCTTATGCTGAAATTCCAGATGCTGCTCCTTATGATAAAAAATAAACAAAAGGGGTTGTCACTAAAGTCATATAGTTACTGAGAGATGCTCCCTTTTTCAATGTATTGATTTCCGTTCCAGACGGACGCTTTCCGCGGGCATGGCTTCAGTCTCCTCGTCGCTTTAGCTCCTGTGGGGCCTTCAGCTCATGCACCTGCCGCTTCGCTTTCGGTGCAGAAAACATTTGCTATTCCCGCTGGAGTCGCCGTCTTCTACTACAATCAATTGCCTACAAAAAATAGTAGTTTAATAAAAAGTATACAAAAAACAGGTGTAGAAAAATTTCTACACCTGCTTCAATTTACGGGCTTATTGGACAGCCCCTTTTCTTTAATCTAGATCCGATAATCTTGGCATTGCAGAGAGTGCTCCAATTTTTGTCGCACAGATTGCTCCAAGTCTATTACCAAAAGAAATGTAGTCAATCCATTCTTCTTTTGTTTTTGGCTTTCCTTTTAAGTAAATGCTTGAAAGAATACCTGCCATAAAGGCATCTCCTGCTCCTGTGGTGTCCACTGGTACTACTTTTTCCACTTTAATATGTATTAGTTCATCGTCAATCACTGCAAAAGTACCATCTTCTCCTACTGTAACCAGGATCGTCGGAATATGATATGGACGAAGCTGCTTAAGTCCTTCTTCTAATGACTCTGTTTCAGTCAAAAAGAAAAGTTCTTCATCTGTTAGCTTCAATAAATCTACAGAATTAAAAAATGAACGAATAGTGTTTCTACAAACTTCTTCACTTTCCCATCTTAATGGTCGAATATTTGCATCAAACGACAAATAAACATTTGCTTGATTAAATTGCTCCACTATAGCATTTGTAGTTTTATGTGCAGATGGGTGAAATAAAGTCCCTGAGCAAAAATGAAAAACGGAGGATTGTTGGAATGCATCATTGTTCAATGAAGAAAAATCAACCTGAATATTAGGCGTTTCATCCACATACGAATGAAAGATTCGGTCGTTATCCTCCGTTAAATGAACATATACCCCACTTACTCGTTTTTCAGGAACGACTTGAGCATATGTTAAATCCACCCCTTCGGAATCGAGCTCATTTTTTACAAACTCCGAAGTTTCATCATCTCCTAAAACAGTAATAATAGAAGATGCTGCTCCTAGTCTAGCAATTCCTGCTGCAACATTTACTGTAGCTCCACCTAAAAACATCGTAAATTCCATGTTTCTTTGGTCTTTTGCTATATAATCTACAAATGCATCACCATAGATCAGTATAGATTTGTTTGTCATTTCGTTCATAAAAGACTCCTTTAAATTAGCTTTAAATGCTTCATGGCATTTGTTAATCCGTTTTCTGATACATGGTCCGTTACAAAGGAAGCATGTTCTTTTAATTCCTGTACTGAGTTACCCATTGCTACTCCAGTACCTACATATTGAAGCATTTCTACATCATTTAATCCATCTCCAAATGCTACCGCGTCTTCCTTTGTTTTCCGTATATGTGTTAATAGTTTTTCAATTCCAGTTGCTTTGGAAACTTCCTTAGGGAGCACGTCACAAGATACTCGATGCCAACGGACAAACTTTAACCTCGGAAATGCTTGTTCGTATACCTTTTGTTCTTCTACATCACAAAAAATAAGCGCTTGGTGAATATCATTTGTTAAAAAGAAATTTTCACCTTTACGAGGAAACTTTATTTTTAATGTTGAAATACTTTCCACCACATCATGATGATCAGGTAAATTAGAAACCATTTCATCACTGTCCATGTACACTAATGGTTGCTCTCGTTCAGTAGCAAATTCGGTTAAATCCTGAAGTTCGCTTTTATCGATTATCCCTTTATGTATAATCTCCCCTTGAAACTGCACAATTTGCCCATTGTAACATATAAAAGAATCTATTTTTAGTTGTTCTAAAATTGATTGTGCGGTAAATGGGGACCTACCAGTTGCAATCACCACTTCATGGCCATTTCTTCTTGCTTTATCAATAGATTCTTCCACACCAGTCGGAATGTTTTTATTACTATCTAAAATAGTTCCATCAATATCGAAAAATAATACTTTATTCACCATAAAAAAATCCCCTATCTATAATGCGAATTATTTGACTTTTCAGTAAAATACCTTTACACAATATAATATTTTGTATATACTAAGTAATAAGGAGTGAAGTGCCATGTTGAAGCGCCTTAAAAGGAAATGGTTGAGACGGCTCGGCGGAATACTCAGAAAAAAAACAATCGCTTAAATTCAGTGCCCTTCAAAAAATGAAGGGCTTTTCTTTATTTTAAAGAAGTAGCGTGATAATATAAAGAGAATTGATTTATTTTGAACGTGAAAAAGGAGAGTATAAAATGATTTTTAAAGTTTATTATCAAGAAAATGCACTAGAGGTACCAGTTCGCGAAAACACTAAGAGTCTATACGTTGAAGCAGATTCAGAGCGTGAAGTCCGTTCTCTGCTAAAAGATCGTAAATATAATATCGAACTAATTCAGTTGCTTGAAGGTAGTCATTTAGAGTACGAACAAGCAAGCCCGAATTTTAAAGTAGAGAAGATATAACCTATGAAATTTGTAAAAAATGATCAAACTGCGGTTTTCGCCCTCGGCGGACTAGGCGAAATCGGCAAAAACACTTATGGTGTTCAATTTCAAGATGAGATTATTTTAATAGATGCAGGGATAAAATTTCCTGAAGACGATCTATTAGGAATAGACTATGTTATTCCAGATTACACTTACTTAGTGAAAAACGTGGATAAAATTAAAGGGCTATTTATCACTCATGGTCACGAAGATCATATTGGTGGGATACCATACTTACTTAAACAACTTAATGTACCCGTTTATGGTGGTAAACTAGCTCTTGGTTTATTACGAAATAAATTAGAAGAACATGGCTTACTTCGACAAACGAAAATGCATGTAATAGAAGAAGCTGATGTGATTAAATTTAGAAAAACAGCCGTGAGTTTCTTTAGAACTACACATAGTATACCTGATGCTTATGGAATTGTTGTTAAAACACCACCAGGAAATATTGTTCACACTGGGGATTTCAAGTTCGATTTTACACCAGTTGGAGAGCCAGCAAACTTAACTAAAATGGCTGAAATTGGCCGTGATGGAGTTCTATGTTTACTTTCAGATAGTACAAATGCGGAAATTCCTAATTTCACCATGTCTGAACGCAAAGTTGGAGAAAGTATGGATTCCATTTTCCGTAAAGTGAATGGCCGCATTATCTTTGCTACTTTTGCATCTAATATTCATAGACTACAACAAGTAACAGATTCTGCAGTACAACACAATCGTAAAATTGCTGTATTTGGTCGCAGTATGGATAATGCCATTACAATTGGACGTGAGCTTGGTTATATTACAGCTCCAAAAGAAACATTTGTTGATGTGAGTGCTCTAAATCGATTACCTGCAAACGAAGTATTAATACTTTGTACAGGAAGTCAAGGTGAACCAATGGCAGCTCTATCCAGAATTGCAAATGGTACACATCGTCAAATTCAGATTCAACCAGGAGATACTGTAGTCTTTTCTTCTTCTCCAATCCCAGGTAATAGAGCAAGTGTTAATCGTACGATTAACTTACTATTCCGTGCAGGAGCAGAAGTAATACATGGTTCTTTGAATAATATTCATACCTCTGGTCATGGTTCTCAAGAAGAACAAAAACTGATGCTCCGATTGATGAAACCGAAATTCTTTATGCCAATTCACGGCGAGTACCGTATGTTAAAAATTCATACAGAGCTAGCTGTCGATTGTGATGTAGCTCCTGACAATACATTTATTATGGAGAATGGAGATGTTCTTGCTCTAAGTGCTAATGAGGCCCATGTAGCAGGTCGTATTCCTTCTGGAGATGTATATATCGATGGAAGTGGAATTGGTGATATTGGTAATATCGTTTTAAGAGATCGTCGTATTTTATCTGAAGAAGGGTTAGTAATTGTCGTCGTGAGTGCAGACATGGAAAGAAAGAAAATAGTTTCTGGTCCAGATATTATCTCACGCGGATTCGTTTATATGCGTGAATCCGGTACAATGATTAATGAAGCACAGCAAATGTTAAATAAACATCTACGTTTCACACTTCAAGATAAACCAATTGATTGGTCTGAGCTGAAAAATGAAATTACAGATGTTTTGAGCCCTTATTTATATGAAAAAACAAAGCGTCGCCCGATGATACTACCTATTATTATGGAAGTATAAAAATAAAAAAATGCCAGAGGAATATAGTTCCTTCTGGCATTTTTCTTTAGGAGAGCACTTTCTTTTCGAAACGATTAATATCTACATCCGCCCCAATGATAATAAGTACATCGTTTAACTGAAGCTGTTCATCTGCTTGTGGAGAGACATTAATGTTATTTCCTCGTTTAACTGCAACAATATTAATTCCATACTTTGCACGTATATCTAAATCTATAATAGAGTGTCCGGCAATTTTCTCATTTGCTATTATTTCCATAATTGAATGCTCATCAGAAAGTTCCAGGTAGTCAAGCACATTGTTAGATATTATATTATTCGCGATACGGATCCCCATGTCTCGTTCGGGATGTACAACTTTATCTGCACCAATTTTACGAAGTACTTTTTCATGATAATCATTTTGTGCTTTCACCGTAATTTTCTTCACGCCAATTTCTTTTAGCATTAAAGTAGTTAAAATACTGGATTGAATATCATCTCCAATAGCAACAATCACATGCTCAAAATTTCGAATACCAAGAGACTTCAAGACAGTTTCATCTGTTGTATCCGCTACAACTGCTTGCCGTGCAATGGAAGCAAATGCGTCTACGCGTTCAGACACTTTGTCTATCGCCATTACATCCGCGCCTTGATCGACTAATTCTTTTACAATACTTCCTCCAAATCGACCTAATCCAATTACAACAAATTCTTTATGCATACACTAGCCTCCTAGAAATCCAATGCACCTAGTTTAACACAACCTAGTTCTTTCTGCGAAGAGTTGCCGTAGAAGTATTAAGAACAAAAAATGGTTCTTCCTAATATTTTTTTGATTCATTCATAAGAAGCACTAAACGTTTTTCTAACATTTTCAATCCAAGCTCTCCAGATTGGATATGTCGTAATAATCCTTGCTTATCAAACAAATAATAAGTTGGAACTACTCGATTTTGATATTTTTGTGTAATCTCTAAATTATGATCTAGACAGATTGGGTTGGTCATATTCATTTGAAAAGCCTTCGCTTGGATAAGGCGATTATTAACATCCTCTATTGACCTAGGCATATGCACTCCAACGAGCTTAAAATTATCACCATAAATTCTTTTCCAATCATTAATGATTTTAAATGCCCCTTCACAAACATGGCAACTCACTGACCAAAAGTGGACTAGAATAGGAACCTCTCCTATTAAATTCAACTTTGTTACATTTCCATTCATCCATTGAGTAGTCCGAGAAAACTCGGGTAACTCCTCTCTTAAGCGCATTCATTTCTCCCCTTTTCCTTTCGTCCACATTTAGTTTATGCATCACCCAAATAACTGCCCCCTGCTAAAAATCCAATTGGAAAAATTTTTTTTAAAATAATTCATATAAGTTGTTAAAGTAAACTTAAAGTTGTGTTAAAATAAACTTTATTTTATAAAATAGCTCTGCATCTTATTTAGAAGGAGCCTTATAATTATGCAAATAGGCAAAAAAATTAAAAGATTACGTTTGGAAAAAGGATTAACCCAAGAAGAATTAGGTGAAAGAACTGATTTAAGTAAAGGATTTATTTCTCAATTAGAAAGAGATATTAACTCACCTTCCATTGAAACGCTTTTTTCTATTTTAAATGTGCTGGGTTCTAAACCAAAAGACTTTTTTGATGACGAACAGGCTCGAACAAAGGTTGTGTATGAAAAAGAAGAACAAACGATTTTTGTAGATGAAGAAAAGAAATATAAACTTCACTGGCTCATATCTGAATCAAATGAAAATGAAATGGAACCAGTACTTATTTCTTTAGGAAAAGGTGGACAATTTAAACAGTTCGAGCCCTCCCTATCCCAAACGTTTATATTTGTATTACAAGGAAAAGTGGAGTTAACTCTAGGTAAACAACATTATTTTGCTTCTAAAGGGGAATCTCTCTATTTTGATGCATCCGATCACCATCTATTACAAAATGGTTCTGATGAAGATGCACAAGTAATTTATGTCGTTACAAATTCTTACTTATAAAAAAAGCGTAGGCGATTGTGGAATAGATAGATAATTGTAAAAAGCTGTTACTTACTTATCAAATAGGCTCTGTTAAATTAGAGGGTACTGAATTCTAATAAATTATCTATCAAATAACCGCTAAGAGAATTTAGCACTTTGGCATTCGCTTTCCCGTAGGAGTCTTATGTGTCGCGCTAAATTCTCTTAAATTAAATACAGCAAATAGTTCCTACAAAATCCGGATTTTCGGCAGGTAACTGCATGCATGATCGTTTAACAGATCCCTAAAATAAATATTGGAGGTTTATTATGACAGAGACACCTATCATTCGTTTCGAGAATGTGACAAAAAACTATGATGAAGAAACTACTGTTTTAAAAAATATTAACTTTGAGTTAGAACGTGGTAAATTCTACACTTTACTAGGACCATCTGGTTGTGGAAAAACGACCATTTTGCGATTAATTGCAGGCTTTATGCAGCCATCTAGTGGAAGCATTTATTTCAATGGGAAATTAATAAATAATGTACCCGCAAACGAAAGACAAGTTAATACAGTATTTCAGGACTATGCCTTATTTCCTCACTTAAATGTTTTTGAAAATATAGCATTTGGCCTTCGTATAAAAAAATTAGGAAAAAAAGAGATTGAACAAAAAGTTTTAGAAGCTCTCGAGTTTGTCAACTTAAGTGGATATGAAAATAGAGAAATTGCCGAAATGTCGGGTGGTCAAAGACAACGTGTAGCAATTGCCCGCGCAATCGTAAATGATCCTGAAATCATTTTACTAGATGAGCCACTTTCAGCTCTAGACTTAAAACTGCGTTCTGAAATGCAATATGAGCTTCGCGAGCTTCAACAAAGACTTGGCAAGACTTTTATTTTTGTTACACATGACCAAGAAGAAGCACTGGCTATGTCTGATGAAATCTTCGTTTTAAACGCTGGTAATATCGAGCAAAGTGGAACTCCAATGGATATTTACGATGAACCAATTAACCGATTTGTCGCAGATTTTATTGGAGAATCTAATATCGTTTCTGGAACAATGGTAGCCGACTTCCGTATACATATCGGTGGAAAAGAATTCGAATGTGTCGATCAAGGGCTTAATCCAAATGAAAAAATAGATGTTGTCATTCGCCCTGAAGACTTAGAAATTACTACAGTTGAGAATGGAAAAATGAAGGTTAAAGTAGATACACAGTTATTTAGAGGAGTTCACTACGAACTTTCTACTTATGACGATGAAGGAAATGAATGGCTTGTTCATTCTACAAAAAAAGCAGAAGTTGGAGAACTTATCGGGCTAAACTTTGACCCAGAAGCTATTCATGTTATGCGTCTAAATGAAACAGAAGAAGAATTTGATAAGCGACTTGAGTCTTATGGAGAAGACGCTTATGCAAACTAAAAATACGAAGAGGTTTTATTTAATACCTTATTTTGTTTGGATTGTTCTGTTTGTAATTGCTCCAATTGCTTTGATCACCTATTATTCTTTTTTCGATTTAAGCGGTAATTTCACATTAGACAATTATAAAAACTTCTTTACTTCTGTCTATTTAAAGTTAACTCTTAGTTCGTTCTGGTATGCATTTCTTATTACTCTGTTTTCATTATTTGTGGCATACCCAACTGCTTATCTACTGACAAAAACAAGACATAAACAGTTATGGTTATTACTAATCATTATTCCATCTTGGATTAACTTACTTTTAAAAACGTATGCATTCATTGGAATTTTTGGATTGTACGGACCGGTTAATGCATTTTTAAATGTTTTTGGTATGAAGGAGACACAAATATTATTTACAGACTTTAGTTTTATTTTTGTATCTGTTTATATTTTCATTCCATTTATGATCTTACCTATCTTTAACTCTCTTGATAAATTAAACCCCTCGTTAATCGATGCGAGTAGAGATTTAGGTGCTTCCAGTTGGACAACCTTTTCAAAGGTTATTTTCCCATTAACAGTAAATGGGGTTAAGGCTGGAATTCAAGCGGTATTCATTCCTTCCCTTTCGCTATTTATGATTACGCGATTAATTGCGGGGAACAAAGTAATTACACTAGGTACTGCTATTGAGCAACAATTTTTAGTCACTCAGAACTGGGGAATGGGTTCAACAATTGCCGTGTTCTTAATTATATTCATGGTCATTATTATGATTATTACTGGTCAGAGAGATAAGGGGGCTACTTCTAATGGAAAAAACTAGTAGAACAGCGAAACTGTATTTAGCCCTTGTTTTTGTCATTTTGTATGCACCTATTTTTTATTTAATCTTTTACTCTTTCAATAGTGGCGGCAGCATGAATGATTTTGAATCTTTCACGCTAGAACATTACGCTGCTGTGTTTTCGGATACACGACTTATGATGATTCTTATTAATACAGTGATAGTAGCACTTCTTTCGGCACTACTATCTACAATAATTGGAGTATTTGGTTCGCTCGGTATCGTTTACATGCGTAACAAATCGCTACGTAATTCCATATTATCGTTAAATAATGTATTAATCGTAAGTCCTGATGTTGTAATCGGTGCTTCTTTCTTAATCTTATTTACGATGATTGGAGTGAAACTTGGATTTGCATCCGTTTTAATTTCACATATTGCTTTTAGTATTCCAATCGTTGTGCTTATGGTATTACCTAAGCTGCAAGAAATGAATAGCTCATTAATAGACGCGGCCGCTGACTTAGGTGCGACTAAAAGAGATATATTAACACGCGTTATTATTCCATTTATCAAACCGGGAATTTTTGCAGGTTTCTTTCTAGCACTTACGTATTCCTTAGATGATTTTGCAGTAACCTTTTTTGTAACAGGAAATGGTTTTAGCACACTTTCTGTTGAAATATACTCGATGGCACGTGCAGGCATCACTCTAACGATTAATGCATTATCCGGCATAATATTTATCGTTACACTTGTTCTCGTTGTAGGTTATTACTTCATAAGCCAACGCGGGAAAAACCCTATCGGAATGGGGGTACGAAAATGAAAGACATACTTAGAGCGTCGATAGCTATCTTGATCGTTTGTATTGTTTTGTTTATAGTAAATGATTATTTGGATAAAAGCTCTGGTAAGGCTAGTAGTGATACAGTAACTATATTTAACTGGGGAGAATACATCGATCCAGATTTGATTGCTCAGTTTGAAGAAGAATCAGGCTACCGTGTTGTGTATGAAACATTTGACTCAAACGAAGCAATGATGACGAAAATAGAGCAAGGTGGTACTTCGTATGATATTGCGGTTCCTTCTGAATACGCAATTGAGAAAATGAAGGAAAATGATTTACTTCTTCCGATCGATCATACAAAGATTCCAAACTTAAAAAATATTGACCCTTACTTTTTAGATTTATCATTTGACCCCAAAAATAAATATTCGATCCCATATTTCTGGGGAACAGTAGGTATTGTATTTAATCCTACATTGCTCGATGGGCAAACTTTTGAAAGCTGGGAAACACTTTGGGATCCTTCTTTAAGAGGGCAAGTTCTTTTAGTTGATGGTGCTCGTGAAGTTATTGGAATGGGACTAAATAGTTTAGGGTACTCGTTAAACTCAACAAATGAAAAAGAATTACATGAAGCATTAGAGAAACTGAAAAAGCTTTCTCCAAATATTAAGGCAATCATTGGAGATGAAGTAACTCAGCTCATGATAAACGAAGAAGCTGCTGTAGCACTCACTTGGTCTGGACAAGCAGCGGATATGATGTCGGAAAATGAGGAACTTGACTATGCTGTTCCTAAAGAAGGATCGAACTTATGGTTTGATAATATGGTTATTCCTAAAACAGCGGCTAATATAGAAGGTGCTCATGCATTTATTAATTTCATATTAGATGCAGAAGTTTCAGCTCAAAATGCAGATTATGTTGGTTATTCTATTCCAAATGCAGCTGCGGTGGAGTTAATGGATGAAGATGTTACTTCCGATGAGCGTTTTTATCCTTCTGAGGAACAACTGGACAACCTAGAGGTATACAATAATCTTGGCCTTGAAATGCTTGGTAAGTACAATGAATTATTTTTAGAATTTAAGATGAGCTCAAACTAATAATTAGAATCGTCTTTTTATAGGCGATTCTAATTTTTTCTTTTCTTACTACACAAATCAATTTCATCATTCCAATTTACATGAAAAAACACGAACAATACTAAAGGAATTTATATTTTCACGGAATAAAGTATAGTTGATTTCCGCTTTAGGCGGACGCTTTCCGCGGGGTGAGCAATAAGCCATCACCGCCGCTACGCGTCGTTTGTGATGTCTTATCTGTCTCACTCAACCCGCTGGAGTCGCCGCCTGCCGCTTCAAACAACAAAGTGATAAATGGTCGTATTTTAATGACAAAGCACTATTTATGAAATTAGTT
>Ga0157371_10005514_pt1 | contig 10651 bp, 16 predicted proteins | sample C45metaG_FD_113462 | JGI IMG/M metagenome (GOLD analysis project Ga0157371, IMG submission 113462) | Corn rhizosphere microbial communities from Kellogg Biological Station, Michigan, USA - C4-5 metaG | ecosystem: Host-associated > Plants > Roots > Rhizosphere > Soil | place: USA: Michigan... | reverse complement strand
GAAGATACTGAGGGCGCCCGTCCAACTGGGCGCCGCATCAGAGAAGTGGCTCAAACGGCGTGTTTTATCCCGTTGAGCTGGTTGTGTTCCTTCACAGCGGCGGCGCGCTGCAAGTCGAGGTAGACAGCGAGGTCGGTGAGGTGGATACCTTTGGCCGACTTCTGGCTCGGTTCCAGGCGGGTGATAGGCAGCTTGATCTGACCGCTCATCACCTTGCGTTGGAACATCTCTGGCGTGAGGTGCGTGAAGTAATCACGACACACCAGCTCCAGGGAGATAATTGCCTGGCCGTCGTATTGGGCCATGAGAATGAAAGCTGTATTCATGGTGGTCCCCTTACATCCGAAACGATTGGTGAATGAACGCCGGCAGCGCTTTGTGTTCTGCAGGCTCTGGTCCGTCGCCCTGGATCTCGCAAACAAACCGATGGCGTTTCCGATTGGGAGCAGTCAGTGCATCAGTCAGGCCTGGCACGACGTCGACGCATTGCTCGTAGGCGTGAGGACCGTTCCAGCTATCAGCCCTTACCACTTGGCAATCCGTACGAGTCGCATCCGCGCACAGGTAAAGCAAAAGGAATACTTTCATGGTGCGTTCCCCGCGCCGCAGTTCGGACAGTCGTCGAAGCGCTGACGCTCGCTGAGAAACCGCCCACAGCCTTCGCAGTTGAGCCGGTCGCTGTAGATGCGGATGCGCGGGCGCTTGAGCTTGGGCAGCTTGAGGCCGACTGGGCGCAGTGCCTGCTTGTGATCGAGCAGAGCGGCCGGGACCACCGGCCGGGAACGCTCGACGATGTATCCGCATGGCCAAAGCTCTAAGCCTTGGGTCAGGTACCCAGCTGCATCTGCCGCCCCTGGGTGGATGGCGTCATCCAGGTTGGCGGTTGGGCCTTTGCCGCCGCGCCATACCAGATCATTGCCGTCCCACTCGCGAGCGTAGGCCACATATACGCGGCCGTCTTCGTTGCGGTATGCCTCGGCTTCTGACCTGCTGAGGTACTGGCAGTCAACGCCGACCTCTGCGCGAGCGCGGACGTACTCAACTGGCCAGGGCAGGTCGGTTTCGCGGCATTCGTACTGCTTGACCGCGGGCTCGCGTTTGAACTGCTCAGCCTCGTTCAGGTTCGAGGTGTAGCCGCCACCCTCGCGCCAGAACATGGCCCGGCTCCCGACATTGCTGCGGCTGTCCTGCAAGAAGAAGAGGTCAGACATGACTAACCTCCTGTTGCGCCACGCTCAGCGCGATCGCCACCGGCTGAACCCAAATCGACACGTTGCTGAGCATGAACGTCTCACCCGCCTCGGAAAGCAGCAGGGTCATGCCGAACACGTCGGCCATCGCCCTTGCCGCCGCGCGCGGCACCGCGTTGCCAATCCGCTCCCGGTGGTAGCCGTCGTTGATGCCGTCCAGCCGGAAGAATCCCGCCTGTTCGATCTTGCGGACGCGCTGCATCCGCTCAATTTCATGCGCGGTCTGCGGATCTGCTGACCAGTGATCCTCTGGATCAAACAGCGATTGCAGCGCGGCCAGCTCCAGCGTGGTGAAAGGGCGGTGCCAGGTGCCGTCGAGGCTGGTGATCATGCAGGTCAGCCTGTCGTTCGGCGCCGGCATGCGCTGGTCTGCAACTGACCACCGGCCATTGTCGTGGCAAGCGCTGGCGGAGACTGCGCCGGCCGGGGTGTTGTACTCGACGACACCGTAATGTCCACCGGTCAGGTAGGCGTCGCCCTTGGTGCGTGACATACCGGGGCGAGGATCTGCGATCGATAAAGCCCCACTTGCAACCTGTTGTGAGCCGGTCACGGTCTTGGCGCTCTCACACCAAGGCGTGATGCGCAGCTTTTGCGTGCTGGCGTTCGGGTGCCAGTGTTTGTAAGCAGGATCTGCCACGGCGAAAGCGCCTTGCCCTGTGGTGCTGCCGGCGATCACTGTGCCAGCGGGCTTGCTGTAGTCGGTGACCAGGTACTTACCGAAGCCTTTGGACGGTTGGCGTGGGTCGGATACGGCCGGCCCACCGGAGCTGGGGCCGTGGCCTGCGGTAACCGTGCCGGCGGCTTGGTCGTTGCGTACCACGCGGAACACATTATTGTGGCGCTCGCCGCCCATGCGCGGGTCTGCAACGCTAAACGTCCCTTGCCCTGGGCTGCGCTGGCCGGTGACCACACCGCAGTGGCGGTCAAAGGGCAGCACTCCGTACTGGGTGTATTCGAATTTGCTGGTCGGGCGCGGATCTGCCACGGAAAACTTGCCGTTCATGGGCCGGCTCGCCCCTGCAACCACGCCGGCTGTATCGTCCCAATCGACAACCCCGAGCACGCCGTTGTGGTATTCCGGCACGATCACGAAGTCACGGAGGTGGCCGTCCTCGATCGCAAACCGACTCAGGCTGCGCCAATCCTTCCCGGCCTCAACCAGGGCTAGGCGCACCCAAGTTTTCCATTGCAACGCCGGCACCCGGTGCATCGGCCCCGCCTGATCGATATCGCCGGCCAGTGGCATGCGGCTCAGCACATCACCGACGGCGCGCAGGCTCCGCTTTTCAGGTTCATACAAGAACGCCGGAACCTGCTCGACGTGCCTGGCCACCAGCAAGAAACGCTTGCGGCTCTGTGCCAGCCCGCCAATTTCGCCACAGTCGTGGGTGGTTTCCGCCACCGCGTAGCCGTAATGGCGGAGCAGCTTGGTGATCTGATCCAGCAGGTAGCGGCCACGGGTTGCCAGGCGCGGCACGTTTTCGAACACGATCAACTTCACCGGTTTGTGTTTCCAGGCTTCGCACAGCAGCCACACACACCGCAACGTCAGCTCGTTGAGTGCCCGATATTTGGGTGTCTGGCTCATTGTCTCGGACAGCAGGCCGGATGCGCCCTTGCAGGGGCTGCTGATGAACACCGCGTCCGGGTCTTCGTTGCCGGCGGCGCGGCGCAGATCCTCGGCGGTGGCCTCGGTCCAACCGGCTGGCGGCTGCTGGCCGTGGAACGCTGTGTACTGTTCGCGTGTGAACAGGTCCATCAGCGTGCCACGCACACCGGTCATCATCTGGAAGTCGCGCAAGCCGGCCGGGTCGACGTCGACGCCACCCAGACAGCGCCATTCAGCGTGCACGGGGCCCAGGACTGGTTTGGAGTCGTTGAAGCCGGCGGCGCCGCTGCCGAGTCCGCAGCAGAGGTGGAAGTGGGTGAGGGTGCGCTTAAGCATGGTGCTTCTCCTTTCAAGCGGTGGGGGAGTTGCAGCTCCCCGTTTCCCGCCTGTGTTGGGTATCAGTGCGCGTATCGGCGCGGTTTGTTTTGTTTGGCCGCTTCACGCTCGGCCATGTATGCAGCCCACTCCGCTGATTTGCGCTGTTGGCGGATATGGCTACAGGTCTGGTGTTTGCGGGTGGAGCGGGCCTTGCCGCAGATATCGCAGCGACTCGGCAGATCGAGCCGGTGGCTTGCCATAGTCGGCCGCTCGCGCTCTTGGCTGACGTTTTCAGGCATTTGCCACCTCAATTGCCTTCAGCTTTGCGAGGCGTGCGGTTTCGTATTCGCTGGCTAGAATCTCAACTGCACCGTCGATCCATCCGCTTGATGGTTGGCCAGCTGCGATTTGGGCATCGTGTTCGGCTTTGTTGATCTGGAATCCCAGGAGGAAGTAGGCGGTGCCATCGAGTTCAAACTTGACGCCGCCACACAGCCAAAGGCTGCCGCTATTCACGCCGAGTCGATCCCAGTATTCGGTGGTGCTCAAGCGTGCTGGGCAATGCTCGTTCCACAGCGCGACAAGACGTTCATGTTCCGCCCGGATGGCAGCTCGTTCTTCTTTCGATATGCCTTTTCCAGGCTTGGCAGCAGTGCGCAGTGTCCGATAGCCATGGTCATCAGGACGGCACCAGTGCACATCCAGCTCGGCACCGCCGTTGAGTTTCACGCCGCCTGCGAAGTGGGAGTCGACATCACGCATTGGTGCGACCTTGCCGCCGAAATGCACGCCCAGCGCGATTAGTTGAGCGCTGAGAGAGTCCTTCATGACGTAAAAGCTCCGAACAATGCCGACGGTTGCTGGCACGCTGGACTTATAGAAGTAGTTAGCCATGATCACTCCCCTCCCATAAGCATGCGTGTCAGCGCATTGGGCTGGCCGGCAGGTGTCAATTTGCTTAGCGGCAGTGTGGTGGTTCGGCCGTTTGCACTGCGCAAAGTCGCGATATCGTCAGTGATCGCCTCGATCACGGCTTTGCGGGCGCTGAAACGGTAGCTACGACCACCGCCACTGATGGCGACGTAACTGACCTTGTCGCCGACAGCCAACGCGGTTGTGGTAGCCTCTGCGGTGCCGCCTTGGGGTTGATTCACTTGCATGGTGCTTCTCCTTTGGGTGGTCGGTGTCGAGGGGTTGCAGCCCCTCGGCACCACCTTCTTACTGGCTTTCGCCGGTTGGGTTTTGCTTCCGCACCAGGTGCAGCAGCAGGTTTTCAAACTCAACAACTTCATCCGTTGCCGACTGCCATTCCAGCACTGCCTGGATCTGATCCCGGCTGCACTCCAACACCAGAATTTCTTTGTCGCTTACCGCACGAACCTCAAGGATCGCGACCAGTCCGGCTGGGTCGTAGGCTTCGGCGTGAACAATTTTCCCGGATTCGTTAAACCAGTCCTTCAGCTCTTTCAGGTGCCGAAGACGGTTGGTTTCGCCCTGTTGGCCGTCACCGGTGATGACTTGTACGTGCATGGTGCTTCTCCTTTGGGTGGTTGATGCCGAGGGGTTGCAGCCCCTGTTGTGGTTTCAGGCTTGGTCGGCCATGTCGTGCTCAATGATCGCGACGACTTCTTCTCGTTCCCTTGCATAAGCGAACGGCAGTTCTCCACCTGGTCGAGTCACTGGGTAGCGCGACTCAGGTAACCGGCACTCGGCGACGGTGTAACCGTTGTCGGTGATCCAGCAGTTCTGTTGCACTTGCCCGTCTCTGTTTCGTTTTACTGCCCATTTCATGGTCATTCCTCACTGAGTCAGCCCAGTAACTACGCGCTCTTGAACACCCAGCAGCGCACAGTTAATGGTTTGTTGAACAAGGCATTGCCGGCGGCTTGTGAGGCTCGGACCGCGCTGTACGTGGACTTGTTGGTTTCCAACAGTTTTCGGCTTCGGCTCTCTGTCAGAAGGGAGCGCAAGGTCTTGAGGTCGGCCAGATTCTGGCGGTGGATGCTGGCCAGCTCGGCGAACTCGTTGAGATTGATGGCGATCAACTTAGGATCGGTGCTGTGGTTGACCTGCGGCCCATCGCCCAAGCTTTCCAGGTACTCGTAGACTTCCCAGAATTCGGCCACCAGCGGATGGTCGGCGCTAATCGCTGACTGACGCTCCAAGGCCATGACGGTCAGAGCCTGGTGGGTGGTGATCCGCTGGTTTTCGTCCAACGGGCAGATCAGGCACAGACAATCCACCAGGGCCATGATCTGGCTGTGATTCTTGATGATCCGCTCGACGCGGATGTCCTTGAGTTTGCGCAGGTGCTGTTCGTGCACCAGTACCCGTTCGGCAAATTTCGCCATGATCTGCGCTTCGGCACGCACGGCCATCAGCAGGAAGTGGCTTAGCTGCTCCACCGGGATCAGGTTTAGGTTGTCTGCCGCTGCGCGGCTCTCAGTGGTTACGTCCGGGCGCGCAAAGTGGGTTTTGATAATCCGGGTCAAGATCGCTTCAGAAGCGCTGACGTCGGCGTTCTGGCTGATAGCGATGGTCCCGCGAAACGGCGGTTCATAGGTCTCGTTGCCGCTGGTCTTCATACCTTTGGTGCCAAGGGTGCCGCCGCCGAAAAAGTCTTTCAGCTCGTCCCAGTCGAAGCCTTTGGCGTGGGCTTTATCCGGCTCGTTTCGGTCACCCTCAATCAGCACCACCGGCATGTTGGACACTTGGCCCATGGCGCGCTGGCGGCCCGCACGGGTTGATTTAGATGGGTCAAAGCCTTCGTACTCACGGCCTAACAGTTTCCACAGGAACATCAGCAGCGTGGTTTTACCGGCGCCGGCTTCGCCCGTGACTTCTAGGAAGGGAAAGGATTTGTACTGTGCGCGGATCTGCTCGGCGAACAATGAGCCAAACCAGAAAGCCAGGGCGACAATGCCTTTGGCGCCGAAGCACAACCACAGCATTGGCAGCCAATCACTCCGGTACTGCTTGGCATCGCGCTGGATGTGCATTGCGATCGACTTCTGCAGCGTCTTCAGGCGCAGCTTGCCGAACTCGAAAAAGTCTTCCTTGTTGACCTGACTGACCACGCCGTTGCGCATGGCGAGGTCGCCGAACACGTAGGCGCCGTGTTCCTTGCTGTAGCCCACGTAGTCGATGGTCTCTACGGTTTTCAGGCCATAGAGCTGGTCTTTCATGATCTTGTCGAGCTGCTGCCCGCTACCGGTGAATACGGCGCCTGCGGCCATGCTGAGCAGGCGTTTCTTGAACTCGCTAGCGGCGGCGACCTGGCCACCGGTGAAGGTGTTTTTGACGCTCCCACCGTCGTGCGGGAAGTCCACGCGGAAGTAGTACCAGGACTCGTCGGTTACTTCGTTACGCTGGAAGTACAGGGCTTGGGGGTAGCAGTTCGCGATTTCGACCACGCCGCAGCACTGACGTAGGGCCTTGTCACGACGCTGCTTGTCGCTGAGCAACTGGTCTTCCTGGCGCTCGGAAGACTCCAGCGCTTGCATGGCCTTGTGGAATTTCTCCAAGTCCATTTTGAACCAGTACATCCGGCTTTCGAATCCGAAGAAAAATTCGTGGCGCTCGCTCCAGTCATACATCAGCACGCCTTTTTCCGACGCGCTTTCGGCCAGCAGCAGGTCGCCGTGATAACGGGCTGCACGTAGGTCTTTTTCGATTTTCTTGGTGCGTTGCTCGTCGCCGTCGACAAACTGCCAGCGCTGGTGCAAGTCGTTCCAATCAACCTTGCGGCTGTCAGCCTGGGGGATTTGTGCCGCTTCGCAGACGTAACCCAGGGCGCGCGCCTGGCGTACCCAGCGTTTGGTGTAACGGTGAGCGCCTGGCTCGTTGTCCAAGGCCCAAATCAGTTTGGGCAGCTTGCCACCGCGTTGACGGGCCAGCTCTTTCAGGGACTCTTCTGGATACGCACCGGATGACATAGCCGAGACAGCGGCAATGCCGTTGTGCACCAGGGCGATGGCGTCAAAGATGCCCTCGACAATCCACAGCTCTTTGACATCCAGCAACTCGACACAGGGCGGACACCACCACACGCCACGCGGACTGTCGCCGGGTTTGAAACGGGCTTTCATCTTTCCAAAGCGGTGCGGACGGTCAATCAGCCGCTCCCAATATCCACCTTTGTCGAGTGCGAAACGCACGGTGGCGCTGCCTTCGTTCAGCTCGGTGGAAAAATAGGAGTCTTGGGTGAACCAGCCCTGAATGACGTCGAAGCGAAAGCCACGGGCGAACTCCAGGTAAGCGCGGGCTGTGGCGTTAGGATGTTGCTCGGTGGCCGGCGCGCGAGCGCACCAGTCGTTGAACAGGTCCTCGTATATCTCTTTAACGTGCCAGGTCTGGCCGCACTTGCCACGGCCACAGCGAATAACCCATGGCGCATCGTGGAAGGCGTATAGCTCTTTTTTGTTGCAGGCGGGGCACTTGCCCTCCCGCATGTATTGTCCGGCCTTGTGCTTGAAACCGTAATCGGATTTCAGGCGGTCCAGGATGTCGGCGCGCAGTTCGTATTCCATTTTCATCGGGGCTTACTTCACTTCGCCGAGACTGTGTTTAAGGGCGCCTATCAGGCTTTTCCGTGCAGCCAACCCAGGGAAGGCCACCAGCAACGAGCCGTGCCGCAAACCCTCGGGGATCATGCGGAAACGGTCGTCATACCAATGCTCGTTGAACAGCACCGCGTACTGCGCACGCAGCTCAACGAGCAGTGCCTCGGCCTGGTCGCGTGGCAGTTTTGCGGTGATGGCAATGTCGATTTCCATGGTCCACCTCGGATTGCGGGCAAAGCTCACCCAAACCCATTGGTAACGGGGCAGGGCAGGTTGGGTAAAAGGGAGAGTTACTGAGGGTGTGGCTTGTGTTCGGTGCTGCGCTGGTCGAGCATTTTCTGCGGCAGAAAGCGAGCTGGGACCGGGAAGCGTTGATCTGCCAGAACGTCCACCAGGTGGACGCGGGTGCTATCAGCCCCAGTGGCCCAGTCGACGCCAATCCAACGGCGCTTTTTGATCATCTGCAGTTCAGTCCAAGCGTTGTGAACAAGCTTAGGCGCCATGAACACAGGCACTTCCAACGCAAGGGTCAGGTGGTGGATGCAGCGATCAAACAACAGATCGGAATCCACCAGGTGTTCTGCTTCATGGCGTTTCAGGTAGGCGAAAGCAGCTTGTTGCATGCTGCTGCGGTAGTCATGAGTCTGTTGATCGAGGTTCATCACGCGCGCTCCATTTCCAGTTCGTCCAACAGATCGGGCTGATTGTTGGCTGTTTTCATTGCCTGGCGACGAATGACCACGTCCGCAACGGGCAGCTTTACAGCTGGGTTGGGCATGCCGCTGGGGCTCAGTTCGTGGGTCATCTGAAATTCAGCACGCACCGCCCAGCCGCACGCTTCGTTGGTGCATTGCATGTAGGTGATACGCAGGAAAATGTGCTGGCCTTCGCTGGTGCGGATGCGCATGCGGCCGTGGCAGTGGGGGCAGACCAGTTTGTAAGTACTCACTAGACAGCTCCCTGGCTGTACAGCTGGATGGTCGCGAACACCTCGGCGTAGCGAGCGGATATGTAGGTGAGCAGGGCGGCGATGATCGCGTCGGCTTCACGTCTTTCGATGACCCCATCGTCAAGGGCGGCAGACATAATCTGATCGACCTTGCCGCGCTTGGCCGAGGCCTTGAGCGAGCGGCTGTACAACTCCACGTTATCCAGGTTCTCCGGGAGGCTCAGCGGTACAAACATGCCGCCGTACATTGAGGCGATGTAGTCAGCCAGGACCGTGGTGCCGGCGACTTGCTCAAGACGGTGGATGTGTTCGTCGGTCAGTGGGCGGCTGCCGGCGTTCTCGTAGGCCTGGTTGTCGAACTTCTTAAGCGGCATGCCGAGATCGGCCGAGGCGTACATGCGGCCACCTGGGTAGGCGCTGATAACGGCCATAACGACGCTCTTTCTGCTGTCTAGAACTGGGCGTTTCATCTTCTGGTATCCCCTTGGAGCCAGAGGCCCTAGTTTGTAATCACGCCGTCTTTGATGCCGAGCAGCACAGCCGCGCGGTGAGCTTCACCTCGCAGGCATTTCTTCTGTCCGTTCAAAACTGCGTAGACCGTCGATGGGTTGAATTCATGTTCTTCGGCCCAGTCTTTGGCCGAGATCCCGAGACGTGCGAGACGATCACGGGCCTCTTGGCATGCTTGCTCGATGGGGGATGCGTTCGGCATAGTCTCGTTTCGTGTGGTTTCGTGTGATGACGTGTGAAGTATTTCCCATGTTTGTGGGATCGTCAAGTATTGATGGAGACAAATGTGGGAATTGGTGACCGCCTCAAAGAGGAACGGGAGCGTTTGGGGTTCAGCCAGACTGAATTTTCAGCCGTTGCTGGAGCCTCCAAAAATAGTCAGTACAACTATGAGAAAGGAGACCGGAGCCCGGACGCCAACTACCTTGCTGCGGTAGCGGACAAAGGCGTCGATATTCTTTACGTGGTGACTGGCGAGCGTAAGCCACAGGCTGCCGATAGCATCGCCGCAGAGGCGCTTGAGTTAATTGAACTGTTTGAGCAGGTAAGTGATGCTGATCGACAGGTTCTGACGCGAATGGCGTCAGCATTTGCCAGAGTCGCTGCTACTACAGGCAAGAAGAGCAACCACTGAATTAGAGCTGTGTATTGAAGTGATGGGTTTGACTCACCGACCAAGAAGGTCGGTTTTTTCATGGATGTTGAAGGAGTAAAGGAATGGCTTTGAAACCCTGCAAATCGTGTAAGCACGAAGTGGATGTGACAGCTAAAGTTTGCCCCCACTGCGGTGTTAAGAACCCTGGGGTCACCGCAGGACAGCAGGCAATAGGAGCGGTAATTTTGCTGGTTATTATCGCTGTGACATTTTCGATGTGTTCCGGCGGCAAAAGCGATAAGCCCGACAAAAAGCAGGTTCAAGCAGATGAAGTTGCTTGTCGTAAAAACCTGCAATGCGCCGGAGACAAGTACAGCATCAGTGCCGGCATTTATTGCAAATCCCAAGTGGAGCGTCTGGCCAAGTATTCGTCCCGCTGGACCGATGGTACTTTCGAGCCAAAATTCAGTCACTTTCGCTGGCTAAATCAAGAGCAAGGTTTGATCACATTTATTGGTGACAAAATCAAGTTCCAGAACGGTTTTGGCGCGTTCCAAAAACATATCTACGAGTGTGACTTCAACCCCGCAAACAATCAGATACTCGATGTCCGCGCCCGACCAGGTCGTTTGTGATGCAACAACGCCTCATAGTTTTTTTTTACGCTATGCGATGACACAGCAAAACGTGAAGGAGATTGGCTGTTCCCCGGAAAACCTCAACGGCGTCATGGTGGCGCCGGGTACCGGTTGCGTGTGAAAGGAGTATTCGCATGATGGAGAACAGCGGTGTGTCGGAAAGCCAAGTGTCAGTCGTAGATGCGAACTGCCTTAGCGATCAGGAACTGATGTTGCT
>Ga0157371_10005513_pt1 | contig 10655 bp, 7 predicted proteins | sample C45metaG_FD_113462 | JGI IMG/M metagenome (GOLD analysis project Ga0157371, IMG submission 113462) | Corn rhizosphere microbial communities from Kellogg Biological Station, Michigan, USA - C4-5 metaG | ecosystem: Host-associated > Plants > Roots > Rhizosphere > Soil | place: USA: Michigan... | reverse complement strand
TTCGGACTCATAAGGTGAGTAGAGCTGCAGCCTGAATCGGCCACTCGGTATGTGTCGCCGACTGTAATATCCCAGCTGGGCTGAATTTTTACCGCGGGACCAGTTAATCATTCTTTCATCCCGCACATAACGCCCATTCACCTCCTTAACTGGCACCTCTTCCGTCATCTCAACCAGTGAGAAGCCTGCGCTTATGCCTTCTGCACTGATGATGCTGGGACCGGAGGGCCTCCAGAGCGCCGGGTAAAGATAATTGCAGGTTCCGTGTTCAGCGAAGGTGATATCTCTTCTCCGAAAGCAATCTCCACGTTCAGCCATCCTTACCAGAAATCCACGTTTCTCAGCTGCGGCAAAAAACTGCAGCAGGAAAGCTTCAGCATCGCTCAGGCCTGTATCCGATACATTCACGTCCAAGAGTTTTCGCTTTGTCGGTTTGTAATATCCCAACTCAGTGCCGGACGATTTCAGCAGGACCTCTTTGGTGGCAAAGAACAGCTGTGCGCCTGTAACTGAATGAAATGGTGATTTCACCCTGCCCTTCAAACCTAGCTTCTTCTGACTATTGGATACTGGTTTTTCGTTCCCTGCAGGTACAAGCAGCCCCAATTTGTCCTGCCTGCTAATGATGTCCTTTATATCTATTTTCAATGGCGGCAAAGGGGGAATAGATGGCGGATTGCCTTTAGCGACAGCGCGCCAGTAACCGGCCATGGGCCTGGGAACTCTGAGCTCGATACATCTGGCAATAAGCGCCTGCTCGCTGACCCTGAGGTCCGCCGCTAAAGCGTATATCGGCTTTGTCCAAACCAGCACATAGAGAGACTTCCTGTCATTTAATAAATGATTAGTAATGCTCATAATCTGTGATCACCATTAATCAGTTAATTTTAAACGCTATGGTTTAAAAAGTTGACATTAATAAAATAAACATTATAAAACTCTAGGATAACATTTAAAAAAAGTACTTTGCTTTGTATTCATCATAAAAACAGAAAGTTTCAAGAAACGTCCTTCTTTAGTCAGTTAAATTTATGATTTAATAGCTACAGAATTTGCAAAACTCCCATTGAGGTCATTAGACGAATGAATAAAAACCAGAAAACCACTAAGGGACTTAGCATGCGGTGAGTCAGGAGTTGATTTTAAGCAATCCTATGATTCTTGCAGCTTATGGATGAAATATTATTGCAGACAAGATTAATAAAAGAAAAGACATCAACTAAGCTTAAAGCTAAGTTTCAAGTATGTCATGAATTGCCATAAAGCACATTCAATAAAGATTTTTCTCAATTGTTGCTTAAGACAACTTTACTACCTAGATTCGCCTTCTATTGAGCAGTGATTGAAAAATGAATATCTGTAAAATCAAGGCAAAGCAATTGAAAAAACCATTTTATAAAGCTTATTACACACCATTAAACGCAAATTAGATGTCAGCCGCATTACACTGACATAAATTACGAACACCAAAATCACTTTGAAATACACGCATAAACACGTTATTAACAACAAAAATTGTTAAAATCGACCTTATAGTTAACAAGTGCTTTGAATATAATACTGAAAAATTGCGATCTCTGAAAGCAAATCCAATCAATTAAGGAATAATAAATGCTTGACTTAAAAATGGACGTAATTGTAAGTGATGGAGAAAGGCAATTCAATGTGCTCGACATGAACTCGGGTTCTAAAACATTCCTTGGAACCTCAGACACAACCGTTTTAGTTGCCAATGCAATATTAAATAATGAAATCCCCAAAAAAATAAATAAAGCCGAAGGGTTAAGAACAGTATTTAAAAATAATTTCGAGGGTTCATTCGGGCAAAACTTCTTATTGTCCCTTACAGGAGATGACCAAATACAGCGCTTTAATGAATTAGGCGCACAAGCATTTTCAGAGTTAATGAGGTATTACATTTGCAAGTGCCTCCGCGTTGAATTTATTCCTACTACAGAAAATGCCATGCATAAAATTGCAGAGCTTAGACCTATTGAAAAAGATATACTCAGAAGACTCAAAGAGCCATTGATCAATATGCATAAGGCTGTTGAGAGTCAAGGTTATAAAGTAGAGCTCTCTACTAAAAGGAATGAAATAAGAATTAAAGTTGCCACTATTGACAGTGTAACTTTAGCTAATCTTAATCGACGTTACGAATCGCCTCAAAGGTCTCGTATTGAAGCAATCGTCACGAGGTTTAACGCACTAACGGGGACTGGAAGACTCCTTTTGGATAGGGAGTCTACTTCTATATCATTTCGACATGCGGTTAGGTGGGATTATATATCTCAAGAGCAAAAGAGGCAATTTTCACGAAATCTTGATAATAATAACAGGGGAGGAAATGATTATTTTTCACCATTAACCATGGAAGTGACTGAAATTACTGACAATACTGGTGAGCTTGTTCAATTTTTAATTCACGGCGTGGAATAGTCAATGAGGGTAAAGTTTTTTGCTTTAACAATAATAGCTTTTACTTGGCTTATTTATTTTGCATTCTTCAATCAATGGGATGACCTATGGGATTTTTTTGATCCTAATAAATGGAATGGATTTTCTAACTCAAAAAGTGACTGGGGCACCTTTGGAGATTATGTTGGCGGTGTTCTTAATCCAATATTATCATTTATAAGCATTATTATGTTAATAAATTCAATTAATCTACAAAGGGAAGCAAACAATGCACTGATAGTAGATTCGAAGCGACAGTCAAAACTTGAAGAGAAAAGATCGTTTGAGGTGAGCTTTTATAACTTGATGGAAGCAGAAAGAGAAGAATTCAAACAGCTTGAATTGGTCCTTCCTTACGGGACGTTCAAAAGCGTAAAAGCGGTTACTGAATTAGAAAATTATATCATCAATTATATTGATGATAACAGCGCTTCAATGAGTGAAATCGCTACCGTTTTAGGTGAAATTGATGAGAATTCTGGCATGGCAATATATTCCGTTGTAAGAGGGTTTTACGTACTTACTAAACTAATAAATGAAAAATGTCCGATAGAAGACAGAGATCATTATATTGACGTATGTGTTAGTTTAACACCTGTTAGAGCTATAAATATATTGGTCATTGCTGCTGTATATTTTGATTGGAAAAATATTTCCTACATGAAAGATAATTTCCCAGAGTTTTTTGAGAAATCCGGAATAAAAAATTCGATTGATTATTTTTACGAGATGCATTTATAAGGATAGTCACTATATAATTAGGGTGCCAGTATATGCTTCCCGCAGATTCATCAATCCATATAATTCAGTATAATTATGATATATATTAAATTTAAAATATAAAAGTGGAATAACCCACACCAAATAAGTAGCATGGTGAGAACGGAATTACAAATTATCGGCAATTCATTTATGATTGTAGCTTGCTTTTCCATAAAGTAGAGGTGTAAAATCTAAGAACATAAGCAGGTTAGTCAGAATTTACTGTAACAGCATAAAAAGCCGCCAGTCGAATTTATAGTTACTATCATCAACTGATTGCCAGCCAGCATGCTATGGATGATATAAATCAGGATTAATATTAAGCACCCATGATGGTGCCAAGTTGAATAATAGTTAAAGTTTAGCCTTATTAAGCTGCCAAGTAAATTTAGGGTTAAGGCGCATTAAAAAATATCGATGAAAAATCCAAATCATTCATATGATTAACTCCAGTCATAAAAATGATTTATGGTTAAGCATTTTCTCCCAAATAATTAAAAGGATTTGTAGATGAAAGAAGAAAAAATTAAAAGCATAATAAAGGAATCAATTAGAAAATTTGTTTTATGCCGATTGGTAAATTTATTAATCATAGCGATATTTATTGCTTCCATCATTCTTAACATTTTAAATAATGACAAACTGAGTGGAGATGCTTCATCTTTAAAAAACATTGTATTGACTTTGAATATCATCACCTGCGCTTGGGTTTTTGCATATTTTAGAGCAAGTAAAAAAACCATAAATACTGATTGGTTTTATGCTGTTCTTCCACTACTTTATGCGGTCTTTGATTCCATTAAAGACTCTTTAGTTGATAGTAAAAACCCTAAAATCTTTCATATTATAGCACATGGGGCGACAGGTTATTTATCTGGGTTAATACTTATATGCTTAACTGTTATTTGTTTTATTACGTGCTCAGGCGGAGACAAGGATACTCTAAAGAAATTTTTTACAAAATCAATGAGTAGAGAAGGTTTAAAAATAATTAATTTTTCTTTTTTAGAGTCATTTTCAATCATTTTAGTCCTTACAATTAGTACGATTATCTCTATTTGTATAATGACATAGCTTTATGTTATTTTAAAAATTCGCAGTGGGTTTAAAAGCAATTTTTCAGTATACGAGGCTTGTAAAACTTAACTTACCTAGCATGACATCTAACCGAACCAGTTGTGTTAATTAATATATTATGTGCCAAGTAAGTTAACTGACAAATACTTCTGGCTGTCTTAGGATATTTGACACGCCCAATTATTTCAGAATGAGAACGGCACCTAATGCAAACATCTTCTTTGCAAAAAACGACATTGCTAATGCTAGAGTAGTAAGTTACCAAGCATTCGAGCAAAGTCATGCTAAGTGCCAATGTGGCTATCAACTTTCTGCGTTGTATTATGTGAAACAGGTCATTCCAATGACCCAATTATTTCGCACAGTAGGATTGTCAACTATCTTTCTGACAAACCGTCAATATTAAAAAGAGATTACGCATTATTTAGCAAGGTAAAACCTTAATCTATTATTGGTTAAGGTTCATAGTTTAGGAAAAACAGTTGTTGCGCAGCGCTCAATGATGTAAAAATTTCTATGCTCGTCTAACTTCGTGGATACGTTACGAAATTCATTGAAGGATATGGCGCTTGGCACTAGGTCTTCTCATTTTTCAAGTAGATAAACTAGCCACAAAATACCTAGCGACATATCTTGATTACATGTTTCATTATTACTCTTGATCGATAAACCCAGAGTTTGGTGACCTGCTCCCTGTTGATTAGTTCACCTCGATGTAAGTAATGTCTTCATCTGCAATGTGAGGACATTCCCATGAAGACGCGTTTTCGACCAACAGATCATCAGCATTCCTCGCGAGGCTGAAGCCGGGGTATCTGCCCGTGAACTCTGCCGCAAGCACGCCATTTGCGATGCCACTTTTTACACATGCCGTAAGAGGTTCGACAGTATTTAAGCGCCTGAAATCGCTTGAAGAAAAGAACGCCCGACTTAAGAAGATGCTTGCTAAAACATTCTGGTTAAGTAGCGCTAAAAGTGTCTCTTGGTCTAAAAATTCTGACATCAGATTAGAAGCGCGAAACCGTTGAAGATATGAACGAAGTTTAAAGTCTGCCGCAACGTCGTGCCTGCAGGATGGCAGGTCTGGCCATGTCAACCTGTCGGTATTCCGTTCAGCATCCGGCTACTAGTGCGAAGCTTTCTCTACGCATCCCAGAGCTGGCGTATCTGGCAGTTATTGCGTCGTGAGGGCCTTCACGTCAACCACAAGCGGATATAGCATTTATCACCTTAACGGCGAGTGTGAAGCGCAGGCAATGTCGTAAGGGTCTGGCGTCTGAGCGGCTTCCGCAGCTTCGCCCGGATGCGCCCAATTTGAACTGGTCAATGGATTTCGTCATTGATGCACTGGCCACCGGACGCAGGATCAAGAACCTTACCTGCGTCGATGACTTCAAAAAGGAATGCCTGACTATCACTGTTGCCTTTGGGATTTCAGGCGTGCAGGTCACCCGTAATCTGGACAGCATCGCGCTCTTTCGTAGCTATCTGGTGACAGTAGGAATCAATCAGGGCCCGGAATTTACATGCTGCGTGCTCAATCAATGGACCTTTTAACAAGCTATGGAGTTGCTATTTATTCAGCCCGGTAAACAGATACAGAACCGGATTTTTTGAGAGTTTTAACGGACGCTTTCGCGATGAATGCCTGAATGAACACTGGTTTAGCCACATCAGCCATGCCAGGAAACCATCTGTGAATGGTGTCTGGATTATAACGAATGTCGCCCACACTCCACGCTGAATTATCAAACGCCGTCTGAAATTGCAGCGGGCTGGAGAAAGGGTAATTCTGAGAGTGAAGGATCCGACATTACTAATTGAGCCTTCTATCTAATACTGGGGGCAGGTCAACACACCAGAAACCGTCATCTCAGGATCCTCAGCAGGTAGCCCGAAGCGGCCAGGTTAGCTTTGCCTCTATAAGGAGTGTCAAGGCTCAATAGGAATGTCTAACAGCTGGCTCATTAGAAATGTCCTTATGTTGCAAAAAACTTTGAGACACTCAGACCGAATGACCGCTGTTTACGGCTGCTTAAATAGTTCTAGATGGGGTTCACTTGGAAAACGGACAATATCGTGCGTTAGGCCTGTTTTTTGTACAGACAGCTATCCACTTAGCATAACGAGCGATATTTTTCCCTGTCCCAGCTTGAGGTTTGTTCGCCAGACGCAATGTCCACTCAGATTGATGTGTTCCCATCCCATCGGAGATAGATGGGTACAACTCGCCGTTAAATAACGCCGTTAAACCGCATCACTTCGATAACGACTAATCCGGCAGCAAGAGCGCTAGTCGCAAACAGCAAATAATCGCGCAGTCCTGCACGTTTTAATCGAGACGTCTTCTCTAATGCGCTGACCCGCGCTGCCATACCTGTTGCGACGTTTTCCTGCAAATTCAGCTTTTCCATCAGTAAGGCCAACTGTTTCTGGTACTGATCAGCCTGCTCTTCAAGGGCCAGAGCTAGCTTCCCTGACTGTTGCCATTGCTCCTGCTGCTGTCGCTCGAATTTTGGGACAACCTGCTTCAGGAGGGCAAGCTGTGTTGCGTGCTCATCCTGACTTGCCTGCAAACGTTGAAGCATCTCCTCCTGCTGCCATCTCAATGACTGTAACCGGTTAATCTCCTTTTCATGTTCCTCGACACGCTGTGCCTGTTCCAGTTTGTCTTCCACCTGGGATTTCAGATGTTCAAGAACAGCCAGTGAGTTTTCACGGCTGCTGAGATCCAGCATCGTGTCGTTGTGTTTCAAGTCTCGAATCGTATTAATTAACGCTGAATGAAACTCTTTCAGCACGACATTTTTTTCTGACTGGATTTGTAATAAACACTCGATCACTTCCTGGGTGATATTCAGACTGCCACCCAGGCTTGCAATCATCATCGCTAAATCAGTGTCATTTCTCGAGGTGAGACTGCCACCCCAACGCCCCAAAAAACCCCGATTATTGAAGTCATCTGCCGCTTTTTGTATCTCTTTACTTCTCTCTTGTTCCTCTTTCAGCTTTTTGCCTAATTCGTGGAGATTTTTTTTGAAAATGGCGACGCTGGAGTCTTTATTCTTCTCAACAATCGTGACAACCGTCATATTACTGCGCTCCTAGCTTTTTAATCTCTTCGGCAAGAGAGAAGCGAGTCAGTCTGATGACATCATTGTTCAGTTCTGCCGTATGCTCCCGGGTTTCACTCATCAACTTCACCGTGCTACCTGCATATTTTTGCAGTTCAGCCACCATACCCACACTGGTTTCATGGTTGGTAATCAACTGCTGGAAAGCCTCCCGTCCTTTTGCGGTATAGGCAGGTTCCGTTGAGAGTATCAGGCTGACGGCTTTAGGTACGATATCGGCTAAAAGGTAACTGCTCAGCCCAAATCCCATCGCGCACAGGGAGGCAGAAATATAAGGGGCAAAGGGAGCCAGTGGAGCAAATAGAGCCACCATACCGGATTCAATCACCGGTTCTACCGCATCCCACAACACAAGAGTCCCGCTAGTGATAATGACCTCAGAGACCTTATAGATGATTTCTTCCCTGGTCATGGTTTTGCTCCCCTTCATTAGCGAGAGTGCCGCCATGCCCAGATCATAGATATTTTTTGCTAACTGATAAATTTTCCCGATAGCCTGAGACAGTGCATTTAACACGAACTCGAATAAACCTCTAAGCAGATTTAACGGGGCTTTCATCAGGTTAACGATAACCTGCCATATTTTATCAAAAAAGCGTTTTAGACGAATTTTCACCTGCGCTTTCTGGGTGATAAACAGATCAACAACTTCATCCTTCAATGCTTTAATCATCGTGGTACTGAGCGTTTCAAGTAAATCCCACCCGACATTTTTTAATGCCTCTTTCCCTGCGCCAAAGGCTAGACCTCCCGCCTCGTTTGCCGCATCTTTCATTTTTTTTGCTTCGATATTAGAACGCGTACCCTGTTCTTTGCACAGCTCTTCTTTCTTATTTACCGGGGGTTTCTCATTTTTTAAAATGTTAGCCTCGACCGCTGCTGCCGTCTCTGCCGAATCCATGACCATAAATTTTACGGTGCAGCCTTCTTCAAACTCCGCCGTCATTTTGTATTTTGTGCCATTTTTTTCGGCGTTTTTATTTTCATTCAGATGCCCGGCATGCCACCGTTTCTGTAAATCCTTCGCATCGCCGATATACCGTACTTCACCGGCGCTGCCATAAACCACATAGACACCCGGGGAATTCGGCACATCTTTCAGGCCTTCCGGCACACCATTCTTGATCGTGAAATGGCCATCAAACTTCATGGTGGAAATAGAGGAAATGCCATGAGTGAAACTTTTGCTTATCATTTCCTTCCACTGAACACTCCGATTCGCCACGGCAAGCACACTCGCAGACGACGTGGCGTTAAGCGTATCACCCACCGTTGTACTGAGGTTGGGGGCCTTGGCATTCGGTTGAGAATTTCGTTTATTACGAAAACCGCCGATCAGTTTTCGTGCAACGTTATCAACGGTTTTATCAACAATACTGTTCACCAAGGGGTTAAGAGTATTTAGTTCCGGGTATTCCTGAACCATGGTAAGTGATGACATAATGGTGTGTGTCTCTGGCTTTGGTTGAAAGGCCTACTTCCCACTCAAAATGCAAAAAAATAACGAAAGCACCGGAATGGCAGGCTCCGAGTGAACGTGTTCAGGTCCGTTACGGGTAATCAATCTGTTGATTTTATCTAGTTAGAGTTGATTCTACTTCGGAATCGTCAATCATGCATCTATAGAAAGAGCCATTGAGTCATTAAAACGAAAAGGCATCCAGATTAATGAGCAACTGGTATATCATCTCCCTCTCCTAGGTTAGGAACACATCAATCTGAGTAGAGATTACGTCTGGCGTAATAATCTTAAGCTGGGGTCCGGGAAATATCGGCCAATACGCACAGTCGATGCCAAATTGTACAAAAAGCAGTCTTAACGTGGGATATAGAGTCGGGCCAAAATCAGAATACTTTCCTTTTATAATCTCCAGAGCCTGATCAGTAAAAGCTTTGGGCAACAAACGGTTTCCGGGATTACCGCAACTGCGGTTACTAATGCTAAGCGGGCCATTTTCACGGTGTCGGTTAAGTAAACGACTGCAATGGCGAGGAGTCACACCGAGGAGTTCAGCAGCTCGACCAGAGGAGATTCTTCGGCCGATGACATCTTGCAATATTTGAATGCGATTAATTTCTTTCAAAGTGAATATTTCTGAGCTTTCTGCACTCATGGCCACTTCCTCGATGAGTTCGTTTCTCTTTAATCCTCGGAAAAAGAATGATGATATGAACTCCACAAAGTCCATGTAGCGCAGACGTTAGCATTGAGTCACTACAAAGATGCTTCGCTTAAGGGGTGGTTATGTTCAATGTGACAGAACTTTCCTGTCGACATCATTTATATGTTCGCTCTTAGCGGACTTTCACCTTAAAACAGTCGCCTTCCTCAACACACTGAGTCAGAGCCTAAAATACTTACCCTGACAGCCTCTGAAGCCCTCAGATATTTCATAGGGCGTCTCAGCTATCGTGTTAACATCGCTCTGTAGCGCTCAATTCTACGTGCTACGTCTCCCTTCTAATGAGTCTGAAATCATTTTGACTTTCAGCTGCGCGCATCTGACAGGCAAACCTCTTAGAGCTGGAGAGCATTCGACTCAGTGAAGAGTGCCCTTCCCACTAAGTTCCTTCTGCAACGCAGCTGACTCTGCTGCACTCAATGACCTCAGAGCATACATGGATTTTCTTTTCAGGAGCATTTTAAGCTGGCTGATATGCGCTTTCGCCCTTTCAGGACTTACCGGTACATAGATTTTTTCAAGTTGCGCGCATGGCGGGGGTATTGACTCCCCTTCGCGAATGCGACGGGACATCTTTTCAAGCTCCTTTTCACACGCCTTACGTAACTCACCCTCAGACAGATTATGTGATGTCATCTGGCTGTAAAGGCTCGTTACCATCCAGTAATGCGTATTATCCTGCCATGGATAGGCTTCAGGGGAGTGATATAAACCCCGCTGTGCACAGTAATGCATGACCATGTCATAAAGCGTATTTTTATCCGGCAAGCCCGCAGCGCCAATATTCTCCTTCCTGCATCCGCTGATGAACAGTCGGGGGTGTGGTCAGAATGGTGAACCTCCGACATGTTGTTAGTTGATTATGCGCAATTGCTTAACATGGCTCCTGTAGCTCTCCCAGTCAAAATTTACCCAGATGCCACTATCCATCTTGAGCCGGTCCATGATTCGTGCGCCCAGCACTTCGCTGGTCTGCTGATGGTTCAGGTTCGTAAGAATGCCTACCGGCCTCAGCGCAGAAAGACGACGGTCAACAATCTGG
>Ga0157371_10005511_pt1 | contig 10656 bp, 9 predicted proteins | sample C45metaG_FD_113462 | JGI IMG/M metagenome (GOLD analysis project Ga0157371, IMG submission 113462) | Corn rhizosphere microbial communities from Kellogg Biological Station, Michigan, USA - C4-5 metaG | ecosystem: Host-associated > Plants > Roots > Rhizosphere > Soil | place: USA: Michigan... | reverse complement strand
GCTCGACCCCGAGCGGATGGGCCGCAACGGGCAGCTGGCGATGGAAGGCGCGGCGGCACTCGGGGCCAGCGGCGCCCCGATCTTCCGCAACGCCGGCAACTGCGTCCAGTGCAGCTCCTGCCCCTATGGCTGCGCGATCGACGTCAAGCGCGGGATGCACGTCAGCTACCTGCCGCGGGCAGTCGCCGCCGGGGCCCGCCTCCGCGCCGGGGTCGAAGCGCAGCGAGTGCTCGTCGAAGACGGCCGCGCGGTCGGCGTCGCCTGCGCGGCCCGCGACGCGAACGGCCGCGTCCGCCCCTTCACGGTCCGCGCCCGCCGCGCCGTCATCGCCGCCGGCGGTGCATTCGGGACCCCCGAGCTGCTGCTGCGCTCAGGCGTCGGCGGCGACCAGGCCGGACGCAACTTCCACATCCATCCCGCCTGCTGGGTCGGCGCCCGCTACGAGGAGGAGGTCCGCGGCTGGGAGGGCGTGATGCAGAGCTTCTACATCGACCAGTGGGAGCCGCAGGGCGTGCTGCTCGAGGCGACCTTCACCCCGCTCGCCTTCGGCGGCGCCTGGCTCGCGGGGACCGGCGCCGGCCACCAGCGCTCGCTCCTCGAGTTCGGCCACGTCGGCTCGATCGGGGTCCACCTCTCCGACCGCTCCCAGGGCCAGGTTGCCCTCGGCAATGACGGCGCCATCCGCGCCTCCTACAAGCTCACCCGCGAGGACGCCGACCGCGTCCACTTCGGGATCGCCCGCGCCGCCGAAGTCCACTTCGCCGCCGGCGCGAGCGAGGTCTACCCCAACATCCCGCGCTTCGGTGTCCTCAAGCGAGGCGAGCTGGCGAGCTTCGAGGCCGCTCGCCTGAAGGCCTCGGAGCTGCGGCTTGAGGCCTTCCACCCGATGGGGACGGCGCGGATCAGCGCCGACCCACGGCAAGGCGTCTGTGCCCCCGACGGCTCGGTCAGGGGCACGCGGAACCTCTACGTCGCCGACGCCTCGCTCTTCCCCACTTCGGTCGGCGTCAACCCGATGATGACCATCATCGCCTTCGCCAAGCAGGTTTCCCGAGGAATCGCCGAGGCGCCCGTCAGCTACTCGGCGGCGGGGGCGGAGGCGGCGGCGGGGTAGACGAGGGCGGCTGCCCGCCGCTCCCGGATCCGCCACGACCGCTGCCAAGCCGATCGCCGATCTCGCCAAAGCTGGCGCCTTCTTCCTGCATCGCCCGGTAGCCGCCGTAGGCAATGCCGGCGGCGGCGGCCAGCCCGAGGAAGATGCCGACCGCCGGGTCGACGCTGACGCCGGAGAAGCCGGAGCCGGGTGGGCTGATGATCCGGTAGAGGATCAGCAGCACCGAGATGATCCCGAGGATCGCCACCACCGAGTTCATCGAGATCGCCGGCTCGAAGTCGGCCTCGGTGAGGCGGACCACGGCGACGCCGACCGCGGCGAGGATCGCGATCATCAGGATGATCGGGATCACGTCGAGCGCGTCCCAGGCGCTGCCGCCGACGCTGACGCTGACGAAGCCGTTCGAAGCGCTGACCGTGAACCAGTCCAAGAACATGAAGATGAAGAGCAGGATCGCCGAGACCCCAGCGATCTTCTCCCCGGTACTGAGCCTGTCGACGTCCATCTCTTCCTCCTCGGAGTTTGGCCGGGCTGGGCCGGCCCTATAAGCGACTAGGCAGGGCTTTCGGGGCCCTGGCCGGGTTTCCTACTGCTGGGAGGTAGTTCGCAGGCGCGCGGCCTGGAGCGTGTTCGATAGGAGCATCGCGATCGTCATTGGGCCGACGCCGCCAGGGACCGGCGTGATCGCCGCGGCGACCTCGGCCGCGGCCTCGTAGTCGACGTCGCCCACAAGCCCCTCCTCGAGCCGGTTGACGCCGACGTCGATCACCACCGCGCCCGGTTTCACCGCCTCGGCCCCGAGCAGGCGCGGCACACCCACCGCCGCGACCAGCACGTCGGCGCGGCGGCAGACGGCATCGAGGTCGCGGGTCCGCGAGTGGCACATCGTCACCGTTGCGTTCGCCGCCAGCAGCAGCCGCGCCACCGGCACCCCGACCAGCTTCGAGCGCCCGACGACCACCGCCTCGGCCCCCTCCAGCTCGACGCCCTCGTGGCCCAACAGCTCCATCACCCCGCGGGGAGTGCATGGCACCAGTCCAGGCGCGCCGTGGGCCAGCATCCCGGCGCTGATCGGAGTCAACCCGTCGACGTCCTTCTTCGGATCGATCGCGGCGACGATCGCGTCCTCCTCGATCTGGGCAGGCAGCGGCAGCTGCACGAGGATGCCGTCGACCTCGTCGTCCTCGTTCAGCTCGCGGACCAGGTCGAGCAGCTCCTCCTCGCGGATCGAGGCCTCCGGCTCGCGGTGAATCGAGCGCATGCCCACCTCCTCGGTGTTGCGGCGCTTCATCCCCACGTACACCTGCGAGGCCGGGTCCTCCCCGACCAGGACCGTTGCTAGCCCCGGCGTCCGCCCCGTCTCCTCCTTGTAGGCGGCGGCGTCGACCTTGACCCGCTCGCGGACCGCCGCGGCAACCGCTTTGCCGTCGATCACCCGTGCACTCATCGTTACCGCCTGCGGATCGGGGCGTAGTCGGCCATCAGCTTGCGCTCGGTGCCGTCCCCGGAGAAGCGGACGATGATCACGCCGCCCGGCTCGACTCCGGTCACGACCCCGTCGCCAAAGCTGGCATGAACGACGTCGTCGCCGGTCTGCAGTTCCAGCGCCGGCCCAGGGTCGAGCGGCTGCACCGGTTCGACCGTGTCCGTCGTCGGCGTTCCCCAGCTCGTACTCAAGCCCTGGGTCGCGGTCGAGTGGCGCTCGGTCAGTTCGACCGGGATCTCGTCGACGAAGCGCGAGGGCAGGTTGCGCTCGTTGCGACCGAATAGGCTCCGTTCGCGCGCCCAGGTCATGTAGAGGCGGCGGCGGGCGCGGGTGATGCCGACGTAACAGAGCCGGCGCTCCTCCTCTTCGCCGCCCTCCTCCAGCGCCCGCATGTGCGGGAAGGCGCCGTCCTCGCAGCCGACGACGAAGACCGTGTCGTACTCGAGCCCCTTGGCGTTGTGGAGGGTCATCAGCGTCACCAGCTCCTGCTCCTCCTTCAGCGCGTCCTGCTCGCTGTAAAGGGAGATCTGCTGCAGGTACTCCTCCAGCGGCGGCACCTCGCTGTCTCCCTCGCGTTCGCGCTCGATGTCGAACTCGGCTGCGCCGGCGATCAGCGCTTCGAGGTTCTCGCCGCGGCCTTCGGCCTCGACCGTGCGCTCGGCCGCCAGCGCTTCCAGGTAGCCGCTCTCGTTCAGCACCGTCTCCAGCAGCGTCGCCACCGGCCCTTCTTCGTCGGCGCGATCACGCAGCGTCGCCATGATCTCGTAGAAGCGGCCGACGGACTTGATCGCGGCGCCGCTCAGGCCGGGCACCTCCTCGACCCGCTCGATCACCTCCCAGATCGGCAGCCCGGTGGTGTTCGCGTGCGAGGCGAGCCGACCCTGGGTGGTGTTGCCGATCCCCCGCCGGGGCGAGTTGACGATCCGGGTGAAGGAAACGAGGTCGGCCGGGTTGACCAGCAGGCTGAGGTAGGCGACCGCGTCCTTGATCTCTGCCCGTTCGTAGAACTTGGTGCCGCCGATCACCTGATAGGGCACGTCGAAGCGGTTGAGCGTGTCCTCCAGCACCCGGCTCATCGCGTTGGTCCGGTAGAAGACGGCGACGTCGGAGCGGGCGAGCCCATGCTCCTCCCCCAGCCGCTCGATCTCTCCCGCGACCCAGCGCGCCTCCTCGTGCTCGTCGCTCAGCTCGGAGAGCTGGACCAGCTCGCCGCCCTTCTCTTCGGTCCAGAGCTCCTTCTTCAGGCCGGCACGGTTGCGTTCAATGAGGGCGTTTGCGGCCGAGAGAATCGTTTGGGTTGAACGGTAGTTCTGCTCTAGCTTGACGACCTCCGCATCCTTGAAATCGTCTTCGAAGTCAAGGATGTTGCGAATGTCGGCGTGGCGGAAGCCATAGATCGATTGTGCGTCGTCACCGACCACCATCAGGTTCCGGTGCTCGCCCGCCAGCAGCTGCAGCAGCCGGTACTGGGCGTGGTTGGTGTCCTGGTACTCGTCGACGAGGACGTGGCGGAAGGTGCGCCGCCAGCGCTCGCGCACCTCCTCGAACAGCTCCATCGCGTTGACCGTGCGGACGAGCAGGTCGTCGAAGTCCATCGCGTTGGCTTCCAGCATCCGCTTCTCGTAGAGCGGGAAGGCTTCGGCGACGACTTCCTCGAAGACGCTGCCCTGCATTTCGGCGTAGGCGGAGGCATCGATCAGCTGGTTCTTGGCGCCGGAGATCTTCGAGTGGACCGCCCGCGGCGGGAACCGTTTCGGGTCGACGCCGAGCTCGCTGAGGCAGCGTTTCAGCATCCGCAGCGAGTCCGCTTGGTCGTAGATCGTGAAGCCCTTCGAGTAGCCGAGCCGCTCGGCGTCGACGCGCAGCATCCGCGCGCAGGCCGAGTGGAAGGTCGTCACCCACATCGCCCGCACCGAGCGGCCGACCAGCTGTCCGACCCGCTCGCGCATCTCCGCCGCCGCCTTGTTGGTGAAGGTGATCGCGAGGATCTCCCCTGGGCGCGCCTCTCCGGTTGCCAGCAGGTAGGCGATCCGGTGGGTGAGGACGCGAGTCTTGCCCGAGCCGGCTCCGGCCAGAACCAGGAGCGGCCCGCCGCTGTATTCGGTCGCCTCGCGCTGCGGCCCGTTCAGGCCGGAGAGCAGCCGTTCGATCCGGTCCGCGCCGGCCTCGGTCGGCGCCGCTGCCGGCTGCTCATGCGCCTCGGCGGGGGTGTCGAACTGCTCCTGCAGGCTCACCCGCCGAGCATAGCCAGGCGCCCGGCGGGCCTCAGCCGCCTGCCGAGGAGCGGCCGGTGCGCGGTTCGATCTTCGCCACCTCGGCCGAGGGACCCTTGCCGCCGTCCAGCTGCGCCAGTCGCTGCTCGACCTCGGCGATCCGCTCCGAGAGCGCCTTGATCGCATCGGCGATCGGGTCCGGCAGGTGGATCCAGTCGGCGTCCGGGCCTTCGATCCGTTTCCCTTCCAGTTTCACCGGGTGGCCCGGATTGCCGACCACGGTCGCGCCCGGCGGCACGTCCTCGACGACCACCGTGTTGGCGCCGATCTTCGCCCCGTCGCCCACCGCGATCGGCCCCAGCAGCTTGGCGCCGGAGCCGACGGTGACGTTGTTGCCGAGGGTCGGGTGGCGCTTGCCGCGCTGGAAGCCGGTGCCCCCGAGGGTGACGCCCTGGTAGAGGGTGACGCAATTGCCGATCGCAGCAGTCTCGCCGATGACGACGCCGGAGCCGTGGTCGATGAAGAACTCCCTGCCGATCTGGGCGGCGGGGTGGACCTCGATCCCGGTGATCGCGCGGGTGAGATAGGCGATCGCGCGCGGCAGCAGCGGCACCCCGGCTTCCATCAGCGCATGGGCGGCGCGGTGGGCCAGCAGCGCCTGCACCCCGGCCCAGCTGGTGAGGATCTCGAAGCTGGAGACGCCCTGGGCGGCGGGATCGCGCTCGCGGGCGGCCTTGACGTCCGCGCGGACCTCCTTGAGCAGCCGTTTCCAGCGGTTCATGGTGAGAAGAAGGGTAAGGACATGTAGCGCTCACCCGAGTCGCAGACGATCGTCAACACCCGCTTCCCAGCCATCTCCGGGCGGCCCGCGACCTCCAGGGCGGCCCAGATGTTGGCGCCGGCGCTGATGCCGGAGAGCACCCCCTCCTCCTTCGCCACCCGCCGGGCGGTATCCAGTGCGTCCTCATCGCCGACCGGCAACACCTCGTCGATGACGCTGTGGTCGAGGACTTCGGGGACGAAACCGGCGCCGATCCCCTGGATCTTGTGGGGACCGGGCTTGCCGCCGGAGAGGACGGGAGAGCTAGCCGGCTCGACCGCCACCACCAGTGCCTCCGGCGCCCGTTCCTTCAGCATCTGGCCGACGCCGGTGATCGTGCCGCCGGTACCGACCCCGGCGACGAAGGCCCCGATCTCACCATCGGTGTCGGCCCAGATCTCCTCGGCCGTAGTGCGCCGGTGGACCGCCGCATTGGCGGGATTGGAGAACTGCATCGGCATGAACCCTTTGCGCTGGTCGCGGATCTCTTCGGCCAAGGCGACCGCCTCGTTCATCCCGCCCAGCGACGGCGTCTCCCGCACCTCGGCGCCGTAGGCGCGCAGCAGCTTGGCCCGCTCCCGGCTCATCCCCTCAGGAAGGGTGAGGATCAGCTCATAGCCCCGCGCCGCGCAAACCATGGCCAGCGCGATCCCGGTATTGCCGCTGGTCGGCTCCACCACCACCGAGCGCCCCGGCCGCAGCAGCCCCTCCTCCTCGGCGGCGTCGATCATCGCCACCCCGATCCGGTCCTTCACCGACCCGCCAGGATTGAAGTACTCCAGCTTCACGCAGACCTGCCCAGCCAGCCCCTCCCCCATCCGGTCGAGCTGCACCATCGGCGTATTGCCGACAACCGCAGAAGCCTCAGCCCCGATTCGCATCAGATGAAGTACATCCCTGAGCCCGCCTCTTCGGCCTCGCGGCGGGCTACTTCGGCGATCGTGGTCTGGCCGAAGACTTTGCGGAGGGCGGCTACGCCCTCGGCCCAGATGCCGCCGGCCTCGTCGGCCTCGGTGCCGACTTTGCCGTCGAGGGCCTGGACGACCTCGAGGACGGTGATCTCTTCTGCGGGCCGGGAAAGGGTGTAGCCGCCGCGCATGCCGCGGTGGCTGGTCAGCAGGCCGGCGCGGCGGAGGGTCGAGAAGAGCTGCTCGAGAAACTGCTCAGGGATCCCTCTCCTTTCGGCGAGCTCTTTGATTGGCACCGGCCGCTCGCCCGCCCGGGCCAACTCGGCGAGCGCAACTACCGCATATCTCGACTTCGAGGTAATAGAGATCACCCGGCCTTTCTACCGCACCCTTGCGGAGCTGGGTTAGGATCGGCCGCAGTGGGCCCAACGGGACGGCGCCCGCTCAAGCCCCCGCGACTGATCGGAAGCACCCTGAGCCAGAGCCACCACTGCCTTGTGATCGATGGCCACCCACTTGTCCGCCTGGGCATCCGGGAGGCGATCGAGGACGGCTTCGTCGTCCACGAGGTCCCGACCCGCGACGAGGCCATCGACCTGGTCCGCGACGTCGGCCACTTCGACGTCGCGGTCGTCGACATGCGCTGGCGCGGCAATGGCAGCGGCAGCTCGATCAGCGGCACCGAAGCGATCCGGATGTTGCATCGCTCGGCCGGCGGTCTCGGCATCGTCGCCCACGGAGAGCTGCCGGAACGACACCTCGCAAGCGCGGCGATGCAGGCGGGCGCGAGCGCCTACGTCTCGCGAACAGCGGGGCCGACGGAGCTGCGTAAAGCCGTCGAAGCGGCAATCGCCCAAGAGCGCTTCATCGATCCGGCGGTGCCGCCAAAAGGGAGCCGCGGCAAGCTGACCCGCCGCCAGCGCGAGATCCTGCAGCTGCTGGCCAACGGCGAGTCCACCACCTTCGCCGCCCGCGAGCTCGACCTCAGCGAGGAGACTGTGAAGACCCACATGAAGTACGCCCTCGCCCGCCTCGACGCCAAAAACCGCACCCATGCGGTCGCGATCGCCGTGCGCGAGTGCCTTATCGATTAACCGAGCGCTGCGAAGTGGGACGCTCGATCCGAGCAGCCGTGCCCGCGAGGGGCCGATCCGACCAAGGAGGTCGCCTGACTCTGACGAGTGAATGGCGGCGCCATTCGCGAGGAAGAGGCGGGCGAGATGCGCCGGTCGGGCGGTTCATCGTGGGTGCGGATGCCAAGGGTAGAGTGTCCCGCTGAGCTAAATCCAGCCTCGGTCGCGGGCGGTGAGGACCGCCTGGGCGCGATCGACGGCGCCGATCTTGCCGTAGACGTTGTGGAGGTGGGTGCGGATCGTCGAGACCGAGAGGTGCATCTCGGTTGCGATCTGCTTGTAGACCATGCCCTCGGAGAGGTGGCGGAGGACGTCGAGCTCGCGGCTGGAGAGCGGGCAGGGCTCGCTGATCCTGGTCGCGTCCTGGGTCGGCAGCGGCAGCTCGTAGAGCAGGTCGCGAAGGCCGGCCTCGCTGAGACCGCAGCGCTCGGCGGCGACGCGCAGACGCTCCGGCGCGATCGCCTCTCCCTGACAGTAGTGGGCGACCATGTCGGCGGTGGCGACCATCGCCGCTAGGCCTTCGGCGTCATCGGCGTGGTGGCGCTCGATCGCGATCGCGATCCGCTGCGGCAGGTTCCAGCGCCGGGCGAGCACGCCGCCGACCAGCGCGTGGTCGATCCCGAGCTGCTCGCGTTCCTCGCGCAGGCGCTGCTCGGGGGTGCGGGAGACGGCGTCGAAGTAGACCTTGTATCCGGGGTGCAGACGGGAGATGACGAGGCGGCCGACGTCGTGCAGCAGCGCCGCCACCGCCAGCTCGTCGCGTTCGACCCAGCCGACGACGCGGCCGATGCGATCGGCAGCGCGCTGGGTGGCGAGGGCGTGGACGCGGAAGCGCTCGGGTTTCAGCTCCCAGCTCCCGTTCGGCTCGAAGAAGTCGAAGCTCGGCGCAGTGCCGGCGATCGCCAGCACGCCGGCCGGCTTCAGCGCCTCGACCGCGGCCGGGATGCCGGCGACCCCGCCGGCCTGGAAACCGCTGCGGTTAGCGTTGCGCAAGACTGAGATCGCCAGGGCGACATCGCTCTCGACCGCTTCGATGATCTCGCCGGTGCGGGCGGTCTCGGCCGTGGCGCCGGTGATAACGCGATCGCGCGACTCGGTAAGGACGGGATAGCGCTCGACCGCCTCGAAGGCCTCGGCAAGACGGCTGCCGGGTGCCGGGGCAGAACGGGAGCCGGTCCGCGGGGTTTCGTGCAGGGGCACCTTGCCGTTGCTCTGGGGGGCCGTGACACTCATTGGCCAACCCATCGGCAACTAATGCGCCGAGGTTTAGCCCAACGACCCTGTCCAATCCCCAAAATTGGGTGTTTGACGGCGCTCTCTCAGGCGGTGGCGAGGCGCACGGCGGCAGCGCGGATGCGCTCGAGCGAGCGCTCGCGGCCGAGAACGGCGAGGGACTCGAAGATCCCCGGCGAGACCGAAGTGCCGGTAATCGCGACCCGGATCGGCTGGTAGAGCTTGCCCGGCTTGAGGTCGAACCGCTCCAGCAGCGGCGCCAGCGCCGCCTCGATCCGCTCCGGCTCGAAGTCCTCGACCGGCTCCAAGGCATGCGCAGCCGCCTCGAGGATCTCCCCCGTCCCCTCCTTCATCACCTTGCCCCAAGCCTTCTTGTCGTCGACCGGCGGCTCGAAGAGGAAACAAATCAGCGGCCAGACCTCCTCCAGGGTCTGAGCTTTCTCCTGGGCGATCCCACAGGCAGCGCGCAGCTGATCGTCGGGCTCGCGGCCGAGGTGGCGGGCGACGGCTGCCGTGTAGTCGTCCAGCGACATCTCGCGCATGAAGCGGCCGTTCAGCCAGCGCAGCTTCTTCTCATCGAAGATCGCCGCCGATTTGCCGACGTCCTCGGCCCGGAAGCGCCGCACCAGCTCCTCGGTCGACATGATCGTCGTGTCGTCATCGGCGCCCCAGCCGAGCAGCGCCAGGTAATTACGGACCGCGGCCGGCAGGTAGCCGGCATCGCGCAGCTCCTGCACCGAGGCGGCGCCGTGGCGCTTGGAGAGCTTCTTGCCGTCGGGGCCGTGGAGGAGCGGCAGGTGGGCATATCGGGGAGCGTCGAATCCGAGCGCCTCTAGCACGAGCAGCTGCTTCGGCGTGTTGGAGAGGTGATCATCGCCGCGTACCACCTCGGTGACACCCATCTCGGCATCGTCCACCGCGACCGCGAAGTTGTAGAGGACCGAGCCGTCGGCGCGAGCGATCACGAAGTCGTCGTAGCTGGCGTTGGGGAAGGCAACGTCGCCACGGATCAGGTCGTGCACCACCGTCTCCCCCTCGTCCGGCACCCGCAGGCGGATCGCGGCAGTCGGATCGTCGGTCGGCGTTCCCCGGTAACCGCGACCGGTCCCGTGCTCGGCCTTCCACGCCTCGACATCCTTGGCGGTCGCGTGGTCGCGGTAGGCGTGCCCGGACTCCAGCAGCTGCTGCAGCGCCTCTGCGTGACGCTCCGCCCGCCCCACCTGCGAGATGGGCCCCTCGTCCCAGTCGAGCTCGAGCCACTCCAGCGCGTCGATGATCTGGTCCCAGTTCTCCTGGGTCGAGCGCTCGCGGTCGGTGTCCTCGATCCGCAGGATCAGCGTCCCGCCTTCGTGGCGGGCGGCGAGCCAGTTATAGAGTGCCGTCCTCGCTCCGCCGATGTGCAGCGCACCGGTCGGCGAGGGGGCAAACCTGAGACGGGAGTTATCGCTTGGCATGTTGATCGGAGCGCATGTTTCCACCGGCGGCGGCCTGCCGAACGCAATCGAGCGCGGCAAGGAGCGCGGCTGCGAATCTATCCAGATCTTTCACCAGAGCCCGCGGATGTGGCGGCCGACCAAATACGGCGAAGCCGATTTCGTGGCTTTCCGCGAGGCGATGGACGCCTCGCCGGTCGAAGCGGTGATCATCCACGCCGTCTACCTGATCAACTGCGCGACCAAAGACAAAGAGATGCGCAAGAAGAGCCTGACCTCGCTCACCCACGCACTGCGGATCGGCGACGGGATCGGC